>Ga0256404_1002257_pt1 | contig 43246 bp, 34 predicted proteins | sample RumenRJG_01DNA_FD_185990 | JGI IMG/M metagenome (GOLD analysis project Ga0256404, IMG submission 185990) | Bovine rumen microbial communities from Lethbridge, Alberta, Canada - RJG_01 | ecosystem: Host-associated > Mammals > Digestive system > Stomach > Rumen | place: Canada: Alberta | collected... | reverse complement strand
AAGCCATTCATTCGCTCGAAAATATGTCGCAACTAAACCGTTCGCTGCTGATGTTCAGCAAGATTGAAAACGGCCAGTTCAACGACACGCAAGGCATTGACTTCATGAAACTGACCGAAGAAATCCTACCCGAATTGCAAATCGTCTATCGCAGTCGAAAAATCAAGGTCGAAATTCACTCCGAAGCGCCTTTTGTGCGCCTCATCGACCCGACTTTGGCGCGAATGATGCTCACCAATTTGCTGAAAAACGCATTTCTTCACAACAAAATCGGTGGAAACCTCGTTGTCACGAGTCGCTCCAACGATTTCACCATCAGTAATGACGGACTGCAGCCACTCGATGCCAACCGAATTTTCGAGCCTTTCTATCGCGAGCAAAGCGACAAAAATCATGACAACCAAGAATGGACATCGACGGGAATCGGGTTGGCGCTCGTGCACACCATCTGCAAACAAAGTAATCTGCAAATCAACTACCGCTTCGAAGAAGGGCGCCACAAGTTTCAAATTTGTTAATAAAATCTAAATATCAACATTTCCACGAATACTACAGATTTTTTTCAGAATTTTTCCCGACTTTTGCCCTCGATAACAAATGTTTCACCCTAAAAAACAAGAAAAGACAATGAAAACGAAAATTTTATTCCTGTTCTGCGCTTTGTTTGTGCAAACCGCAGTCTTCGCCGACATCGAAAAGCCGGTGACGTTAGAGCAACTGCCAGCTGCTGCGCAGCAAACCATCAAACAACACTTCCCGAATCGCCAAATTGCCTTGGCGAAAATGGAAGTCGAGTTGCTCGGAAAGAAGTACGACGTGATTTTCACGAATGGCGAGAAAATCGAGTTCGACAGCAAAGGACAATGGACCGACATCGAGTGCAAGCAGTCGCAAGTGCCCGCCGCGCTCGTTCCGGCAGCCATCGCCGCCTTTGTCAAGAAAAACTATCCGCAGACAACCATTCTGAAACTCGAGCGCGACAGAAGATCCTACGAAGTGGAACTTTCGAACCGTCTGGAACTGAAGTTCGACAAATCGTTCCGACTGATTGACATCGACGATTGACACGTCAATAAAACAGTAACCAATGGCACGCTTTCGGCACAGAAAAGCGTGCCATTTTTGATGAATGATAGTTTGTTGCACAAAAAAATATCCCGATTGTCAATTTTTTACGGAAAAAATGATTACCTTTGCACTCTGAAACTGAAAAGGCCGCTTTCCGGCGACGTGAAAAGTCAGGATTTCAAGTTATAACGTTATAAATTTTTTATGAACTACACTTTATTAATTACCGTTTTTCTGACGGCTGTGGTCTTGGTGCTCGGCGCTTATGTCGTGGCCAAGCTCATCGGTCCGCGTTCGTACAATCCGGTAAAAGGTGAACCGTTTGAGTGTGGTATTCCCACGCGAGGAAGCTCGTGGCTGCCCGTGTCGGTGGGATTCTACCTGTTTGCGATTCTCTTCCTGATGTTCGACATCGAGACCGTGTTCCTCTATCCGTGGGCAGTCGTCGTGAAGCAGTTTGGGTCGATGGCACTCGTCAGCATCGGCTTTTTCCTGCTGGTCTTGGTTCTGGGTCTTGCTTACGCCTGGAGGAAAGGAGATTTGGAATGGAAGTAAGGAAACCGAAAATCAAGAACATTCCTTATGGCGAGTTTAAGGATAATGCCTCGTTGGAGAGGCTCGTCGATGAGCTTCACGAGGGCGGTGTGAACGTGGTGGTGGGTTCGCTCGACCAAGTGATTAACTGGGGTCGGTCGAATTCGCTGTGGTCGCTGACTTTTGCCACGTCGTGCTGCGGTATCGAGTTTATGGCTGTGGGCTGTGCGCGTTACGATTTCGCCCGTTTCGGTTTCGAGGTGACGCGAAATTCGCCCCGTCAGGCCGATTTGATTATGTGTGCCGGTACGATTACGCACAAGATGGCGCCCGCGCTGAAGCGTCTGTACGACGAGATGGCCGAGCCCAAATACGTGATTGCCGTGGGTGGATGCGCCATTTCGGGCGGTCCGTTCAAGTCGAGTTACCACGTGGTGAAGGGCATCGAGGAAATCGTGCCCGTCGATGTGTTTGTGCCAGGCTGTCCGCCGCGTCCCGAGGCCATTTTGTATGGTATGATGCAGTTGCAGCGCAAGGTGAAAATCGAAAAATTCTTCGGAGGCGTCAATCACAAGCAGACGAAGGAAGAACGCGAACTTGGCGTGTCGAATTCCGAACTGATTTACGGCAAGAAACCGATGGTCATCACCGAGGTTCCCGAGGAATTTGTTGAAGAAATGAAGGCTAACACCGAAAATTCAACACCCAACACCGAACACCCATCACCTAACACCCAAAAAGAGGAGGCAAACGTATGAAATTAGACCCAAAAGTATTCAGTTTCGAGGCGTTTCTTCCTGAAATGACGAAACTCAAAGAAAACCAGCATTTCGACTACCTCGTCACCATCATCGGTGAAGATTTCGGCGAAGAAGGTCTGGGTTGTATCTATATCATTGAGAATACTGAATCGCACGAGCGTTGCTCGGTGAAGATGTTGGCAAAGAAAATCGATGAGTCGTTTGTGATTCCGTCGGTTTTGAACCTTTGGAAGGCCGCCAACCTGCTCGAACGCGAGGTTTTCGACTTCTATGGCATCAAATTCCTTGGTCATCCCGATATGCGCCGCCTCTATCTGCGCAGCGATTTCAAGGGCTATCCGTTCCGCAAGGATTTCAAGGCCGACGACAAATACACGCTCGAAGACGACAACGAACCCGATTACGGTTTCGAGTATTCGATTGACAAAAACGGAAAGCTCGTCGAGAAGAAAAATCCGCTGTTCACCGACGACGAATACGTCATCAACATCGGTCCGCAGCACCCATCGACCCACGGCGTTTTGCGCCTGCAGACGGTGCTCGACGGCGAAACCGTGAAGCGAATCTATCCGCATCTGGGCTACATCCATCGCGGCATCGAAAAAATGTGCGAGGAACTGACCTATCCGCAGACCCTCGCGCTGACCGACCGACTGAACTATCTCTCGGCGATGATGCATCGCCACGCGCTCGTCGGTGTCATCGAGGAGGCGTTGGAGGTGGAACTGACCGACCGCATCAAGACCGTCCGCACGATTATGGACGAGTTGCAGCGACTCGACTCGCACCTGCTGTTCTGCGGCTGCTGCGCTCAGGACTTGGGCGCGCTTACGGCGTTCCTCTATTGTATGCGCGACCGCGAGCACGTGCTCAACGTGATGGAAGAAACGACGGGTGGCCGACTGATTCAAAACTACTATCGAATCGGCGGACTGCAGGACGACATCGACCCGAATTTCGTGAAAAACGTGAAAGATTTGTGCGCCTACCTGCGTCCGATGATTCAAGAGTATATGGACGTTTTCGGCGACAACGTCATCACGCACAACCGCTTGGAAAAAGTCGGTCCGATGAACCTCGACGACTGCATCAACTACGCAGTGACAGGCCCTGCCGGACGTGCTTCGGGCTGGAAAAACGACGTTCGCAAGAACCATCCCTACGATATGTACGACAAAGTGGAGTGGAAGCAAATCACGCTGACAGGCTGCGATTCGATGGATCGCTACCTCGTCCACATTCAGGAGATGTATCAGAGTCTCGACATCATCGAGCAACTCATCGACAACATCCCCGAAGGCGATTACTACGTGAAGCAGAAGCCCATCATCAAACTGCCCGAAGGACAGTGGTATTTCTCGGTGGAAGGCTCGGCTGGTGAGTTTGGTGTCTATCTCGATTCGCGTGGCGACAAGAGTCCGTATCGACTGAAGTTGCGCCCGATGGGATTGACCCTCGTGGGTGCGCTCGACCCGATGTTGCGTGGTCAGAAAATTGCCGACCTCGTGACGACGGGAGCCGCCATCGACATCGTGATTCCAGATATTGATAGATAATTTTTAAGAATATGTTTGATTTCAGTATAATAACACAATGGTTCGACAGTCTTCTTCGGGAAACTCTGAGTCTCGGCGATTTCTGGACGATATTGATTGAGTGCGTGGTGGTGGGCGTCATCATTCTGACAGCTTACGCCCTGCTCGCCATCGCACTGATTTTTATGGAACGAAAGGTCTGCGCCTACTTTCAGTGCCGTCTCGGCCCGATGCGCGTAGGTCCTTGGGGAATCTTTCAGGTGTTTGCCGACGTGCTGAAAATGCTCATCAAGGAGATTTTCTTCGTCGATAAGGCCGACAAATTCCTCTATGCGCTGGCGCCGTTCCTCGTTTTGATTGCCTCGGTGGGCACGTTCTCGTTTCTGCCGTGGAACAAGGGTGCGGGCGTGCTCGACTTCAACGTCGGCCTGTTCCTGATTACGGCCATCTCGTCGATTGGCGTGGTGGGCGTGTTCCTGGCCGGATGGGGTAGTAACAACAAGTATTCCGTCGTGTCGGCAATGCGTGCTGCCGTGCAGATGATTTCTTACGAGATGTCGCTCTGCCTCTGCCTCATCACCGCCGTGATTATGATTGGCTCGATGCAGGTCAGCGAGATTGTCGATTACCAGACAGGCCCGTGGAATTGGCTCATCGTGCGCGGTCACGTTCCGGCCATCATCGCCTTCATCGTGTTCCTCATCGCAGGCAATGCCGAGGCCAACCGCGGCCCGTTCGATATGGCTGAGGCCGAGAGCGAACTGACTGCCGGCCACCACACCGAATATTCGGGTATGGGCTTCGGATTCTTCTATCTGGCCGAGTTCCTCAACCTTTTCATCATCGCAGGTATCGCCACGACGGTCTTCCTCGGCGGTTGGGCACCTGTGAACATCGGAGTCGAGGCCTTCGACACGGTGATGAACTACATTCCGGGCATCGTTTGGTTCCTCGGAAAGGCTTTCGCCGTCGTTTGGCTGCTGATGTGGGTGAAATGGACGTTCCCGCGCCTGCGTATCGACCAGATTCTGAAACTCGAATGGAAATATCTGATGCCACTGTCGCTCATCAACCTCGTGCTGATGACGGTTGTCGTGGCGTTGGGTCTTTATATTAAATAAGGTATAGAAACAATGGAACAGAATAAATCATATTTCGGCGAACTCGGACACGCTATCAAGACCCTTGCGACGGGTATGAAAGTGACGCTGAAGGAATATTTCACGGCGAAATCGACCGAACAATATCCCGAAAACCGCAAGACGACGCTGCACGTGGCCAGTCGCCATCGTGGACGCTTGGTTTTCAAGCGCAACGACGACGGCACCTACAAATGCACCGCTTGTACCTTGTGTGAAAAGGCCTGTCCGAACGGAACCATCAAAATCACGGCTCACATGGCCGAAGACCCTGAGACGGGCAAGAAAAAGAAGGTGCTCGACGACTATCAGTACGACCTTGGCGACTGTATGTTCTGCCAACTTTGCACCAATTCGTGCAACTTCGACGCCATCGAGTTCACCAACGACTTCGAGAACGCCACGTTCGACCGCGAGTCGCTCGTGCTGCATCTCGACAAGGAAGTCTATCAAGGCGGTTCGCTGCCCAACCTCATCGACGGCGGTGCAGCGATGACCATCGGAAAGTTTAACACCAAAACAAAGTAAAGGAATATGGCAAGATTAGTAATGTTTTGCATTTTGGCCGCAGTCATTCTCGGTTCGGCCATTATGTGCGTAACAACCAAGAGGATTATGAGAGCCGCGACGTTCCTGCTCTTTGTTCTCTTCGGTGTGGCGGGAATCTACTTCCTGCTCGACTACACGTTCCTCGGAGCGGCGCAAATCAGCATCTATGCCGGAGGTATCACGATGATGTATATCTTCGCAATTCAGTTGGTGTCGAAGCGCACGCTGCAAGGTCTTGAGGAGCACGTCAAAGGCAGTCGCGTCCTCGTGGGTGCGCTGGCGGCTCTGATTGGCTTCGGAACGGTGATGATTGTATTTTTCAAAAACCAGTTGTTCGACGTGATGGCAACGATGACCGAGGGCGCGGAAGTACCGATGGAACAGGTCGGAACGGCGCTCGTCGGTGCTGACAAGTACGGATGGGTGCTTCCCTTCGAGTTCATCTCGATTTTCCTGCTTGCCTGCATCATCGGCGGCATTATGATTGCCCGAAATCACAATGAGAACACGCAAAAAGAAGGAAAGGAGGGCCAGCAATGATACCTGTTGAGTGCTATTTCGCGCTGAGTGCCATTTTGTTTTTCATTGGCTTCTTCGGCTTCGTGACTCGTCGCAACCTCATTGCGATGCTCATCTCTGTTGAACTCGTGCTGAACGCGGTCGATATCAATTTCGCCGTGTTCAACCGCATCCTCTATCCCGGACAGCTCGAAGGCTTCTTCTTCACACTGTTTTCCATCGGTGTGAGCGCTGCCGAATCGGCTGTTGCTATCGCAATTATCATCAACGTTTACCGCAACTTCAAGAGTGATCAGGTGAACAGTATTGAAAATATGAAATGGTAAAATTTTGAAATGATGTACGAATATTCATTTTTGATACTTCTGCTTCCCCTGCTCTCATTCATTGTCTTGGGACTTGCGGGAATGAAAATGTCGCACAAGACGGCTGGACTCATCGGCACTTGCTCGTTGGGCGCGGTGACGCTGTTGAGTTTCGCGACGGCATTCGAGTATTTCACTGCCGACCGCGTCAATGGCGTTTTCCAGACGATTGTGCCTTATAACTTCACGTGGCTGCCGCTGGGCACGCTCAAATTCGATATGGGCATTATGCTCGACCCGATTTCGGTGATGATGCTGATTGTCATTTCGACGGTGTCGCTGATGGTCCACATCTATTCGTTCGGCTATATGCACGGCGAAAAGGGTTTCCAGCGCTACTACGCCTTCCTGAGCCTCTTCACGATGTCGATGCTCGGACTGGTTTTGGCGACGAACATCTTCCAAATGTATATGTTCTGGGAACTCGTCGGCGTGTCGTCGTACCTGCTCATCGGCTTCTACTATCCGCTGAAAGCCGCTGTGGCCGCCTCGAAAAAGGCGTTCATCGTGACGCGCTTCGCCGATATGTTCTTCCTCATCGGTATCTTGATTTTCGGCTACTACACGGGTTCGTTCAGCTTCTCGTTCATCGAGAATGTGCAATATCTCGGCGGTGCCGTTGAAATGATGCCGGGTAGTGCCGAGAAAGCCGTTGCTGCAGGTGCAATGATTCTGCCGACCGCCCTCGTGCTGATGTTCATCGGTGGTGCAGGTAAGTCGGCGATGTTCCCGCTGCACATCTGGCTGCCCGATGCAATGGAAGGCCCGACTCCCGTCTCGGCGTTGATTCACGCTGCCACGATGGTGGTTGCAGGCGTGTTCCAGTTGGCAAGAATGTTCCCGTTGTGGATTGAATATGCGCCACAGGCGATGTCGATAGTCGTCTGGGTCGGCGTTTTCACGGCGTTCTACGCTGCTGCGGTGGCGATGGCACAGACCGACATCAAGCGCGTGCTGGCCTTCTCGACCATCTCGCAAATCGCCTTTATGATGGTGGCGCTCGGCGTTTCGCTGCCCGGCCATCACGGAGCCGTGCTCGACGACCACGCGCAGTTGGGTTATATGGCTGGAATGTTCCACCTGTTTACCCACGCGATGTTCAAAGCCTGCCTGTTCCTCGGTGCCGGTTGCATCATCCACGCCGTTCACTCGAATGAAATGGCGCTGATGGGCGGACTTCGCAAGTATATGCCCGTGACGCACATCACGTTCCTGGTTTCTTGCTTGGCCATCGCTGGAATCCCGTTCTTCTCAGGCTTTAGTTCGAAAGACGAGATTATCACCGCCTGCTTCGCCTACAGCCCTGTCGTGGGTTGGATAATGACAGGCATTGCAGCGATGACCGCGTTCTATATGTTCCGCCTCTATTACGGAATCTTCTGGGGCACTGAGAACAAAGAGGCTCACGCCCATCACACGCCACACGAAGCACCGCTGACGATGACAATTCCGCTGATTGTGCTCTGTCTGATTACGGTCGGTGTCGGTGTCTATACGACTTTGGCAGGCTTCCTCGGCTGGGGTGGATCGTTTGGTTCGTTTGTCAGTGCAAGCGGTCAGGACTACACCATCCATTTCGACCATCAAATCGCCCTGACTTCGACGGTTATCGCCCTTGTGAGCATTGCTTTGGCAACCTTTATCTACAAAGGTGAGCGTCAGCCCGTCGCCGACAAGCTCTACAAGACTTTCCCGAATCTCTGGCAGGCCGCTTACAAGCGTTTCTATCAGGACGAAATCTGGCAATTTGTCACCCACAAGGTCATTTTCCGCTGCGTTTCCACGCCCATCGCTTGGTTCGATCGCCACGTCATCGACGGCACGTTCAACTTTATGGCTTGGGGTGCCAACGAGGCCGGCGAATCGATTCGTCCGTGGCAGAGCGGCGACGTGCGGCAGTATGTCGTTTGGTTCCTCACGGGTGCTGTGGCGCTGACACTGATTTTGCTTGCTTTATAAATTGTACATTGTCAATTGTCAAATAGTAAATTAGATATATGAATATATTAAGTTTATTTGTCCTCATTCCCGTCCTGATGCTCTTAGGATTGTGGATTGCCCGCAACCTCAATCAGGTGCGTGGCGTGATGGTGGTCGGTTCGACGGCCTTGCTGGCGTTGTCGGTCTGGTTGACGGTCTATTTCGTGCAACAACGAGCCGCTGGAAACGACGAAATTATGCTGCTGACCGACACGATTCCTTGGTTTAAGCCGCTGAACATCGCCTACGCCGTTGGTGTCGATGGCATTTCGGTCGTGATGTTGCTGCTGTCGAGCATCATCGTGTTTACTGGAACATTCGCCTCGTGGCAGTTGAAACCGCTCACGAAGGAATACTTCCTGTGGTTCACGCTGCTTTCGACGGGTGTTTTCGGCTTCTTCATTTCCATCGACCTTTTCACGATGTTTATGTTCTACGAAGTCGCCCTCATTCCGATGTATCTGCTCATCGGCGTGTGGGGTAGTGGAGAGAAGGAATATTCGGCGATGAAACTCACGCTGATGCTGATGGGAGGCTCGGCCCTGCTGATTATCGGCATTCTCGGCATCTATTTCTTCTCGGGCGCCACGACGATGAACGTCGTCGAGATTGCCCAGTTGCACAACATCCCCACGGCCATCCAGAAAGTGTTCTTCCCCTTCATTTTCATCGGATTTGGCGTACTTGGCGCGATGTTCCCGTTCCACACGTGGTCGCCCGACGGTCACGCATCGGCACCGACAGCCGTTTCGATGCTGCACGCTGGTGTGCTGATGAAACTTGGTGGTTACGGCTGCTTCCGCGTGGCAATGTATCTGCTGCCAGAGGCCGCACAGGAACTCGCGTGGATTTTCCTGATTCTGACGACCATTTCGGTGGTTTATGGTGCTCTCTCGGCCTGCGTACAGACCGATTTGAAGTACATCAACGCCTATTCGTCGGTGAGCCACTGCGGACTGGTGCTTTTCGCCCTGCTGATGATGACGCAAACGGCCTGCTCGGGTGCGATTCTTCAGATGCTCTCTCACGGTTTGATGACGGCGTTGTTCTTCGCCCTCATCGGTATGATTTATGGTCGCACACACACGCGCGACGTGCGTAAACTCGGTGGATTGATGAAAATTATGCCGTTCCTCGCCGTTGGCTACCTCATTGCAGGTCTGGCCAACCTCGGACTGCCTGGTTTCTCGGGTTTCACGGCTGAAATGACCATTTTCGTGGGTTCGTTTATGAACAACGACACGTTCCACCGCGTTTGCACGATTATCGCCTGTTCGTCGATTGTCGTCACCGCCGTTTATATTCTGCGCGTGGCAGGCAAGATTCTGATGGGCAGTGTCGCCGATCCGCACTACGAGCAACTCACCGATGCCACTTGGGACGAGCGCATCGCCGTTGCCTGTCTCATTTTCTGTGTGGCAGGTCTCGGACTCACGCCGTTCTTCTTCAAGCCCATCATCGACGATGCCCTTTTGCCGATTCTCACTGTAATCAATCCGGCTATGGCCACTATATAATTGTCAAATAGTAAATTGTCAAATAGTAAATATTGTTATGAATTACGGACAATTCCTAAATATGGTACCCGAGGCAAGCCTCGTCGCCATTCTGATTATTCTGTTTTTTGCCGATTTCGCCTTGTCGAAAAGCGAGAAGAAACATCCCGTGTTGCGCTGCCTCACCGTCGCGTTGCTGCTTTTGCAACTCGTGCCCTGCGTGCTGGCAGAGCCGACAGAGGTTTTCGGCGGACTCTATGTTTCCACCGCTGCCGCCAACGCGATGAAACTCATTCTCACGGGTGGAACGCTCATCGTGGCGATGATGGCCGACACTTGGCTGAAAGGCGATGGAAACAATGGTAAATTGACAGGTGAATTTGATATGCTGCTCGTTTCGACGTTGCTCGGTATGTACGTGATGACCTCATCGGGTCACTTCCTGATGTTCTTCCTCGGTTTGGAAATGGCTTCCGTGCCGATGGCGTGCCTCGTAGCGATGGACAAGTGGAAGAAAGACTCGGCTGAGGCTGGTGCAAAGTACATTCTGACCGCCACGTTCTCGTCGGCCATTATGCTCTACGGCATTTCCTTCATCTACGGAGCCTGCGGAACGCTTTATTTCGACGATATTGCCGCAAAACTCAGTGTGACGCCGCTCACCATCGCCGGACTTGTGTTCTTCTTCGCCGGACTCGGTTTCAAACTCTCGCTCGTGCCGTTCCATTTCTGGACAGCCGACACCTATCAAGGTGCTCCGACGACGGTCACGGCCTATCTTTCCGTCGTGTCGAAAGGTGCTGCGGCCTTCGCGCTCTGCACCATTCTGATGAAAGTATTCGTGACGATGACGGTGCAGTGGGAAATGATGCTTTATATCGTGATTGTGTTGTCAATCACCATCGCCAACCTCTTCGCGATGCGCCAATCGGAACTCAAGCGATTCATGGCTTTCTCGTCGATTTCGCAGGCAGGCTACATCATGCTTGCCGTCATTGGCAACTCGACGATGGGCATTGCCTCGCTGATGTTCTACACGCTCGTCTATGTGGCGGCCAACCTCGCCGTTTTCGCCGTCATCAACGTGGTTGAGCAGAACAACGGCACCACCGAGCGGTCGGCACTCGCAGGTTTCTACGAGACCAATCCCAAACTCTCGTTCCTGATGACGCTCGCCCTGTTCTCGCTCGCAGGCATTCCGCCCTTCGCAGGAATGTTCTCGAAGTTCTTCGTGTTCATGGCAGCCGCCGAGCAAGGTTCGGTTTGGGCTTACGCAGTGGTGTTCATCGCCCTGATCAACACCGTTCCGAGCCTCTACTACTACCTGCTCATCGTCAAGGAAATGTACATCAAGAAAACCGCCACGCCGTTGCCCGCTTTCCGCAGCGACAACGCCACGAAACTCGTCCTCGCCCTCTGCACTGCAGGCATCGTGTTCTTCGGTGTGTGGTCGGGCATCTACGAGTGGCTCAACAGTGTGACTGCGATGTAAAAAGTTAATAGAACCACAAAAAAATGCAGGAAGACCAATCATCTTCCTGCATTTTTTCGATTACTTCGTTTCAATCTCTTCTTTCATATCGATGAACTGCTTCTTGGAATCGTAGAATTCGTATTGCAAGAAAGCGAGTTTCTGAGAAGAAACGATGTGCACTCCAGCCCCATATTTCAGCTGCCATCGCCGTTTTTGCGAGATAAAGCCCTGATTGATGTAGGCAGCAACGTAAGGATGGACGTGCAGATAGAATTTCTTGACGCCGATTTTGTTGACGAGGGTGTCAATTTTGCTCTCTAATTGCTCGGTGAAAAGGAGACTCGACTTGATGGTTCCTTTTCCAAAACAGGTCGGACAGGTTTCTTCGACATTGACATCGATGGCGGGACGAACGCGCTGGCGCGTGATCTGCATCAGTCCGAATTTCGACAGCGGAAGAATGTTGTGGCGGGCGCGGTCCTGCTCCATGTTCTTGCACATCCGCTCGTAGAGCATCTGGCGGTCTTCTGGCAGGTTCATGTCGATAAAATCGACGACGATGATGCCACCCATGTCGCGCAGTCGCAGTTGGCGGGCCAGTTCGTCGGCGGCTCCGAGGTTCACCTCGAGCGCGTTGGCCTCCTGGCCTTCTGCCGAGCGCGTGCGCACTCCGCTGTTCACATCCACGACGTGCAGTGCCTCCGTGTGTTCGATGACGAGGTAGGCTCCATGCTTGAAACTCACGATTTTGCCGAATCCCGATTTCAGTTGCTTGGTGACATTGTAATTGTCGAAAATGGGCACCTTTCCCGTGTAGAGCTTCACAATGTTGGCCTTTTCGGGCGCGATGAGTGAAACGTAGCTCTTCACTTCGTTGAAAACGTCCTCGTCGTTGACGTGGATGCTTTCATACGTCTGGTTGAAGAGGTCGCGCAGCAGGGCTACTGCTCGTCCGGTCTCTTCATAGACCAGTTGGGGGCGCTGCTGAATTTCCTGCACTTTCTGGATGGTTTCCTCCCATCGCTTGTTGAGGATTTTCAGTTCGGCATCGAGTTCGGCAACTCTCCGTCCCTCGGCCACTGTGCGCACGATGACGCCGCAGTTTCGGGGCTTGATGCTGTGGATGAGTTGTTTCAATCGGGCGCGTTCTTCGCCGCTTTTGATTTTTGAGGAAACGGTCACCTTGTCGTTGAACGGTATGAGTACCAAGTAGCGTCCTGCGAATGAGATTTCGCCTGTGAGTCGCGGTCCTTTGGTCGAGATGGGTTCTTTGACAATCTGTACCAACACCTCCTGTCCGAGTCCGAGCGTGGTCTGCACGCTGCCGTCCTTGGGAAGGTCGGGCAGGCGGCTGGCTTTGCTGAACGGGAAGGAGCGTTTCCTGTCGCTTTGTACCTGTTTGAGGTATTTTTCGTAAGAGCTGAATTGATTACCCAAGTCAAGGTAGTGCAGAAAGGCGTCGCGTTCGTGTCCGACATCGACAAAGCAAGCGTTGAGCCCTGGCATGAGCTTTCTGACTTTTGCCATGTAGATGTTTCCAACAGCGAAAGATGCTGAACGTGGCTCGTACTGGTATTCGACGAGCTTTTGATCTTCCAGCAGGGCAATCGAAATCTGTTTCTGTTGGACGTCAATTACTAATTCGCTGGTCATTTTCCTTACTCCTTGTTGTTTGGATAATTAGTCAACAGGCTTATTTGTTCTTGTGCCTGTTCTTGCGCAGTCTTTTTTTGCGCTTGTGCGTGGCCATTTTGTGGCCTTTTTTCTTTTTACCGTTTGGCATAGTTGTTAATGTTTTTAATTTGTGATGGTTATAAATGTGATTTTCTTTTCCTTCACTTTACTTGCCCGACTTCATCTGCTCGAGGAAGCTCTTGGCGGGCTTGTAGCACGGGATGTCGTGCGCATCGACCTTGATGGTCGTGTTCTTCTGGATGTTGCGGGCGGTCTTGGCGGCGCGATGCTTCACGACAAAACTGCCGAAGCCTCTCAGATAGACGTTCTCACGCTTTTCGAGCAGGCTGTCCTTCACTGTCTCCATGAAACTCTCGATGACGACGGCCACGTCGCGTTTCTGCAAACCCGTCGTGAGAGTTATTTGGTTAATGATTTCTGCTTTGGTCATTTTTTCAATTGTTTTATAGGGTTATTGTATCTCTATTTCATTTTGGGCTTGCAAAGATACGAAAGTTTCGCGTCATACGAAAATTTTATTTGATTTTTTTGCGAAAAAATGTGGCGAAGTGGTTAATTTTCAGTGAATTATGGCAAAAAAAGAAGGAAATACACGATTTGTGCACCTCCTTCTTTCGTTTTTCAGCCAGTCGATCAATACTCCATCATCGGCGGCAATTCCTTGGCCTGCTCAATCATTTTTTCAACCTCTGAAAGGCTCGGAACGCGACCCACAAGGTGCTTTTCGTTGTTGATTTCCTCGAGTTTCGGCTGCAAATTGGCGGGAACGCGGTTGCGGAATTCCTTCACCGTATCGACTCCAGCGGCCTCCAACAGTTCCGAGAACTGCGGTCCGACGCCGTTGATGCGCATCAGGTCGGCATGGTTGGCCCATGTCAGAATGAGTTTTGGGGAAATTTCCGTTGCCTCGGCCAGTTCGTTGCGTCCAGCGGGCTTGCAGCATTTCTCCAGCAGTTCATCGACGGTGTTGATGCCTGCTTCGACCAGTTTCTTTGAATACACTTCGCCGATTCCCTCGACGTCCATAATTTTGTATGCCATAATAAATAATAATTAAGGTGTTAATAAATGATAGATTTTTTTGATTGATTTGCAAATGTAGCGATTTTTTGCGACTTCCGCAAATTTTTGTCGTATTTTTTTGCGATTGTGGATAAAAAATCGGGAAAAATTTGGCTGCCATGAAAAAAAATAGTAATTTTACCGCTTGAAGTCAATGGAAATGCAGAAAATGGTGACGATACTGGGGCCGACGGCCAGCGGGAAAACGCAGTTGGCAGCGGCGTTGGCGGCTCGGATGCATCGGGATGGCCACGAGGCCGAAATCCTGAGCGGCGACTCGCGACAGGTGTATCGCGGCATGACGATTGGAACAGGGAAGGACCTCGACGACTATGTGGTTGATGGCTATCGCGTGCCGTATCATCTGATTGACATCTGCGACGCAGGCACGAAATACAACCTTTTCCAGTATCAGCAGGATTCTCTGGCGGCCTACGACGACGTGCGGAGTAGGGGAGCGCTGCCGATTCTCTGCGGTGGCACGGGACTTTACATCGAGTCTGTGCTGAAAGGCTATCGGCTGTCGCCCGTGCCGCAGAATCAGGCACTTCGCGATGAGTTGGAGGGTCGGTCGTTGGAGGAACTGACGGCGATGCTCGTAGAACTGAAGCGACAGACGGGCTCGACGATGCACAACCAGACCGACGTCGATACGGCGCAGCGAGCCATCCGCGCCATCGAAATCGAGACCTACAACCTCGCGAATCCCACGTCGGAGCGCGAATTTCCGGCGATTGAGTCGGTGATTTTCGGCGTGAACATCGACCGCGAGGCTCGACGCGAGAAAATCAGTCGCCGACTGCGTCAAAGGCTCGACGAGGGGATGATTGCCGAAGTGAAGGGGCTGCTCGACCGCGGAATCGCCGCCGACGACCTGATTTACTATGGTCTGGAATATAAATTCGTGACGGAATACGTCATCGGTCGCACGACTTTCGACGAGATGTTTCGTCAGTTGGAAATCGCCATCCACCAGTTTGCCAAGCGGCAGATGACGTGGTTTCGAGGAATGGAGCGGCGCGGCTTCACGATTCATTGGATCGATGCGGCGTTGCCGATGGAGGAGAAAATTCAAAAGATTATCAAAGGCCTCACCCCCTAACCCCCTCTCCAAAGGGCGAGGGGGAACCTTCGGAAAGTGTAAAAAATGTAATCAAAACTATAAACTATGAATTCTGAACTAAATAAAAAGTGGGGCATTCTCTACTGCCCGAAATCAGGGGTTTGGAACTCCCCCACGAAGCGATGGGAGAAAATCGAGAAATGCCTCAAGGCCGAGGGCATCGACTACGACTATGTGCAGAGCGAAAATGCCGGCAGCGTCGATCGCCTCGTGAAAATGCTGATTGCCAACGGCTATAAGACCATCGTCATTGTCGGCGGCGACTCGGCATTGAACGACGCGGTGAACTGCCTGATGCAAATCGACAGCCAAAAGCGCAACGAAATTTCGCTTGGCGTGATCCCAAACGGCATTATGAACGATTTCGCCCTGTTTTGGGACCAGAAAGAGGACGAAATTGAGCAAAACATCAAGTGGCTCAAGGCGCATCGCGTCAGGAAAATCGACCTCGGCTGCATCCGCTACACGAACAACAAAGGCGAAAAGTGCCGCCGCTATTTCCTGAACTGCATCAACATCGGTCTCATCGCCACGATTATGAACTTGCGCCGCCAGACGCGCCACTATTTCGGGTCGCGCACGCTTTCGTTCTTCTCGTCGTTTATGCTGATGATTTTCCAGCGGCTCGATTATCGGATGCACCTGAAAATCAACACCGACGAAATCAACCGCAAAGTGATGACCGTCTGCATCGGCAACGCTCGTGGCTACGGACAGACGCCGAATGCTGTGCCTTACAACGGCTGGTTGGACGTGTCGGTGGTCTATCATCCGCAAATGACGCAACTGTTCGAGGGCATCTACCTCTTCCTGCGCGGAAAATTCCTCAACCATCGTTCCGTGCATCCCTATCGCACGCGCAAAGTCGAAATCCTTCGGGCCGACCACGCGATGGTGGGCATCGATGGCCGTATGATGAACACGCCCGTCGGCGAGTTTTCGGTCGTCGTAGAGCCTGAAGTCATCAACTTTTTGGCTCCGTCATAAGCGTCAGACGTACTTTTTTGTCGAAAAATTTGGCGCAAACATAAAAAATGCTTACCTTTGAGGTGTTTATTAGAAAACTAAATATCATTGCTTATGAGTTATCTGCGATTTGAAAAAGCCTTGATGACAAATTTGCAGGATTCACTGCCAAAGGAACTGCTTCGAACCAATCGCTCGGGCGCGTATTCGTGTTCGACGATTGTCGATTGCAACATCCGAAAATACCACGGTTTGTTGGTGGTTCCCGTGCCCGAACTCGACGACGAAAACCACGTTTTGCTCTCGTCGTTGGACTGCACGGTGGTGCAACACGGGGCAGAATTCAATCTGGGCCTGCACAAGTATCAGGGCAACAACTACAGCCCGAAAGGGCACAAATACATTCGCGAATTCGACTGCGACAAGGTTCCGACGACGATTTACCGTGTCGGTGGCGTGATTCTGAAGAAGGAATTTTTCTTCCAGAATTACGAAGACCGCATTCTGATTCGCTACACGCTTGAAGACGCTCACTCGGCCACGACACTGCGTTTCCGCCCGTTCTTGGCTTTCCGCAGCGTCCGCCAGTTTACCCACGAAAATTCGGTGGCGTCGCGTGACTATCACGCAGTCGATAACGGCATCAAAACCTGTATGTACGACGGTTATCCCGACCTCTATATGCAGTTTTCGAAGAAAAACGACTTCATTTTCCAGCCCGATTGGTATCGCGGCGTCGAATATCCGAAGGAACAGGAGCGCGGCTATGCTTCGAACGAAGATTTGTACGTTCCAGGCTACTTCGAAATGCCGATTAAGAAAGGCGAAAGCATCGTTTTCTCGGCATCGACGAGCGAAATCAAGTCGTCGAAACTGAAAAAGCTCTTCGAGGAGGAATTGGGCTATCGATTGCCGCGCGACAATTTCTACCATTGCCTCGTGAATGCCGCCCACCAGTTCCACATGCGCGTGAAGCGCGAGGAGGGCGAAAAAGAGGTTTGGTCGTCGTCGCAAGACCCGAAAAAGGTCTATTATTCGCTCGACGACCGCTATCTCTTGGCCGGCTATCCTTGGTTCAAGGCACGCGCCCGCGACACGTTCATCGCGCTGCCTGGTCTGACGCTGAGCATTCAGGAGGACGAGTATTTCGAACTTGTGATGAAAACGGCGGAGCGCGGACTGCGCGAATTTATGGCAGGAAAACCGCTGACGGTGAAACTCTACGAAATTGAGAAGCCCGACGTGTTGTTGTGGGCGGTTTGGGCGATTCAGCAATACGCGAAAAAACTCGGAAAAGCCCGTTGCAAGGAACTTTACCGCGATTTGTTGCGCGAAATCGTCACGTTCATCGAGAAAAACAAGCATCCGAACCTCACGCTCGAGGAAAACGGACTGCTGCACACGGAAGGTCGCGACGTGGCGGTGACGTGGATGAATTCTACGGCCAATGGAAAGCCGGTCGTGCCGCGCACGGGCTACATTGTCGAGTTCAATGCGCTGTGGTACAACGCCCTGCGGTTTATGGCTTCACTCGCCCGCGACGACGAGAGTCTTGCCACGAAAGAAACCGACAGGAAACGCTTCGCGAAAGATGCCGAACACCTCGAAGCGATGGCCGAGAAGTGCAAGCAATCGTTCCTCGACACTTTCTTGAACGAATACGGCTATCTGCTTGATTATGTGGATGGTAACATGATGGACTGGAGCGTTCGACCGAATATGATTTTCGCCGTTGCGCTCGACTATTCACCACTGAATCAACAGCAAATGAAGGGCGTGCTCGATGTTTGCACACGCGAGCTGCTCACCCCGAAGGGACTGCGCTCGCTTTCGCCGAAAAGCGGTGGCTACAACCCGATTTACGTCGGTCCGCAGACCCAGCGCGACTACGCCTATCATCAAGGAACGGCGTGGCCTTGGCTCGGCGGTTTCTATATGGAAGCCTGCCTGAAACTCTACAAACGCTCGCGTCTGAGTTTCATCGAACGGCAACTCGTCGGCTACGAAGACGAAATGTCCTACCACTGCTTGGGTTCCATCTCTGAACTTTTCGACGGCAATCCGCCATTCCACGGGCGCGGTGCCATGTCGTTTGCGATGAACGTAGCGGAAATTCTGCGCACGCTCGAACTGCTTGAACGCTATAAATATTAAGAAAGGAGGAAGACGACGATGAAAATTTTAATGTTTGGATGGGAGTATCCTCCTCACGTTTTCGGCGGACTGGCAACGGCCAACTACGGCATTTCGCAGGGTCTGCACGCGCAGGGCGACATCGAAACGGTGCTCTGCCTGCCGCATCCCTTTGGCGACGAAGACCAGTCGGCTTGCAAGATTGTGGCGATGAATGCCGTGCCCATCGCGTGGCGCGACGTCAGCCGTGAGCACGTGGAGGGTCGCGTCGGCAACATTATGTCGCCCGACGATTATTTCCGCTATCGCGACCATATCTACGCCGATTTCAACTATATGCACGTCAATGACCTCGGCGCGATGGAGTTTGCTGGCGGTTATCCGGGCAATCTGCACGAGGAAATCAACAATTACTCGATTATCGCAGGTGTGGTGGCTCGAACTGAGCAGTTCGACATCATCCACGCCCACGATTGGCTGACCTATCCCGCCGGCATCCACGCCAAGCAAGTCAGCGGAAAACCGCTTTGCATCCACGTTCACGCCACGGATTTCGACCGTTCGCGTGGAAAAGTGAATCCGACGGTCTATTCCATCGAGAAAAACGGTATGGACCACGCCGATTGCATTATGTGTGTGTCGGAACTGACGCGCCAGACCGTTATCCACCAGTATCATCAGGATCCGCGCAAGTGCTACACGGTGCACAACGCCGTCTATCCGCTTGCAAAGGAGTTTCAGGACATTCCCCGACCCGACCACACGGGCAAGGAGAAAGTTGTGACCTTCCTCGGAAGAATTACGATGCAGAAAGGTCCCGAATACTTCGTCGAGGCTGCCAATATGGTGCTTCACCGCACGCGCAACGTCCGTTTCTGTTTCGCAGGTTCGGGCGATATGATGGAGCAGATGATTTACCTCGCCGCCGAGCGTGGCATTGCCGACCGCTTCCATTTCCCCGGTTTTATGCGCGGAAAGCAGGTTTATGAGTGCCTGAAAGACTCCGATGTCTATGTGATGCCGTCGGTCAGTGAGCCGTTTGGCATTTCGCCGCTCGAGGCGATGCAGTGCGGTACGCCGACGATTATCTCGAAGCAGTCGGGATGCGCTGAAATCCTGCACAACTGCATCAAGGTCGATTACTGGGACATCCACGCGATGGCCGATGCCATCTACTCGATTTGCGTCAATGAGTCGCTGTTCAAATTCCTGCAGGAAGAGGGCAAGCGCGAGGTCGATGAAATCACGTGGGAGAAGGTCGGCAAGTGGATTCACACGCTGTATAAGAGAACCCTTGGGTGGGTTGAATAAATTGCAAAATCAATTGTAAATAGTAAATTGTCAAATTGTAAATTATGAGAACGATTTGTTTATATTTCGAGATTCATCAGATTATCCATCTGAAACGCTACCGTTTCTTCGACATCGGTAGAGACCATTATTACTACGACGACTACGAGAACGAGCGTAGCATCAGCGACATCGCCGAGCGGTCGTATATGCCGGCGCTGAACACGCTCCACGAGATGATCAAGGAGAACGGCAAGTATTTCAAAGTGGCGTTTTCGCTCTCGGGCGTCGGCATCGAGCAACTCGAACTACACGCGCCGCAGGTGCTTGAGAAGTTGCAGGAGATGAACGAGACGGGCTGCGTTGAATTCCTCGCCGAGCCTTACAGCCACGGACTTTCCTCGCTCATCAACGAAGAGTGTTTCAAGGCCGATGTGAAGAAGCAGATGGCAAAAATGAAGGAATATTTCGGTCAGACGCCGAAAGTCCTGCGCAATTCGTCGCTGATTTACTCCGACGACATCGGCCTCATCGCCTCGCAGATGGGCTTCAAGGGAATGCTCACCGAGGGCGCGAAGCACGTGCTGGGCTGGAAGTCGCCGCATTACATCTATCACTGCGCCCTTGCGCCGAATTTAAAGCTGCTGTTGCGCGACGTGAAGCTGTCGGACGACATTTCGCTGCGTTTCAACAACCCCGAATGGGATGGATATCCGCTTTTCGCCGACAACTACGTGAACGAAATCGCGTCGCACCCCGAAGCCAGCCAGATTATCAATATTTTTATGGAACTATCGGCACTCGGCATCGCGCAACCGCTTTCGTCGAACATTCTCGAGTTCTTGCGGGCGATTCCGGCCTGTGCCAAGGCGAAAAACATCACATTCTCGACCCCGACCGAGATTTGTATGAAGACGAAGAGCGTCGGCGCGCTCGATGTGCCAGATACGTTGTCGTGGGTCGATGAAGAGCGCGACATCAGTTGCTGGCTGGGTAATCCGATGCAGCGCGAGGCCTTCCAAAAACTCTATGGCGTGGCCGACCGCGTGCGCATTGCCAACGACTCGAAAATCAACCTCGACTGGGACTATCTGCAGGCCGCCGACAACTTCCGTTTTATGACGACGAAGCCGTCGAATGTCGGACTCGACCGAGGCATCTATTCCTCGCCCTTCGATGCGTTCACGAACTATATGAACATCCTCGGCGACTTCCTCAACCGCGTCAATCGGCTCTATCCCGAGGAAATCGACAACGAGCAACTTGAGTCGCTGCTGACCACGATTCGCAACCAAAGTGACGAAATCGAGCGCAAGGACAAGGAAATCGTGCGCCTGCGTGCGATGCTCGATAAGGTTGAGTCGAAAATCGAGGAAAATCCAGCGAAAAAGGCTGAAATTTCGACGAAAAAGGTCGTGAAAAAGCCGAAATCAGTTGAAAAAACAGTAAAAAAAGCTGCTGCGAAAGCCCCAGCAAAAAACACCGAAAAGAAAGCAACAAAAAAGGACTAAATCTTGCGAAAGAGTCCTGTTTTGAGGGATTTTTGAATTAGAAGAGGAAGCTGACCGTTGCCGCGAAATGGTGAATGTGTCGGCTTCCTTTGATTCCAAGATTTTCGTATTTCTTCTGCATATCGGTTAGGTTGAGATATGCTTCTACACCAAATTTCCAGTGTTTTCCCACAGGACATGTAATGCTGGGTTGCAGGCCGAAGGAGAACGATTTGGCTTTCTCCAATCCGTTTCGCGGGTCTTTCGGGTCGGCATTGATGTAATAAGTGTCGTTTCCAACACAGAACGAAAATACGGGGCCAAGTCCGAATGTCCACGAATTTTTTCCGCTACCAACATGATATTGAGCGATAACAGGAACATCAATGAATTTGAAATGTTCATAATTACCACCATCAAGCGAGGCTCTAAAAATACCTTCATCCACTTCGCGGTAAGCCACGCCCGGCATCACCGAAAACTGGTCTGAAAAATAGTAATTCAGCCCATAGCCGACTTTCAACACGACTCCGTTATAGGACTCTCCATCCACAGATTCGTAAAACTTACCAGCACCCACTTGGATGTTGTGCTCCAACTTTTGCGCTTGGGCACTGAGCGACACCAATACGCATAAAATCAACAAAATTTTCTTCATAATAATTATATTTTAGGATTATATCGCGACAAAATTAGCGATTATTCCCTTAAAAGCCAACAAATTTGCCAAAAATTATGATTCTTTTGCTAAAACTTGTCGATTGATCTCTTCGATGTAATTCAAAACCTCCTCGCGTCCGATTCGTTTCTCAGAACTCGTAATGAAGTGGGGGGGCAGTTCCTCCCACTCTTCTTTGAGCTTTTCCATCCACGCACCGACATTGGCTTGCGCACGCACGGGACCGACTTTGTCGGCCTTCGTGAAAACGATGCTGAAGGGAATGCCCGACTCGCCGAGCCACGTGATAAATTCGCGGTCGATGGCTTGCTGTTCGTGGCGAATGTCAATCAAAACAAAGACATTGACGAGTTGTTCGCGCTGGAGAATGTAGCCGCGAATCATATTTTCGAGTTTCTTCCGTTCGTTTTTCGAGCGTTTCGCGAAGCCGTAGCCCGGCAAATCGACGATGTACCACTCGTTGTTGATGATGAAATGGTTGATGAGCAGCGTTTTTCCGGGTGTCGCCGACGTTTTGGCCAGTCCTTTGTGGTTGCAGAGCATATTGATGAGGCTCGACTTTCCAACATTCGAGCGACCAATGAAGGCATATTCGGGTTTGTTGTCTTTCGGGCAGAGGCTCACTTGAGGTGCCGAAAGGGTGAAGGCGGCTTTCTTGATTTCCATAAAAAAAGAGGTGCGTAGCGGAGTCGAACCGCTCTATTTGGTTTTGCAGACCAACACATAACCGCTTTGTTAACGCACCATAATTTTGATTTTGCGGCTGCAAAGGTAATAACTTTTTGGTTAGAAACCAAATTTTTTGTTTAATTTTTACAGCAATCCGCTTTTTTCGGGGTGAAACAGTCGTGTTTTTCTCCATTTTCGGCCTTTTTTCGGCTCATTTGCTTGCGCTGGGAGCATCCTTCGCAGCCGAAGCAAGGGTCGCCGGCACTCTCTGCCGTTTTACGAACGCGATAGACGACGTAGGCGACAGAGAGTGCGACGACGATGGCTATGATGATGTATTGAATCATCGTTTAGTAGGCGAAGAGCGGATAGTTCTTCATCGTTTCATTCACGCGAGCGCGAACCGATGCGATGACCTGCTCGTCCTCGGGCGCGTTGAGCACCGTTTCGATGAGTTCGGCGATGAGCACCATCAGGTCTTCCTTCGCACCACGTGTCGTGATGGCAGGCGTTCCGAGGCGCAGACCGCTGGTCTGGAAGGCCGAGCGCGAGTCGAACGGCACCATGTTCTTGTTCACCGTGATGTCGGCAGCGACGAGGGCGTTTTCAGCCACTTTACCCGTCAGTTCGGGATATTTCGTGCGCAAATCGACGAGCATCGAGTGGTTGTCGGTGCCACCGCTGACGATGTGGAAGCCGCGCTTCACGAGTTCGTCGGCGAGCACAGCGGCGTTTTTCTTCACCTGCTCGGCCCACTGCTTGAATTCGGGCTTCAGCGCCTCGCCGAATGCCACTGCCTTCGCTGCGATAACGTGTTCAAGCGGACCGCCCTGCTGTCCGGGGAAGACGGCGCTGTTGAGCAACTGCGACATCATCTTCACTTGACCCTTCGGCGTGGTCAGCCCCCACGGATTCTCGAAGTCCTTGCCCATCAGAATAATGCCTCCACGCGGACCGCGCAGCGTCTTGTGGGTCGTCGAAGTGACGATGTGGGCGTATTTCACGGGATTTTTAAGCAGTCCAGCGGCAATCAGACCGGCGGGGTGTGCCATATCGACCATGAAAATTGCGCCAACTTCGTCGGCAATCTTGCGCATACGCTCGTAATCCCACTCACGCGAGTAGGCCGAACCGCCGCCGATGATGAGTTTCGGCTTGTGTTCGCGGGCGAGTTGCTCCATTTCGTCGTAATCGACGCGACCCGTCTCGCGGTTGAGGTTGTAGCCGACGGGTTTGTAGAGAATACCGCTCGAATTGACGGGTGAACCGTGCGAGAGGTGGCCGCCGTGGTCGAGGTTGAGACCCATGAACACATCGCCGGGCTTCAGAATCGTCGAAAGCACGGCTGCGTTGGCCTGCGCGCCCGAGTGGGGCTGCACGTTGGCATACTCGGCACCGAAGAGTTCGCAGACGCGGTCGATGGCGATTTGCTCCACCTGATCGACCACCTGACAACCGCCGTAGTAGCGCTTGCCGGGATAGCCCTCGGCATACTTGTTGGTCAGCCACGAACCCATGGCTTGCATGACCTCGTCGCTCACGAAATTCTCACTGGCAATCAACTCCATACCTTTCAGTTGGCGCTGGTGTTCTTGCTCGATTAACTCAAAGATTTGCTTGTCTTTTTCCATTGTTTTTGTATAAAAATTGTGTTTGTTTTGCGGTTAGTGCTGCAAAGGTACTATATTTAATTAAAAATTAGAAATTAAAAATTAAAAATTTTTGCAGTCGTGCGATTTTTTTGTACTTTTGCGGTCGTAACATTGATGTTGCCCTCGTATGAAGAAGTTTTTGAAGTGGGCGGGCGTGGCCGTTTTGGTGCCCGTTTTGCTTTTTTCGTCGTTAGCAGCGTTGTTTTACTTCCCGCCATTTCAGCGGTGGGCGGTGAAGCAGGCTTCGGCGTATGCGTCGGAAAAAACCGATATGGACATCTCGGTGGGCAACGTGCGGCTGAAATTCCCCTTGGATTTGCAGTTGAACGACGTGGTGGCGGTGACGCGGGGCGAACCTCGCGACACGATTGCCGACATCGGTAGCATCGTGGCCGACGTGCAGTTGAAACCGTTGTTCGACAAGCAAGTTGTCATCGACGAACTGACGTTTGAGGATGCGAAAATCAACACAAATGGTTTTATCGATGCGGCGCGTGTGAAGGGTGACATCGGGAAACTTCGCGTGACGAATTCCGACGTTCTTCTGAATGGAAAAGACGACCCGACGGTGAGCGATGTGAACCTCTCGGACGTGCTTCTGGCGGATGCGAAACTCGACATTGTTTTGCCCGACAGCGTGCCCGAGGACACGACTTCGAGCGAAACGCCGTGGCGAATTTTCGCCCAAAAAGCGAGGATTGAGAATTCGCAGGTGGAAATCAGGAATGAAGGAGTTCAGTTGGGGAGTGATGACGTTACTTCCGTGAAAATTGGCGACGCGACGATTGAAAACGGCTTTTTTGACTTGAAAAATGGCGTTTATGAGGTTGGAAAAGTCGATATTTCGAAGAGTGGTGGGGCTTTTGGCGACTATCAATTCGATGAAGTGGCACTGCGGGCCGATTCGATTTCATTGGCCGACAATCGCCTGAAACTACGGAATGCGAAGATAGAAACGCCGTCGTCGTCGATTTTGGGCGAGGTCGATATGGCGCTGGATGCGTTCAGTCCGCAGAATGTCGAGAGCGTCGGCGGCAACGGCACGATGAAGGCCACCGTCAAGGCATCGCTCGGAAAAGAGGATTTGAAGCCGTTGATGAAGGATATGCCGTCAGATTTTCTGAAGAAATGGCCCGACAAACCACTGGAAATCGACGGAACAGTGCGCGGAAACCTGCAAAATATGAGTTTCAGCGACCTGAATGTGGCGCAGTCGGGTTCGTTTCGCGTGAAAGCGTCGGGGTCGATGGAAAACCTCGACAACATCGACCGTTTGAAAGCCGATGTCGATTTCGACGCGACAGCCACGAATGTCGAATTTGCGGAAGGACTTCTGCCGAAAGATGTTCGCAAAGATGTGAACATCCCGAAAAACATCGCGTTGAAAGGCAATCTGAAAGCCAATCGACAGCAATATTCCACCCAATTCACGGCTCGCGAGGGCAAAGGAACGCTCTCGGGAACGGCGAAATTCGACGCGAACAATTCCGCCTACGAAGCCAATTTGAAGGCCAACAAACTGAATTTGCGGCATTTCGTACCCAATTATGACCTCGGAACGCTCACTGGAAACGTCGATTTGAAAGGAAAGGGTACCGATTTCGCCTCGCCTCGTACGACACTGACCGCCAAGGCCGACATTCAGCAGTTCAAATACGGCGATTACGACCTTTCGGGTCTCAAAGCCGACGCCAACATCAAGAACGGACGGGCGAAGGCACTGGCCGATTTGCCCCATTTCGTGATGGGCGACAGCACGATGATGGTGCAGGGTAGGGCGCAACTCGACATCGACAGCGACCTGAAAAACAACCACCAGATTCAGGGAACGATGACCGATTTGACCGTCAGGATGAAAGACGGCGAAAAAACGTCCGTCTATCACCCCGATGATATGAATTTCAACGCCCTCGCGACCGTCACGCAGACGCGCGCCACAGTTTCGAGCGGCGATTTCCATCTCGACCTCGACGCGAAAGGCAACTACGAGCGGCTGCTCAACGCTGGCGAACGCCTCACAGCCGAGGTTCAGCGGCAATACAACGAGCGCGTGATCGACGAAAGTCGTTTGCGTCGCCTTCTGCCCGACGCCCAACTGAACATCAACAGCGGTCGCAACAATTTTATTGTCGAAATGCTCAACCACAAGGGATACGACATCGGCCACCTCAGCGGAACGGTCGATTCGTCGCCCACGAAGGGTCTCAACGGACGGTTGCACTTGGAGTCGCTCGTGGTCGATAGTATCTTGCTCGACACGCTGAATTTCGCCATCCAGAGCGATTCCGTGCGCACGATTTATCAGGCACAGGTTCGCAACAACGAGAAAAATCCGCAATACACCTTCAACGCCCTCGTCGATGGCATTCTGCAAGACCGAGGCACCACTTTCGGCACCCGACTCTACGATGCCAACGGCGAACTCGGCCTGCGAATGGGTGTGAAGGCGACGATGGAAAACGACGGTCTGATGTTCCGCGCCCAACTGAAAGAACCCATTTTGGGCTATCGGAAATTCCGTGTGAACGATGATAATTTCGTGTTCCTGGGGCGCGACAACCGCGTTTCTGCCGACCTCGTGCTGAAGGCCGACGACGGCACGGGTGTCCAAATCTACACCAACGACGACAACCTCGATGCCAAGCAAGACATCACCGCCTCGCTCCACCATTTCGACCTCGAAAGAATCCTCTCCGTCATTCCCTATACGCCCGACATCAAGGGAATGATGAACGGCGACTTCCACTTCGTGCAGACCGACAATGTCGTGACCGTTTCTTCCGACCTCGACATTCGCCAGTTTGTCTATGAAAACACGCCGATGGGCGACCTCGGCACCGAGTTCGTCTATATGCCGAAAAACGACGGTTCGCACTATGTCGATGGCATTCTGAAACTCAACGACGAGGAATTTGCCACGCTCACGGGTACCTATTTTAATAAAAAGGGGAACACGAAAGGCTACCTCGATGCCACGCTCGACTTGGCACGAATGCCGCTGGCACTGCTGAACGGTTTTGCACCCAACCAAATCATCGGTTTCGAGGGCTACGGCGAGGGTGCCCTTTCGGTTCGCGGCCCGCTTTCCAAACCCGTGGTCGATGGTGAAATCTACCTCGATTCAGCCTATATGGTGAGCCAGCCCTACGGCGTTCGCCTGCGCTTCGACAACGATCCCGTGACCATCAAGGGAAGTCGCCTGCTCTTCGAGAATTTCGAACTTTACGCCAACAATTCACAGCCGCTGACGACCTACGGCGCACTCGATTTCACCGACCTCGACCACATTCGCCTCGACCTCAGGATGCGCGCTCAGAACTTCCTGCTCATCGACGCGAAGGAAAATCCGCGTTCCGAGGCTTACGGCAAGGCTTATGTGAACTATTTCGGCAACATCAACGGCGAACTATCCAACCTGAAAATGCGCGGAAAACTCGATGTTTTGGGTTCGACCGACATTGTCTATATCCTGCGCGACTCGCCGCTGAGCACCGACAACCAACTCGATGAACTCGTGCGATTCGTCGATTTTGCGGACACGACCCAAACCGTTGTCCATCGCCCCGATTTGACAGGTTTTTCGATGGATATGACCGTCGATGTGTCGAACGGTGCCCACGTGATGGCCTATCTGAACTCCGAAAAGAGCAATTTCATCGACCTGATGGGCGGTGGAACGCTGCGAATGAACTACAGCGTGGCCGACAAACTGCGCCTGACGGGAAGATACACGCTGGCCAATGGCGAAATGAAATATTCGCTGCCGATTATTCCGCTGAAGACCTTTACGATTGCCGACGGCAGCTACCTCGAATTCACGGGCGACCCGATGAACCCGACACTCAACATCACTGCCACCGAGCGGATGAAAGCTCCAGTTTCAGCCGAAAATGGGGTGGGGCGCAGTGTCGAATTCGACTGTGGCGTCATCATCACGAAGACGCTCAACGATATGGGCTTGGAATTCACGCTCGACGCGCCCGAGGATATGCAACTCCATTCCGAATTGCAGGCGATGAGCAAGGAACAGCGCGGAAAACTCGCCGTGACGATGCTCACGACGGGAATGTATCTCGCCGACGGCAACACCCACGGTTTCTCGATGAACAACGCGCTCAACACGTTTCTCCAGAGCGAAATCAACAACATCACGGGCAACGCCCTGCGCACGCTCGACCTCAGTGTCGGACTCGACAACACGACCGATGCCGCTGGCCACACGGCGACGAACTACTCCTTCAAATTTGCGAAGCGATTCTGGAACAATCGCCTGAAAATCAGCATCGGCGGCAAGGTTTCGACGGGTGCCGAGATTCAGAACCAAAACCAGTCGTTCTTCGACAATGTCGCCTTGGAATATCGTCTCGACGACACCGCCAACAAATACGTCACGCTGTTCTACGAAAACAACGTCTATGACTGGCTCGACGGCTACACGCAGGAATACGGCGTGGGCTTCATCTGGCGGCGTTCCTTGCAGCATTTCAAGGATATTTTCAACTTTAAAAGCGATGAAAAACAGCCGTTGATGCCGCCGATGATTCGACGGGATTCGCCTGCTGAAAATCCGACTGATTCGACGATGAAAGTTCAAGAAGATTCGATGATGATTCGTCCTGATTCGACTGTGGAACAATCGACCGAAAATCGTCGCGAAATCCCCTTAAAATGAAATGAAAATGAAGAAAAATATTGTCAAAATACCTCTGATTCTGCTGGTAGCGACGCTTTTCGCGGCCTGTTCGACGACGGAAAACATTCCCGACGGCGACCAACTTTTCGTCGGACTGACGAAAATCGGTTTTGAGCGCAACGACAGCATCAACACAGCTGCCGCCAAGAAGAATTTCATCATCGCACAAGAGGAAATCGAGGCTGCACTTGCCACCGCGCCCAATGGGGCACTTTTCGGCAGCAGTTACCATCGTTCGCCGTTTCCCATCCGACTTTGGATTTGGAACGAATTTGCCGACAAAGACGATAAATTTTCGCAATGGCTGACGCGCTCGTTCGGCAAAAAGCCCGTGCTGATGAGTTGGGTGAATCCTGCACTGAGGGCGCAAGTGGCGCAGTCGGTGCTTCGCAATCACGGCTATTTCCACGGAACGGTCGATTACAACGTCATCACCAGAAGCAACCCGAAAAAGGCGAAAATCGGCTATCAAGTCACGACTGGCCCGTTGCTCACCATCGATTCCGTGAGTTATGTCGGTTTTTCGCCGAGGGCCGACAGCCTGATTCGCCAAACTGCCGACCAGAGCCTGCTGAAGCCGGGCAACGCCTTCACGGTGGCCTCGCTCGACGGTGAGCGAACCCGCATTTCCACACTTTTCCGCAACAGCGGTTATTTCCACTATCAACCCAACTACACGACCTATCTCGCCGACACGACGACCGTCCCCGGACGTGCGCAGTTGCGAATGCAGTTGGCCGATAACATTCCTGCCGAGGCCCATCGTCCTTACGGCATCGGAAACATCACGGTGAACTTGCGGAAAACCTTTATGCAACAACTGACCGACAGCGTCAGCCGTCGCTCGTTCAAGTTGAAATTCAACGGTTCGAAGTCGCCCGTCCGTCCGCGTGTCGTGATGGGTGCGATGCGACTCCGTTCGCGCCAGCCCTACAGTTACGAAGGTTATCTCCAGACCGCCAATGCGCTCAATGCCACGGGACTTTTTGCGATGACCGATTTCCAATTCACGCCCCGCCCCGACGAGGAAACGATCGACGTCGCCATCAACTGCGTTTTCGACCGTCCCTACGATTTCTATGTTGAAACCAATTTCACGAAACGAACCATCGGGCGCGCCGGTCCTGAACTCAAACTCGGTTTGGCGAAGAAGAATCTTTTTAAAGGCGCCGAGAAACTCGACATCAACCTCCACGGCTCCTACGAATGGCAGACGAGCGGAACGTCTTCGGATATGAGCACTTACGAATATGGTGCCGACATTTCGCTCGAATTTCCGCGACTGGTCGCACCGTTTATGGGTGGAAATCAGATGCGCCGACGCTTCGAACGTGCTCGAGAACAAGGCAAAACACTTTCGCTCGACCCACTCCGTTGGCGTCGCATTTCCACGACGTTGGCGAAAGTTTCAAGCGACATCGTGCGTCGCCCCGGCTACTACAAAATGCACGTTGTCGCAGGCGAATGGACGTATCGTTGGCAGCCCACCGCCACCTCGCGCCACGAATTCTCGCCTCTCACTGTGAAATACCAATTTATGAACTCGCATACCGAGAAATTCGACAGCATTGCCGCCGCGAATCCCTATCTCCTCGCCACGATGCAAGACTATTTCATTCCGCAGATGCGCTACACCTATATTTATAGTAGTCCAGCCACGAAACTCAACCCGATTCGTTGGGAAACGACCTTCGCAGAATCGGGAAACCTCGTGTCGCTCGGCTATCTTGCGGCAGGAAGAAAGTGGAACGAACTCGATAAAAAACTCTTCAAAAATCCCTATTCGCAATTCTTAAAACTCGAAACCGATTTCGTCAAAACGTGGCGTTTGACCAATAGTTCGAGCCTCGTCGCCCACGTCAATGCAGGCTATATTTGGGTCTATGGCAACAGCGATTGGCTGCCGAACAGCGAGATGTTCTACGTGGGTGGTGCCAACAGCATTCGTGCCTTCCCCGTGCGCGGAATCGGTCCGGGTGCGATGGAAAGTTTCGGCGACCGCGCCTTCGATTACTTGCTGCGAAATGGTAGCATCAAGTTCGTTTTCAACCTTGAATATCGTGCGCAACTCTTCGGTAACTTGCACGGTGCCATTTTCCTCGATTCAGGCAACGTCTGGACACCGCCCGGCGACTCCTACGACGACCCCGACATCGACGAATTGTTCTCTCCGGGCAATTTCAAGTTGCGTAATTTCTTCCGTCAGCAAGCCGTCGGCACGGGTGTCGGTCTGCGTTACGACCTCGACTTCCTCATTCTCCGACTTGATTGGGGACTTGCCCTCCACCTGCCTTACAAAACCAGCAAGTCAGGCATCTACAACATCGATAATTTCAAGGACAGCCACACGCTGCATTTCGCGATTGGCTATCCGTTCTAAAATCAATAGTTGAGTTCGATGACATAGTCGATGTCGGTGGGTGCAGCGGCGAATTGCAGGGCAATGCCACCATCGACACGGCTGAATTTCACGGCTTTTCCGCTCTTGAACTCGGTGGCTCGTTTCACCTTATTATTTTTTAGGGGTACGAAAAGACCGTTGTCGGCCAACGAGAGGACGTGGATGAAGAGGCGGTTGCCCTTGCGCGTGCTGACGCCCCACGTGTGCGGTTCGACCTCACCGCCGCGAGTGCCATAGATGGTTTCGCCGTATTGTTCGAGCCATTTTCCCATTTCCTTCAGTCGGCTGACGGCCTCTTCGGGCAGTTTCCCGTTGGGCTCTGGGCCGACATTGAGCAGCAGGTTGGCATTGCGTCCGGCGGCACCGACGAGCAGGTGGACGAGTTGGCGCGTCGATTTGTAGTCGCGGTCGGTGATGTTGTAGCCCCACGTGCGGTTCATCGTCTCGCACGACTCAAGCGGCAGCGTCTTACTGATGCCGTTTTCGCCCGAATAACCGGCCTTGTTCTCGCCCGGCAGGTCGCGCTCGAAAATCTGCACATCCTCGCCGTCGAAGGGCGGCACGTGGTGGTTGTTGGCGACGAGACACGCGGGTTGCAAACTGTGGATGAGGTCGTATTGCGGACGCAGTTCCCAGTCGAACGGTGTCGGGTCGCTGTCGTGGTCCCAAAAGCCGTCGAACCAAATCGCGCCGACTTTTCCGTAGTTCGTCAGCAATTCCGTCAGTTGGTCGTTCATAAAACGCTGATAATGCTTCCAATCCTGCTGATTTTTCGGGCGACCAGTGCCGAGTCCCGTGCGACCGAGGGGATAGTCCGTGCGGCCCCAGTCGAGGTGGGAATAGTAGAAATGCAGACCCATTCCTTGGCGTTCGCAGGCGTCGCTCAGTTCCTTCAACACATCGCGCTTGAACGGCGTCGCCTTGACGATGTTATAGTCGCTGGCGGCGGAGTTCCACATTGAAAAACCGTCGTGGTGGCGCGAGGTGACGGTGATATATTTCGCGCCCGACGCTTTGATGGCCTCGACCCATTCGTCGGCGTTGAACAGCGACGGATAGAAGCCTGCGGCGAGTTTCGGGTACTCCAAATAGTTGATGTTACGGTTCTGCATCACCCATTCGCCCTGTCCGAGCATCGAGTAGATGCCCCAGTGGATGAAAATGCCGAATTTCTTGTCTTGGAACTCGGTTTGTGCCTGACGGATGGCCTCGGTGGGCACGTAATTCTGTGCATTGATGCTGCCAAATGCGATGGCAAAAAACATCGTCATCATAATTTTTTTCATATTCATTAATTTTTAACTATTTAACCTTTAAAATTGTTATCCGATTTCCGCCACGGTAATTCCTGCGCCCCCGAACTGCACGTGCTCGTCGCGGAACGATTTGACGTTGGGAACGGTGGCGAGGTATTGGCGGACGAGTTGGCGAAGGATGCCGTCGCCCTTGCCGTGCAGGATGCGGACTTGGCTCATATCGGTGAGGATGGCGTCGTCGATGAAGTGGGTGACGGCGTTGAGGGCTTCGTCGCCACGCATTCCGCGCACATCGAGTTCCTGACGGAAATTCTTGCGGTGGGCGTCGATGGTTTCGCGGGTCTGGCGGCTGATGCTGTAGGCGTTGAGGTTCTCTTTTTGCTGCTCCATCTTCGATTTTTTCTGTGCTTCGGCGAGTTCGAGCCGTTCCACCGACATCTTCGTGCGCATATCGCCGAAAATGACGATGGCAGTCTTGCCGCTGATGCTTTCGACCCGTCCGACCGACTGCAATCCCTTGATTTTCACCGACGCACCCACGCCGATGGCTTCTGTCGATTTTTTGGTGGTCGAAACCACGCTTTCAAAGGCGTTTTCGGTCGTTGTCGGGCTTGATTTTTGCTTTTCGGCAGCCTCTTTTTTCTCTTTGCGACGCTTTTCTTTTCGTTCGCGTCGGGCGAGAATTTGCTGCATTTTCTTCTCGATTTTCTCGTCGTTGGCCGCGTCGATTTCGGAAACGCTCTCTTTGAACGCCTGCAATTCCTCGCGAATCAGTTTGGTCTTCTCTTTTTCGGCCTGTGCCTCACGGATTTCGCGAATCGTATTCTCGATTTTCCGATTGGCCTCGCGCAGCAGTTCCTCGGCCTCTTCCTTCGCCTTCCGAAGAATGGCTTTTCGGCTTTTTTCGATGTCGGTCAGGTCGGTTTCGTAGCGCGAAATCGTGCGTTCGATGTCTTTTTCGCGTTGGTGAATCGACTGACGCTTGTTTTCCCAATATCGCTTGTCGCGCACGATGTCTTGCAGGTATTTGTCGCTTTGGATGTAGTCGCTGCCGACGATGTCCGACGCATCGGCGATGACTTCTTCGGAAATGCCGATTTTTCGGGCGATTTCGATGGCAAACGACGAGCCTGGCTGTCCAATCGAGAGTTGGAACAGCGGTTGCATTTCGTGGCGGTCGTAGAGCATCGCGCCGTTGGCCACGCCCTTGTGGTCGTCGGCGAAATGCTTCAGATTTTGGTAGTGCGTGGTGATGATGGCGAAGTTTTTATGCTTCCAGAATTGCTTGAGCACCGCCTCGGAGATGGCGGCACCGATTTGCGGTTCCGTGCCCGTTCCGAACTCGTCGATGAGCAAGAGGGATCTCTTGTCGCCTTGCCGCATCATCTGTTTCATATTCATCAGGTGGCTCGAATAGGTCGAAAGGTCGTTTTCGATGCTTTGTTCGTCGCCGATGTCAATCATAATGCTGCGGAAAATGCCGACGGTGGACCTCTCGCTGACGGGAATCGACAGGCCGCACTGCACCATATATTGCAGCAGTCCGACGGTTTTCAGGCAAACTGATTTTCCGCCTGCGTTGGGACCTGAAATGATGAGAATATGTTTTTCGGACGAGAGTTCGATGTCGAGCGGAACGGTGGGGCGACCTTGTCTTTCGAGCGACTGCTGAAGAAGCGGATGAATGGCGCGAATCCAGTCGATGTGCGGCTTTTCGACGACGACAGGTTCGATGGCTTTGAACTGCCGTGCCAACTCCGCTTTGGCGCGGATGAGGTCGATGATCGCCAGAAAATGATAGGATTCGAGAATTTCCTTGATATGCGGACGGATTTCACGTGTGATTTCCGTCAGAATGACGATGATTTCGCGAAATTCCTCAGCTTTCAACTCTCGGATTTTATTGTTCGCCTCGACCACCTCCGCCGGTTCGATGAAAACCGTGCGACCCGAGGCTGATTCGTCGTGAACGATGCCTTTGATTTTCCGTTTTTGGCCTGGCACGACGGGAATCATCAGTCGTCCATCGCGCATCGTCGGCGACACGTCTTTTTCTACGATTCCCTCGCTCTGGGCCGTGCGCAGAATCGAGTGGAGCGTGTGGGAAATGCCGGTTTCCGTCTTTGCAAGCGTCTGTCGGATTCGAGCCAGTTCGGGCGAGGCATTGTCGCGGATATGGCCGAATTTATCGAGGATTCGGTCGATGTGGGTGATGAGTTCGGGGAAGGTCGCGATGCCGTCGGTCAGCCGATGAAGGGCAGGGTAGTCGTCGCCATCGAGAAATTTCACGATGTCGTGGATGGTTTCGAGCGAGCGGCGCAGGTCAAACAATTCCGAGGCTTCGAGGTGCGTGTTTTCCGGTCGGATGCGAGCCACAGGCGTGCGCACATCGAAAAAATAACTGAGCGGAAAATCCTCGTCAGCATCCTGAATGGCACGAAATTCCTGCACTTGTCTCAGCCATTCGTTCACCACCGCAGCGTCGTCGGAAAAGCCGATTTCATCCACCTTTCCGCTGCCCAGCGTCGAAAGACATTCGCCGCGCAAAAGCCGCCGAATTTCGGTGAATCCAATCTTGCTCTCAAAGTTTTTCGGGTAAATCATTGTGCAAAGGTACGAAAAAAAGCGATTATTTTTCTTGGAATTTCTAAAAAAATGCGGAAAAATTTCTCGGTGGATTGATTTTTTATTATCTTTGCAAGCCGTAAATATTAATATAAATAATAACCAATAAAATAAGGAAAAAACATGAAACCAACATTATTTTTGCTTGCTGCCGGCATGGGCAGTCGCTACGGTGGATTGAAGCAGCTCGACGGTCTGGGACCCAACGGCGAAACCATCATGGACTATAGTATTTACGACGCGATTCAGGCTGGTTTTGGCCGTCTCGTGTGGGTGATTCGCAGAGATTTCGAGGAGCAGTTCCGCGAGCAGATTCTCAAGAAATACGAGGGTTTGGTGCCTTGCGAACTCTGTTTTCAGGCACTCGATGCGCTTCCCGAAGGTTTTAGCGTGCCCGAAGGTCGCGTGAAACCGTGGGGCACGAACCACGCTGTGATGATGGGCGAGAGCGTCATCAACGAGCCGTTCTGCGTCATCAACTGCGACGATTTCTACGGTCGCGACGCTTTTATGAAGATTGGAAAATTCCTGAGCGACCTGCCCGAAGGCTCGACGAACAAGTATGCGATGGTGGGCTTCCGCTGCTGCAACACGCTGTCGGAGAACGGTTCGGTGGCGCGTGGCGTTTGCGAATACGACGACAACCATCATCTTGTTGAGGTTGTGGAGCGCACGGAAGTGATGCGCGTCGATGGCAAAATTTGTTACAAAGACGGCGACGAATGGGTGGCAGTCGATGACAACGTGCCCGTTTCGATGAATATGTGGGGTTTCACGCCTGACTATTTCGACTATTCCAACGCTTATTTCAAGGAATTCCTCAGCGACCCGAAGAACATGGAGAATCTGAAGGCCGAGTTCTTTATTCCGCTGATGGTCAGCAAGTTAGTGAAAGAAGGAACAAGCACGGTCGAGGTACTCGACACGACTTCAAAATGGTTTGGCGTGACCTACGCCGCCGACCGCGAAGCCACCGTGGAGCGCATTCAGAAACTCGTCGATGAAGGTGTCTATCCCAACAAACTTTTCTAATGGAAATTGACATCCTACAAGAACAGGAAGTCGCTATTTTGCGAGAGCTGATAGCGGCTTCCTCGCAAATTGTCATCACCTGCCACAAGTCACCCGACGGCGATGCGCTCGGTGCGTCGCTTGGTTGGGCGGAATATTTGCGCGTGTGCCACGAAAAAGACCCTGTCATCGTCGTGCCCGACGCCTATCCCGACTACTATCTGTGGCTGCCGAACACCGAGAAAATCGTTCGATACGACAAACATCCCGAGAAAGGCGACCTGCTGTTGAAGACCGCCGACCTGATTTTCTGCCTCGATTTCAACGAGAGCGGTCGCACGGAGTGGATGAAGCCGTCGTTAGACGCCTCCGCTGCCCAAAAAGTGATGATTGACCACCATCTGAACCCGCAGATGGACACGGCGTTGACGATTTCCCATCCCGAACTCAGTTCCACGAGCGAGTTGATTTTCCGAATCGTCTGGCAGATGGGCGATTTCGAGGCGATGAAGAAGCATTTCGCCGTTCCGATTTATTGCGGAATGATGACCGACACGGGCAGTTTCACCTATAATTCGTCGTATCCCGAAATCTATTTCATCGTCGGCCAATTGCTCACGAAACGCATCAACAAAGATTCGATTTACCGCAAGGTCTATCATAATTTCTCGTCGTGGGCCATTCGTTTCCGAGGTTACATCATGTGCCATAAACTCAAGGTTTCCGACGAGTTTCACGCGGCCTATTTCAGCATTTCGGCGAAGGAAATGCGCGATTTCCACTTCATTCGCGGCGATGTGGAGGGATTGGTCAACGAACCACTGAGAATCAAGGGTTTGAAGTTGTCGATTTCGATTCGAGAAGACGACCGCACGCCCAATTTGGTGTGGGTGAGTTTGCGCTCCGTCGGCGACTTTCCATGCAACAAAATGGCGGAAGATTTCTTCAACGGCGGCGGTCATCTCAACGCCAGTGGCGGACGGCTCTATTGTTCGCTCGACGAGGCAGAAAAAGTCATTGTCGAAGCCATTCGAGCCTATGAATCGCAGTTGAAATCGTCAGAAAATTGACATCAAAATGTAAAATATCCATAAAAAACCTCATTGTCGGATAAAACTTCGGTTTTGGTTCTTGAAACTTCGTAAAAAATAACTACCTTTGCAGAAAATAATCATCAGAAAGGCAACATGAGAAAAATTTTCAGTATTTTGGCGACCGCGCTGTTGCTGACAGGAATTGCATCGTGCAGTGACGGAGAAACCTATCAGGAAAAGCGCGACAAGGAAATTTCCGCCATCAACAGCTATATCGCAGAGAAAAACGTGAAAGTGATTTCGGAAGACCAATTCTTTGCGCAAGACAGCATGACCGATGTGTCGAAAAACGAATTTGTGCTTTTCGAGGCGTCGGGTGTCTATATGCAAATCGTGCGGAAAGGCTGCGGACAGAAGCTTCGCGATGGCGAAACGGCCAACGTGCTTTGCCGATTCACGGAATACAACTTGATGCTTGGTGCCGACTCGATTTCGCTCACCAACGATGCTGCAGGCTACGCTGCCAGTGTCGATAAAATGACCATCACCAACACATCTGGCACTTTCACGGGCACGTTCGACACTTCGAGTCGAATGTATATGGTCTATGGCGCTGGCACGAACTACACGTCGCTGCCGTCGGGATGGCTCGTCCCATTCGGCTACATCCGACTGGGCAGACCCGTGAACGAGGGCGACGAAACTGCCAAAGTGCGCATCATTGTGCCTCACAAGCAGGGCCATCTGACAGCGTCGAACTACGTTACACCTTATTTATATGAGCTCACTTTGGAGCGCGGACGATAAAAAAATAGTCAAATAGTAAATAGTCAAATAGTAAATAGTCAAATAGTAAATTGCCATGACTCTGATCAAATCCATTTCCGGCATCCGCGGAACCATCGGCGGACGGGCGGGCGACACGCTCAACCCACTCGACATCGTGAAATTTACATCGGCTTACGCGACTTTCATCCGTCGCTCGGCCAAGTCTCAGAATAACCGAATCGTCGTCGGACGCGATGCCCGAATTTCTGGCGAAATGGTGAAAAACGTCGTATGCGGCACGCTCATGGGCATGGGCTACGACGTGGTGAACATCGGACTGGCCACCACGCCGACTACCGAACTGGCCGTGCGCTGGTTGGAGGCCGACGGTGGCATCATCATCACTGCGTCGCACAATCCGCGCCACTGGAATGCGCTGAAATTGCTCAACAACCAGGGCGAATTCCTCAACAAGGCCGAGGGCGAGCAGGTGTTGGCGATTGCCGAAGCCGAAGACTTCGACTTTGCCGATGTCGATCACATGGGCCACTATTGTGAGGACAATACGATGGACAAGCGCCATATCGACAGCGTTCTCGCGTTGGAACTCGTTGATGCTGAAGCAATTAAGAAGGCTGGATTCCGCGTTGTGGTCGATTCGATTAACTCGGTCGGCGGCGTGATTCTGCCCGAATTGTTGAAGGCGCTCGGCGTTGAGGCGAAGTTCCTGAATGGCGAACCGACTGGCGATTTCGCCCACAATCCCGAACCGTTGCAGCAGAACCTCGGCGGCATTATGGATGAACTGAAAAAAGGCGGCTACGACATGGGAATCGTGGTCGATCCCGACGTCGATCGTCTCGCATTCATCAGCGAAAATGGCGAGATGTTCGGCGAGGAATACACGCTCGTCAGCGTGGCCGACTACGTGCTTTCGCGCACACCCGGCGACACCGTTTCCAACCTTTCTTCGACTCGCGCCTTGCGCGATGTCACCGAGAAGCACGGCGGAAAATACTGCGCTTCGGCGGTGGGCGAGGTGAACGTCACCACGCTGATGAAACAAGTCGGCGCAGTCATCGGTGGCGAGGGCAACGGTGGTGTCATCTATCCCGCCTCGCACTACGGTCGCGACGCGCTCGTCGGCATCGCCCTGTTCCTGACGCAACTGGCGCAGAAAGGCATGAAAATGAGCGAACTTCGCAAGACCTATCCCAATTATTTCATGGCGAAAAACCGCATCGACCTGCAACCTTCGACCGATGTCGATGCCATTCTTGAAAAAGTGAAGGAATTATATAAAAATGAGCAAGTGAACGACATCGACGGCGTGAAAATCGACTTCGCCGACCGTTGGGTTCACCTGCGCAAGTCGAACACCGAGCCGATTATCCGCGTCTATAGCGAGGCGCACACGCCCGAAGAGGCCGAGGCCATCGGCAAAGAGCTGATGCAGGTTGTACTCGATATGCAATAAGGATTATTTTTCCCGTTTTTCATCTGCTTCATAGGCTTGTACGATTCTCGTTACAAGCCTATGTCGTACAATGTCCTTTTTGGTGAGTTCCACCACGCCGATTCCCTCGATTCCCGTGAGAATGCGCAGTGCTTCGACCAGTCCGCTCTTCTGCGAGTGGGGCAAGTCGATTTGCGTCATGTCGCCCGTGATAATCATTTTTGTGTTCCAACCCATGCGCGTCAGGAACATCCGAATTTGCTGTGGTGTCGTGTTTTGCGCCTCGTCAAGAATTACCACAGCATCGTTCAGCGTGCGACCGCGCATAAAGGCCAGCGGCGCAATCTGAATGACGTGTTTTTCCATCATATCCTGCAATTTCACCTGCGGCAGCATGTCTTCGAGTGCGTCGTAGAGCGGTTGCAGATAGGGGTCGATTTTGTCCTTCATATCGCCCGGCAGAAAACCGAGTTTCTCGCCCGCTTCTACCGCCGGACGCGACAAAATAATTTTTTTCGCCGTCTTTTCCTTCAACGCCTTCACGGCAAGCGCAATGCTCAGGTAGGTTTTGCCCGTTCCGGCAGGTCCGACGGCAAACACCATATCGTTCTGCTCAAACGCTTCGATGAGCCGTTGCTGATTCTCGGAACGGCTCTTGATCGGACGCCCCGAAATGCTATAAACCACGACACCTTTCACCGCGTCGGCCTTCGTCTGCCGACCGTTCACAATGTCGATAATATCCTCTTCCGAAACGGTGTTGTACTTCAAAACGTGCTGTCGAATTTGCTCGATGCACGCCTCGAAACGCTCCATTTCGTCGGTGTCGCCAAGCACGCGAATGACGTTCCCACGCGCCACGACACGCAGTTTCGGATAGAGCGACTTGATGATTTGCAAATGGCCGTTGCCCACGCCGTAGAGCATCACGGGGTCGATGTCCTCAAGAACAATATGCTTTTCTGTCAAAATCGTAGTTTTTAGTGAATAAATTCGGTGATGATTTCTTAAAACGGCGACAAAATTAAAAAGATTTCGTGAAATACACAAGAAATATTGGCGCGAGTTCAAAGAAAAATTGTAACTTTGCAGGGTTTTTATGAAATGACAGGCGTATGAAAGTCAGCAAAAATCAATATTTGAAAGGATTTTGCCTCGTGGTGATTGCGCTGGGCGTGATTCGGGCGGTGTTTCCGAGCGTGGCGATGACGGCAGACGAGCGGCGGACGGCTGATTCGATTCGGGTGGTGGAAGACTCGATTCGAATGGCGGCGGTTCCGACGCAGGAAAATGTCGAGAAGGTTGCCAAAAAAGAAGAAAAATCGCTTGAAAAGGAAGAAATTTCGCCTAAAACGACGGAAAAATCGACCCAAGAAGAAAAAAAATCGACCGAAGTGGGGCAGAGCCGCTTTTTCAATGCCGACGGCACTCCTTCCCGACACCGAATTTTGAGCGTGACGAGTTATTCGGAGGCTTTCCCCGACGCGCAGGAGGTGCAAATCGTGTCGGCCCACAAATGGGGCGTTTCGCCCGTGCTCAACCGACAGGAGGCCGAGGAGCGGAAGGCGGAATTGGTCTATGTCGGCAGCAATCCCTATTTCTTCGTCGAACCGCTCAACCAGAGCATTCCCTACCTCGTTCCAAGGGCTTTAGTTTTACTTCAAGACATTGGACGTAACTTCCTTGATAGTCTGCAAGTTAAGGGATTGCAGTCGCATAAGATTATCGTCACCAGCGTACTGCGTTCTCAGGAGGATGTCGGACGCCTTCGTCGCTACAACCGCAACGCCACCGAGAACAGTTGCCACATGTACGGCACGACTTTCGATATCGCCTACAACCGCTATCTCGCCGTCGAGGAGAAGGCCCAACCTTATTCCAAACAGGCGACGGTGGCCGATGTTCGACTGAAACAGGTGTTGTCGGAGGTGTTGCGCGACCTGCGCCAAGAGGGGCGCTGTTGGGTGAAATACGAAGTGCGACAGGGCTGTTTCCATTTAACGGTCAGGTGAATGAAGAGATTTGGTTTTGAAATCTGAATCTTTTCAAGAAAAAATCCCGAATCGCTTGGCGGTTCGGGATTTTTTTGTACCTTTGCACCATCAAAGTAAAATAAAAAAAATATGATGCAATGTTTAAAATTATCTATCTATCTATCTATCTATCTATCTATCTATCCTTACCAGTCCTATGCCCAAACGCAGTCTGACGTTCTTCACGGCCTGACCCAGTTCGACAAGCAGCCGGAGGCCAGCCTCGCCAATGCGTTTTTCAAGCAGTTGGACAAGGAGGAGTTCACCGATTCGCTCATTCAGTTTGCCGCCGGAACGCATCCCGACACGCTCCGACAGCAGGTCTATTACTGGGCAGCGGAATTTTTCTACGACCAACAACAATATTCCGCAGCCGAGGAATACGGACTGAAGGCACTGCCGTTCTGTCAGTCGGGTACGAACCGCGCCATCGAGGGCGACTGTCTCAACCTGCTGGCCGTCATCTACATCCGCCTCACCGACTACGAGAAGGCCGCGAAATACGCCAAACTCTGCAACGAAATCGACTGGCAAGAAGGCGATCCCGACAAAATCAGCTCGTCGCTCAACACGCTCGCCGCCATCTATATGAGCGCACGGCAGCCGAAAGAAGCCGAGAAATACATCCTCAAGGCCATCGAATACAGCCAGAAGGCCAACAATACGCAGCGGCAGGCCGTGATTCTCGGTATGGCGTCGGAAGTCTATCACGCACTCCACGACGAGCAGCAGGCTTACGACTACGCTTGCAAGGCATTTGAAAAGGAAGAAGCCCTCGGACGCACCGACAAGGCACTCATTCGCGAGGCGCAGATGTCGTCGGCACTGATGGGCTTAGAACGCTACAGCGAGGCGAAAAACCTCCTGCAAAAGGTCATTCCCGCCTTCCGCGAAAACGGCAACCGCCAGTCGCTCGGCATCAGTTGCAACCGTATGGGCTCGGTGCTTTTGAGCGAGGGGAAGAAAGAGGAAGCCGTCCCGTATTTCGAGGAAGCACTCGGCATTTTCACCGAAAACAAAGACCTCTACAACGAACATTTTGCGCGCAACGGACTCTACCGCGCCCTGAAAGACACCGACCCCGCCGCCTCGATGCAGCACCTGGAGCGATGCAACGAACTGAAAGACTCCATCTACGACGAGAAAACTGGCGAACTGCTCTCGAAATATGCCGCACTCTACGACAACGAGCAGTTGCAGGCCGAAAACGAGCAAGAACGCGCCGCCCACCGTCGCACGATGATGCTCGGAACCCTCGCCCTGCTGTTGATTCTCGCCACCGCGTGGTACATCATCAGACGGATTCAGCGTCGCCATCAGCAGCACACGCAGACGCTGATACGCGAAATTGAACAACTCCGCAGAAAACTTCCCGAAAAACCGACCGAACCCACCGAAAAACCCACCGAGCCGGCAGAACCCCCGACTGCACCGCCGACAGACTTGCCAGCGAAAGAGGCAGAGAAGGTTGTGGAAGAAAAAGATGATGACGACGAAATCTTCCTTTTGCGCGTCATCGAGGCGGTGAACGAGGTATTGCCGAGCGGAGACTTCAGCGTCGAGCAAATCGCCTCGAAACTCTGTATGACCACCTCCACCTTCCGCCGCCGATTGCAGGGCGCGGCAGGCGAGACCCCGAAGGCATATATTTCCGCCATCCAGATGGAAAAAGCCGCAAATCTGCTGACAGAAAATCCCGAAATGTCACTATTAGAAGTGGCTTTCAAGTGCGGTTTCGACGACAGGAGCAACTTCGGACGCGCCTTCAAGAGAATTTACGGCTGTTCGCC
>Ga0256404_1002256_pt1 | contig 43289 bp, 33 predicted proteins | sample RumenRJG_01DNA_FD_185990 | JGI IMG/M metagenome (GOLD analysis project Ga0256404, IMG submission 185990) | Bovine rumen microbial communities from Lethbridge, Alberta, Canada - RJG_01 | ecosystem: Host-associated > Mammals > Digestive system > Stomach > Rumen | place: Canada: Alberta | collected... | reverse complement strand
TGCGTGCCGGAGAGCAGCGCGAACGCGCCGATCTCGAGCGCGAAAAACAGCATGTAAGTAAAGCCGCGCCCGAGGTAGTCAGAGAGCGTCGACCAGAGGATCCTGCCGCCGCCGTTCAAAAGACCGATGATGCCGACCATGGACGCCGCCTGCGCCGCATCCATGCCGACGACCTCCTGTGCCATCGGCGAGGCGACCGCGAGCAGACCAATACCGCAAGTGATGTTGACGAAAAACACCCACCAGAGCGCGCCGAACTGCCAGGTGCGCATCGCCTCAGCCGCCGTCGCGCCGCGCAGGCGCTTCGTCACAGCGCCCTTGCCCGCCGGCTGGACAGGTGCCTTGAGATAGAGCGCCGACGCGCCGATGAGCACCATATAGCAGACGCCAAGGATGAGGAAATTCTCCACGAGACCAAACCGCGCCGTGAGATACTGCATCAGCGGCCCTGCGATGAGCGCCGCGAAGCCGAACCCCATGATGGCGAGTCCAGTCGCGAAGCCGCGGTGATTCGGAAAATACTTGACGAGCGTCGAGACCGGCGTGATATAGCCAACGCCGAGCCCGATACCGCCGATGACGCCGTAGAAGAGATAGAGCAACGGCAGACTGCCGAGGGAAAGCGCGAGCGCCGTGCCAAGCATCCCCGCCCCGAAAAAACACATGGAGACGAGCCCGCTCCTCTTGGGACCGTATTTCTCGACATACTTGCCGAGGAAGCCCGCTGAGAAACCGAGGAACAGGATTGCAAGCGAGAACGCCCAAGTCGTCTCGGCGAGCGAGAAACCGAGCTGCGCCATGATGGGACGCGTGAGCACGCTCCAAGCATAGACACTGCCGATGGAAATATGGATCCCGACTGCCGCGAGGGCAATACACCAACGATTCCGCATGAAACCATCCTTTCTGCTGAAAAACAGCATACGAAAGAGAGGTTCCGCCCAAACAAAAACCGCCTGAGCAAAATCTCTCTGCCCAGACGGTCGGCCGTTCCTGACACTATAGTGCACGTGGTAGTCTCCACATGATTCCGTCAGCCCTATAATGCCTATTCAATTCGTTTTTAGTATAGCAGACGCACTCTGACGCGTCAATCCCTTTTGGAAAATCAGATCTGCCATCGTGTAGGTTTACAATAGATGTGAGACTGGAGGGATATACAAAAGCGACCGAATCCCGTAGAATATTGGTTGCAAAAAACTTCTACAAAAGGAGACCCGATCGCCATATCTATCATACCACATCAGAAGCGTTATTTGCCACATGAAATGGGGACGCGCATTCACGCCATCACCCTCTATCGCTCAGCCAAGGATATCGAGTTCGTCTGTCGTCGCCATAAAATTCAAAAGCCTCCCTCATGCACTGGAACAAGCGTTATGATGGTACGCCAGAATCTCTCACTGACCGGTCGCATCGCCCCCATACCGTACATCCCAGAGCACATACCAACGTTATCCCTTGTATTTCAACAGAGAAAAGCCCCAAAAATCCAAGGCGATATTATGGATTCTGTCTATGGAAACGCCTCATATTTGATAGCTTTTATCAGTCTCACATCATTGACAAACCTACATTTCTTATTTTCCACTAAAAAAGCTCTTGCAGCATGCAAGCCGCAAGAGCTTTCCTTCTCTCAAACATTTAGTTTTCTTTTGTCAAATCGGTATCGCTTTTCACATTCTCTCGCTGTGCCAGCTCTGCTTTTTCCTGCGCAGTGTCAGCGTCTCCGCCATCTGCCGCGAGCGGCTTGGCAGGCTTCTCCTCCCTTTTCAGGATGTCCATGAACTCCTGCCCTGTGATGGTCTCTTTCTCGTAGAGATAGGTTGCGAGCTCATCGAGTTTGTCCCTGTGCTCCTCGAGGAGCTTCTTTGCGAGGTCGTGCTGGCGCTTCACGAGCTCGACGACGCGCTTGTCGATCTGCTGCTGCGTCGCCGCCGAGCAGGTGAGGCTCGTGTCGCCGCCGAGGTATTTGTTGTTGACGGTCTCCATCGCGACCATGTCGAATTCCTCGCTCATGCCGTAGCGCGTGATCATCGCGCGCGCGAGCTTCGTCGCCTGTTCGATGTCGTTCGCCGCGCCCGTGCTGACCTGGCCGAACTTGACCTCCTCGGCCGCGCGACCGCCCGTGAACGTTGCAATCTTGTTCTCGAGCTCCTCGCGCGTGAGGATGTATTTATCCTTCTGCTCAACCTGCATTGTGTAGCCGAGCGCGCCCGACGTGCGCGGGATGATGGTGATTTTCTGGACTGGAGCGCTGTCCGTCTGGAGCGCCGCGACGAGCGCGTGGCCGATTTCGTGATAGGCGACCGTGCGCTTCTCCTTGTCGGAGAGGATGGCGTTCTTCTTCTGATAGCCAGCGATGACGACCTCGACGCTCTCCTCGAGATCCGACTGGCGCACGGTGCTCCTGCCGTCACGCACGGCGCGCAGCGCGCCCTCGTTGACGATGTTCGCCAGCTCCGCGCCCGAGGCACCGGCCGCCATGCGGGCGATCGTATGGAGGTCGACGCCCGGCTCGAGCTGGATCTTCTGCGCGTGCACGGCGAGGATGGCCTCGCGGCCCGCGAGATCAGGGAGCTCGACCGGTACGCGCCGGTCGAAACGGCCGGGGCGCAGGAGTGCGGGATCGAGAGACTCCGGGCGGTTCGTCGCGGCGAGGATGATGACGCCGTTATTGCCCTCGAAGCCGTCCATCTCCGTGAGGAGCTGGTTGAGCGTCTGCTCCCGCTCGTCGTTGCCCATGAGGTTGCCGCTGCGCTTCTGGCCGATGGCATCGATCTCATCGATGAAGACGATGCACGGCGCTTTTTCCTTCGCCTGCTTGAAGAGCTCGCGAACCTTCGAAGCGCCCATGCCGACGAACATCTCGACGAACTCCGAGCCCGCGATGGAGAAGAACGGCACATCCGCCTCGCCCGCGACAGCCTTGGCGAGCATCGTCTTGCCTGTGCCCGGCGGGCCGACGAGCAGCACGCCCTTCGGCATCTGCGCGCCGATGGCGGAATATTTCTGCGGATTGTGCAGGTAGTCGACGATCTCGGAGAGGTTTTCCTTCGCCTCGTCCTCGCCCGCGACATCCTTGAAATGGATGCCCGCCGACGACGGCACGTAGATCTTCGCCTGTTTGCCGCCCATGCCGAACATCAGCGAACTGCCGCCGCCGCCCGCCTTCTCCATGAGCTTGCGGCTGAAATACTGACCGATGGCGAAGAAGATGAGGATGGGCAGCACCCACGTCATAAAGAAATCGACGAGCGGCGAGGTCTGTTCCTTGATGTCCTGCGTGAATTTCGCGCCGGAATCATGCAGCCGATCCGCGAGTGTCGGATCGTTCATGATGCCCGTGCGGTACTTCTTCGTATCGTTTGCGTCGGTGAAGAGGATCTGATTCTCCTGAATCTCGACGCGGCCGATGTCCTTGTCCTCAATCATGTCCATGAACGTGCTGTAATCCACCTTCTCGAACTGCGCCTGCTCGAGATAGGGCCGCGCCATCTCATTGAAGAGCAGCACGAGGAACAGCATCATGACATAGAAGAGAAGCAGCGGTTTCTTCGGTTCCTTGACTTCTTTCATAGAGGTTCCTTCTTTTTTATCCATTCACATAAAGTGCCTTGACAACGATATTGAGTTCGTGGACGACCATGCCCGTCATGAACTCGACGGCACTTCTCGCCTTTTCGCGCGCACTTTCGATGAGACTTGGGATATGCCCGCCATAGGAGAGCGTGATTTCGCAGGCGATGTCGAGTCCCTGGTCTTCCTCCCCCGCGTAGCGGTGACGCACGCGGATATGGCCGACCTTGCTCACCGACTCCTCACGGCTGACCGCTGCGCGCACGATGTTCTTGATGACAGAGTCATCGATACTGAGCTTGCCGTAGTAACTGAACACCGGCCGCACGATGGACTTCTCGCCCAGACGGCGCCGCTTCGTACGGGAGCGCTTGAAGAAAGTCTGCAAGGGATCGACGAGATAGCCGGAAAAATGCGGCTTGAGCTCGATGGTCGGCACGGGAATGATGTGCTTGCCCTGCTTGAGGCGGTAGAAGCGCGCCTTTTCCATCTCAGCCTTTGTCGCGATGTCCTCGATGTGAATGATCTGCGCGATGGCGGGCAGGTGCAGCGCCTTGGTGATCTTGTGCACCATATTCTCCGATGTACCGAGCACGAGGATGCGGTGCGGCTTCACGCGGTCGATGGCCGCGCGCACCTCCTCCGCGTGGCCCGGCAGCACGAAGATGGCGCGCCGCACCGCCATGATGCGGCTCTTTTCCTTTTTCGCCGAGTGCCCGCCAACGATCTTGCCATCCTTGATGAGGATGCCGTCGTCGATGATAGCGTCCGCCTGGTGCTTGTGAGCGACGAGCAGCGCGCGGTGGCTCTTGCCCGTACCGCTCGGCCCGACGAGTGCGATGACGTCCATAGGGATTTCTCTCCTTACTCACTGCGTCTGACGAGGGGGATCTCTCTCCTCACGTCTCCGGTTGGTAAAACGGCTCGGCATAGCGATCCTCGATGGTGAAAATGCCAAGCTCCGTCGGATAGCGCGTAGGGAAACCATGGAAATCAGAGCCGCCTGACGGCAGCAACTGGTATTTCTCCGCGAGTGCAAGATAATGCGCCGTGTCCTCTGGATTATGCTGCGGGTAGAACGCCTCGATCCCGTCAATGCCGCTACGGCAGATGTCCTCAACGATTTCATCATTCCAGATGAGCTTGGGGTGCGCGAGCACTGCCATGCCGCCCGCCTGGTGGATGAGGCTGATGATCTCCGCTACCTCCAAACGATAGTGCGGCACATAGGCGGGCCGTCCCTTCTGAAGGAGTTCGGAAAACGCGTCGCGCACCGTCTTGAAATATCCCTTGCTGACGAGCACGCGTCCAATATGCGAGCGGCTGATGGACTTGCTTGCACCGGCCACGGCAAGCACATCTTTCTCGCGGATGTCGTAGCCGAGCTGCTGCAGCTTCGCGACCATCTCGCTGAAGCGCGTCCAGCGCGCCTCCGTCACATCGTTGAGCTTGTCTGTGAGCTCGCTGTTATAGATATCTACATTGTAGCCGAGGATATGGATCTCCTGCGTCGGGTGATGCGCCGAGAACTCAATACCGGGAATGATGCGAACCCCCTTCGCCGGATAGAAACCATTCTCATAGAGATGTGCCACGCCGTCGACCGTATCATGATCCGTGATGGCGAGATAGCTGAGCCCTGCCTGCCGGGCAGCGCTGATGAGTTCCTCCGGCGTGAGCTTGCCATCGGAAAACGTTGTATGGGTATGCAAATCGCTTGGCATTCCAGTTTCTCCTCCTCACGTCCGTTAGCGCGGCTCGACGATGAGCTTCATCGCCGTGCGCTGCACGCCGTCGATCTCGATATCTGTAAAGGCAGGAATGCAAATCAGATCGATGCCATGCGGCGCGACGAAGCCGCGCGCAATTGCGACGGCCTTGACCGCCTGGTTGAGCGCACCGGCGCCCACGGCCTGCATCTCGGCACTGCCGGACGCCCGCAAGACGCCTGCTAAGGCACCTGCAACGGAGTTGGGATTGGATTTTGATGACACCTTCAAGATATCCATGAACGGCACATCCTCTCTTTCCATAGCTTCTCTGTGTTCGTAACAGCTACGCGCTGACGCCGGTCATAGGTGCCTGCGCGTCGTCGTGTAAAAGCGGCGCTCTGCCAATTCTACATAACATTTTACATGCCATTATGCTATAGTTTCTACAGAAAACCGAAAAATCCTGCCATACCGGAAATTTACTGCCCGCTCAGGCGTTCCAATCCTCAAGGATCTGAACGCGCTCAATGCCGACCGTCCGGTTCGCCGCATCGTCAATGGTCATGATAACCGCCTCGTAAGCGGACGGCCCGTCCGCAACCTCGAAACGCACCGGGCGGCAGGTCTGGAAGCGGTAGAGAATCTTCTCCGTCTCCACGCCAAGCACCGAGCAGCGCGGCCCCGTCATGCCGAGATCCGTGATATACCCCGTCCCCTGCGGCAACAGGCAGGCATCCGCCGTCTGCACATGCGTATGCGTCCCCACGACGCCGTTGACGCGCCCATCGAGGTACCAGCCCATGGCAATCTTCTCCGATGTCGTCTCCGCGTGAAAATCGAGGAAGATGAGATCGCATTCCCGTGCCATCTCGCGCAGGAGCTCCTCGACCTTCTGGAACGGATCATCGAGCGGCGGCATGAAGGCACGCCCCGAGAGATTCATCACGCCGATGTTTTTCGCCTTGAACGGATAGCAGCACCACCCCTTGCCCGGCGCGTCGCCGGGATAATTCGCGGGGCGGATGAGGAACGGCTCCTGATCGATGAACTCCAGCACATCCTTTTTGTCCCAGACGTGATTGCCGGAGGTCACGATGTCCGCGCCTCCCTGATAGAGCTCATCGAGTGACTTGCGCGTAAAACCCTTGCCCGCGGCGGAATTCTCGCCGTTCACGACGACGACATCGATGCCCTTCTCCTCGCGCAGCTGCGGTGTGTATTTACGGAACGCCTTACGGCCGTTACGGCCGACGACGTCACCGACGAACATGATTTTCATGAAAAAGTCCCCTAGAATTATTGATTGTAAACGACGACGCGGTCGCCCTCGCGGATGCCGAGCAGTTTCTCGTGCAGTCTCTGCTGCCGCATCGTACCGAGCATGTGGTCGAGCAGGTTCTCCTGCTCGACCTCGAAATTCGGATCGAGCGGATCGCGCTCGTCGAGCAGCAACGTCTGCGGGAACGCGTCGTAAAGGATATCCGCTACGAGGGAGAGCTCGTCGCGCGTGAGTGTCGCCACATCGCGCACCAGATGCAGGAAGGAAACCTTCGGCGTGGACTCCATCTCCAGGTTCACGACGCGCGCGCGCAGGCCATTGAGGCCCAGGTAGGCAGCGATGCTCTCCGCGAGCAGTTTGCCGATTTCCTGGAAGCGCTCCTTCGTGAGCGGCTCCTCAATGGAGAATGTCAGGCGGATTGTCGCGTCCTCCGGCTCATAGCTCACTTTGGTGATTTCCTCATAACAGACGAGGATGGACGCGAGAAGGCTCACGCCTTCTTTGCTTGGTTTCTGCCGCTTCTTCCTGCGGAATGGAAAGGGAAACATACCTCCCGCCTCCTTTCGATAGCGAAGGGGACGCCACATATCGCAGCATCCCCTGGACTTCTTTATTTTGCGTAGTCAACCACGCGCGTCTCGCGAATGATCGTCGCCTTGATCTGGCCCGGATATTCGAGCTCTTCTTCGATTTTCTTGACAATGTCATGCGCCAGTGCTGCTGCGCCTGCGTCATCGACCTTGTCCGGCTTGACCATCACGCGGATCTCGCGGCCCGCCTGGATGGCGAAGCAGCGCTCGACACCGTCGAACGACTCGGCGATCTCCTCGAGGCGCTTGAGGCGCTTGAGGTACGACTCAAGGCTCTCACGGCGCGCCCCGGGGCGCGCTGCCGACACCGCGTCGGCAGCGGCGACAAGCACCGCCTCAACACTGGTCGCCTCGCAGTCTCCATGATGAGACGCGATGCAGTTGATGACATCCTTCGACTCGCGGAACTTGCGCGCGAGATCCGCGCCGATGCTCGTATGGGAGCCCTCGACCTCATGGTCGATGGCCTTGCCGATATCGTGCAGCAGACCGCCGCGCTTCGCGAGCATCACGTCACAGCCGAGCTCCGCCGCCATCGTGCCCGCGAGATGCGAGACCTCGATGGAGTGGTCGAGCACATTCTGCCCATAGCTCGTGCGATAGCGCAGGCGCCCGAGGAGCTTCACGAGCTCCGGATGCAGGCCATGGACGCCCGTATCGAACGTCGCCTGCTCGCCCGCCTCCTTGATGCGCATATCGACTTCGCGCTTTGCCTTCTCCACCATTTCCTCGATGCGGGCCGGGTGGATGCGCCCATCCTGGATGAGCTTCTCAAGTGCGATGCGAGCCACTTCGCGGCGCACAGGATCGAAGCCTGAGAGGATGACCGCCTCCGGCGTGTCATCGATGATGAGGTCAATGCCCGTCAGCGTCTCGAGCGTACGGATGTTGCGTCCCTCGCGCCCGATGATGCGCCCCTTCATCTCATCGTTCGGCAGCGCGACGACAGAGACCGTCGTCTCCGCCACATGGTCGGCGGCGCAGCGCTGGATGGCGATGGAGAGGATGTCGCGGGCCTTCTTGTCCGCCTCATCTTTCGTCTGCTGCTCATACTCCTTGATTTTCACAGCCTTCTCATGCTTGAGCTCTTCTTCTGTCTCAGCCATGAGAATCGTCTTTGCCTCATCGGATGTGAGGCCGGAGATGCGCTCGAGCTCTGTCTTCTGCTTCGCGTGCATCTCATCGATGGCCTGCTGCGTCTTATCGATGCGGGATTCCTTGCGCGCGAGCTGCTCTTCCTTCTTTTCGACGGAGTCGAGCTTGCGGTCGAGGTTCTCCTCCTTCTGCACGACGCGGCGCTCCTGGCGTGAGATCTCACTCCGGCGCTCTTTCGTATCGCGGTCGAGCTCCTGGCGCAGACGATGGATATCCTCTTTCGCCTCGAGCATGAGCTCTTTCTTGCGAGCCTCGCCCTTCGCCTCGGCATCCGAGACGATTTTGAGGGCCTCCTGCTCCGCCGAGCCGATCTGCGCCTCCGCGGAACGCTTTCTCGCCATATAGCCGGCGGCACCGCCGACAATCACTGCAATGATTACCGCTAAGATTGTTACGATAATAGTGTTCACCCCCTGGTAGGATTTTTGCTTGGATGCAATTTATTTTTGTAGTAGTTTTTGTGGCGTAACTATACCTTTCTATTCTATCAGCCAATCTATTCTGCGTCAACAAAAAGTCAGTCCGCCAGCTCGCGCACACGCGCGGTGAAGAGATCCAGCCACTCGCCATGGAAGCCCACCTCGGAGAAAAGCTCCGCAAGCGACGCCACGCGCGGCTGCTCGAGGAACATCGAGAGGCGCTGCTTCTCGACGCGGCGCGGGAAATAGAACTCCTCGCGCGGCGCGTCCGCGGCGGCGAACGCCACCGTATACTCATGATACACCTTATCGGACATCGACTCCGGCGCATGCGTCGAGCGCGCGACGCTGGCCGTGAAGACCTCAGGCAGCGAGGCGAGCAGCTGCGCGCATGTCTCCTGCACATGGCGTACGACGGCGCGATAGTCCGCGAGCGCCTGCTCCGGCCCCGCCGTATCATCGAGCATGATGGCGCAGATGAGGTCGCGCGTCTTCTCGAGCGTCGAGACATCGAACTGCCGCAGCGTCTCCGCGTCGGCCGCGGCGAGCCAGCGGCGCAGCGCCTCCTCCATCGCGAGACGCGCTGCCGTGGCCACCAGTGCGTCTGCGCGGTGCAGCTGCTGCGCGAGATTCACGGCGCGCTGCGCGGGATCTTCCGACGCGCCGAGACGCTCCTTCGCGCAGGCAGCGCAGTAGCCGACCGCCTCATTGACAAACGGCTCTCCCGCCACGATGCGCCCCATCGTAGGGAAGTCCAGCCCCAACTTGTCATACGTGCGTCGCTCCGCCGCGAGTTTCCCCTTGGAAAAATACGTATCGCCGTGGTAGCGGTACGGGACGCGCGTCACCTTGCCGCACGCCGGGCAGCGATACTCCTTCGCCCGCAGATTCACGGCGATGTCACGCGCGGGATTCGGCTTGAAGAACGCATAGGGCACCGTCTCCACAAAACAATACTCATAAACGCTGTCGAGCTGCTCCTTGATCTTCCCTGGCTCATTCGCCATACCAGGCACTCCCTTCCCAAAACAACAAAAGCCCGGAAGCATTTGCTTCCGGGCGAACCTTCGTTTGGAGGCGACATTCAGAATCGAACTGAAGATAGAGGATTTGCAGTCCTCGGCCTTACCACTTGGCTATGTCGCCGGCAACCAGATGCAACGCTGCATCCCGATATGAAGAGTCCCCGCAGATGTGTCGCAGGCAGGACTTCATGACAAAAAAATGGAGCGGAAAACGAGACTCGAACTCGCGACCCCCACCTTGGCAAGGTGGTGCTCTACCACTGAGCTATTTCCGCATCTGGAGGCGACATTCAGAATCGAACTGAAGATAGAGGATTTGCAGTCCTCGGCCTTACCACTTGGCTATGTCGCCGTAATATGGAGCGGAAAACGAGACTCGAACTCGCGACCCCCACCTTGGCAAGGTGGTGCTCTACCACTGAGCTATTTCCGCAAATGGCGACCCGAATGGGACTTGAACCCATGACCTCCGCCGTGACAGGGCGGCATTCTAACCAACTAAACTACCGGGCCATCGTCGCTTTGTTTCAGCGACATGAATTATTATAGCCGAGTCATCGGCGTCTGTCAAGAATTTTTTTCTTTCATATAACTACCTTCTTCTCTCATGCAAAATACATCTTGCGCTGTCTACGCCTCGCCGCGATAAGCCGCTACGTACGCTTCAAGCAATTCGAGGTAGCGCTGGCTCATAGCGGAGAGCGGTGTGTTCTGCGGCTGGATATAGCCGAGCTCCATGTATTCGCCGCTCTCGAGCGGCACCGCGACGATCTCCGTGCCGTTCAGGTCGCTCGAGAGGATGCCCGAGGAGATGGTATAGCCATTGAGCCCGATGATGAGATTGAAGAGCGTCGCGCGGTCCGATACGATGATGCTCTTCGGCACATTCTCCATGCGATGGAGCTCCTCGGCAAAGTAGAGCGAGTTATCCGTTCCCTGCTCGTATGTGAGCCGCGGATACGGCAGGAGATCTGTGAGGCGTACGCGCTCTTTCGCCGCCAGCGGGCTATCCCGGCGCACGAAGACGTGCGGCGACGCCCGGAAGAGCGGCACAAAGGAGAGCTCCGCCTTCGCGAGGATATGGCGCATGACCTCCTGGTTGAAGCGGCTCAAGTAGAGCACGCCGAGCTCGCTGCGCCGCGTGCGCACATCCTCGATGATCTCGCCCGTGCGCGACTCGCGCAGCGAGAACTCGTAGGCATCCGCCTCGTACTCGCGCACGAGCGACACGAACGCGTTCACGACGAACGCGTAATGCTGCGCCGAGACCGCGAACACATGGCGCACCGGCGCGCCGCCCTTGTACGCGTGCTCGAGGAGATCCGCCTGTTCAACGACTTGCCGCGCGTAGGCGAGGAATTTCGTCCCATCCTCTGTGAGTTTCATGCCGCGGTTCGTCCGCGAGAAAATCGTGATGCCCATCTCTTTCTCGAGCTCCGCGATAGCACGCGAGAGACTCGGCTGCGAGAGGTAGAGATGCTGCGCCGCCAGGTGGAGCGAGCCTTTCTCCACGATGGCGACGAGATAGCGCAGCTGCTGCAGTGTCATAATCCATCCCCTTTCCTTATAGTGGAAGAATCAGATCCGGCCCCATCTCACGAGATGATGCCGAGCCATTTCCAGTACGTATTCGTGAGCAGGAGGATCACGAGATAGGCGAGTACCGTCAGCGGAATGCCCGTCTTGATGAAATCCTTGACCTCGAACGTCTCCGTGCTGTACGCAATCATGTTCTGCGGCGCGTTCACGGGCAGGATGAAGCCGAAGCAGATCGTGTACTGGAGAATCATCACCATGCCGACGACATTGAGCGCCGTATGCTCCGCCGCGCCCTGCAGCACGGAGATGCAGATCGGGATCATCGCGGACGAGAGCGCCGTCGCGCTCGCGAACCCAAGATGGATGAGGATGAGGAAGAGCGCCATCACGGCGATGATGGTAACGGCCGTCGCGTCATAGAGGCTGAAATACTGCACGATCTCCTGCGCGATCCACGCGCCCGCCTTCGTCGAGAGGATGGCCGAGCCGAGGCTGATGCCGACGCCGAAGAGCATGAGCGTGCCCCAGCTGATGCGCGACTGCACTTCTTTCCACGTCATGATGCCGATGCCAGGCATCATCATGAGCGTGACCGCGACGATGGTCGTCGAGGACGTATCGAACGGATGGACGATTTTCTCCGTCGCCCAGAAGAAGAGCAGCACGACGGAGATGATGAGCAGTTTCTTCTCATCGGACTTCATCGGGCCGAGCGCCGCGAGCTCCTGCGCGATCTTCTCACGTCCGCCCGCGATCTCCTTCATCTCCGGCGGCATGAGCTTCAAGAGGACAAAATAGAGCAAAGCGCTCATGATGATGGCGAACGGCGCGGCCGCGATGAACCAGTCGAGCCAGCTGATGGTCGTGCCGAGCTGTTTCTCGATGAAGCCGAGCGCGACCATGTTCTGTGCGGCTGCCGTCTTGATGCCGACGTTCCAGATGCTGTCCGCCTGCGCAACCGCGATGAGCATGATAGCGGCGAACTTGCTCTTCCGCGGCACGCCGAACACGGCGATGATGCCCATGACGATCGGCACCATGCACGAGACGCGCGCCGTCGTGCTCGGCACGAAGAAGCTCAGCACGAATCCCGTGAAGATGACGCCCGCGAGCACATGGTTCGTCTTCGCGCCGATCTTCGAGAGGATGAAGAGCGCGATGCGCTTGTCAAGCCCTGTCTTCATCATGGCCGCCGCGATGAAGAGCGCCGCGCCGACGAGCGCGAGCGCCGTGCTCGAAAAGCCCGCGAGCGCCATCTTGAGCGCGCCCGACGTGCCGAGCATCTTCGACGGATTGCTCATGTTGGGCGCCGTGCCGAGCAGGAACGCCATGAGCGACATGATGATGCCGGACGAGACTGGATAGGAGACGGCCTCCGTCATCCAGATGACGACGGAAAAGACGAGAATCGCGAGCATGCGATGACCGGCCGTCGAGAGCTCCGGCGGCGTCGGCAGCGCCATGATGGCGATGAGCACGAGGATGCCGAGCGGCAGCCCCATCAGCCCGATTTTCTTTTTCATGATGAATCCCTCCTGTGCAAAATATAGAACAAAAAGCAGCCTTCGCGAGGAAGACTGCTCAAAACACTCTGTTGCGATTGCAGCGCGTCGTTGCGCTTTTATGCTCTAGATGCATGTTTATTATATTGAACTTGATATGTTTAGTGTAATCGCCGTCGCATAGATTGTCAAGGTGTAAAGCGAATAAATTTTCCATCCCTGATATATTCTACATTTGACATATCATGACAAGAATAATTCTTTTTAAACTATTATTGTCACAAAAATCACATTAAGGTATAATAAAGGTAGCCTCATCTGTTTTATCTTTTTTCCACAAAGGGAGGGAATCTTATGGAAGCATTGCTCTTGTCCCGATGGCAGTTTGCCATCACAACGGTCTACCACTTCCTCTTCGTCCCCGTGACGCTCGGCCTTTCCGTGTTCGTAGCGCTCTTGGAGACGTGCTATGTACGGACGCGGCGTCCGGCATGGAAGGCGGCTTGTCGGAAACTCGTGAAGTTTTTCGGCACGCTGTTCGTCATCAATTTCTCTATGGGCGTCGTCACCGGCATCGTGCAGGAGTTCCACTTCGGTATGAACTGGTCGGAGTATTCCCGCTTCATGGGCGATATCTTCGGCGCGCCGCTCGCGCTCGAGGCACTCACTGCCTTTTTCCTTGAATCGACGATGCTCGGTGTCTGGCTCTTCGGCTGGGACCGCCTCTCCGAGCGTGCACACTGCGTGACGATCTGGCTCGTCGCGCTCGCGAGCAATCTCTCCGCGTTCTGGATCCTCGTCGCGAACTCGTTCATGCAGCATCCCGTCGGCTATGCACTGCGAGGCGGGCGCGCGGAGATGACGGATTTCTTTGCGCTCGTCACGAATCCCTATGTCGTGGGCGAGTATTCACATACCTTTTTCTCCGGCGTCGCGACGGCGGGCTTCGTCGTACTCGCTGTCTCGGCCTGGAAGGTGCTCCATGACGCCGCCTCGCGCGCCGCGTTTCGGCAGAGCCTCATGGCGGGAGCGCTCTTCCTGCTCGTGGGCCTTCTCGGCGCCGCGGGCAGCGGCCATCTGCACACGCAGTATCTCGCGCAGGCAAACCCGATGAAGCTCGCCTCGATGGAGGCGCTCTGGGAAACGGCGGATCCCGCGCCCTTCGCCATCGTCGCGGACATTGACGAACAGGCGCACGAGAACCGTGCGGAGCTCGAGGTGCCCGCGCTCTTCTCCTTCATGCTCTACAACCAGCCGGCAGGCGCGGTGCGCGGCATCAATGACCTGCAGGCCGCGGCGGAGCAGCAGTACGGACCTGGCGACTACCGGCCTGATGTCACGGGGCTCTTCTGGAGCTTCCGCCTCATGGTCGGCATCGGCGGTGCCATGATCGGCCTCGCTTTTTTGACGTTCCTCCTCGCCTGGAAGGGCGATCCCCTGCGCTTCCCCTGGCTCCTGCGCCTGATTCCCTGGCTGCTGCCGCTCGTCTATATCGTGAATTCCTGCGGCTGGTACGTCGCCGAGGCGGGACGCCAGCCCTGGATCGTCGTCGGCCTGCAAAAGACGGCGGAGGCCGTCTCACCGAATCTTTCCGGTGCAGAGGTATGGCTCACGATGCTCGGTTTCACGGTGACGTATCTGCTGCTCGCCGGTGTCGCGCTCTATCTTGCGTTCCGGTTCGTCAGGCATACGGTGATTTCTTATGAAGGGAGGGCTTGACGATGGATCTTCATGTTGTATGGTTCATCCTCATCGTCGTGCTTTTTACCGGCTTCTTCATTCTCGAGGGCTTCGACTACGGCGTCGGCGGACTCTTGCCCTTCCTTTCCAGAGAGGATCGTGACCGCTCGATGATCCTGCGTACGATCACACCGGTCTGGGACGGCAACGAGGTCTGGATGATCACGGCGGGCGGCGCGCTCTTCGCTTCGTTCCCGCATGTCTACGCGACGATGTTCTCGACGTTCTACCTCGCGCTGTTTCTTATGCTCTTCGCGCTCATCCTGCGCGGCGTGGCGTTTGAATTCCGCGGGCGGCGCGAGACGTCCGCCTGGCGCCATTTCTGGGAGGGATGCATCGCCTTCGGCAGCATCCTGCCGGCGATTCTCTGGGGTGTCGCCGTCACGGATCTCCTGCGCGGCCTGCCCATCAATGACAAGATGATCTATACGGGCGGCTTCCTCGACCTCCTGAGCCTCTACTCCATCGTCGGCGGCCTCACGTTCCTCTTCGTCTTCCTCTACCACGGCGCATCGTTTCTGACACTGCGCCTCGCGGAGCCGCGCCTCGTCGAGCGGGCACGCGCGCTCGGAAAGACCGTCGGACGCATCGCCATCGGCCTCTTCGCGCTCTGCCTGGTGCTGACGTATGTTGAGACGGATCTTTTCACGCGGCCGCTCGCCGTCCTCGCACTCGTGTGCGCCGCCGTGCTTTTCGTGCTCGCCAATGTCCTGCTCGCGCACAAGCGGAGCGGCGCGAGCTTCGCTCTCTCCTCGCTCGCGATTGCCCTGACGACGGTCGGCTTCTTCGCAGGGCTTTTCCCGCGGCTCATGGTATCGAGCATTCATCCCGCATACAGTCTGACCATCGAGAACGCCGCGTCCTCGCCCTACACGCTCTCCGTCATGACGGTCGTCGCGTGCATTTTCGTTCCCATCGTCCTCCTCTATCAGCTCTGGGCCTACCATCTGTTCCGCGGGCGCGTGACCGCGCAGGATGCCGAGGAGGAATATTGATTCCAACGCTATGAAAAAGATACCTTGGCTTTTCTCCACGCTGCGCACCGCCAGGCGACAGAGCAGCATGCTCCTCGCGCTCGAGGCGCTGCGGGCGCTTGCGATTCTTTCGGGCGCGTACCTCACAGCGCGTTGGCTCGACGCTGTTTTCCTGCGGGGCGCACAGCCAGGCGATACAGCACCAGTCCTCCTGGTGCTGTTTTTCGTCATGGGCGCGGCCGCAGGCGCGAGACGCGAGGAGACGCGCCTGCTCGCGCGCCTCTCCGCCGCCTCGCGCCTGCGCGTGCGCGCCGCGCTGCACGCGCGCCTGCTCGCACCGGATGCCGCGGCGGAGGCACCTGTCCTGCCGCTCGCGCTCGAGGCTGTGGACGCGCTCGACCTCTGGTTCTCGCGCGTCATGCCCCTGCTGCTCTCGCTCATCTGCGTCGTGCCCCTGACGCTTGCAGCAGCCTGCGCCTGCGATCCGCTCACGGCGGGGCTGCTGCTGCTCACGCTGCCCATCGCGCCGTTCCTGCTCTATCTCATCGGCCGTGTGACGAGGGAAGCGAGCCGGATGCAATGGCAGCGCATGGAGGCGCTCACAGAGGCGTTCGGCGAGCTGCTGCGCGCGCTGCCGACGCTCAAGCTGTTCGGACGTGCCGCGGCGCAGCGCGCGGAGGTCACGCGCCTCAGCGATGCCTTTTCCCAGGCGGCGCTGCGTGTCCTGCAGCTCGCCTTCGTCTCCGCGTTCGCGCTCGAGCTCATCACGACGCTCTCCATCGCCATCGTCGCCGTGAGCATCGGCCTGCGCCTGCTCTACGGGCAGATCGCGTTCGAGACGGCGTTCTTCCTCCTCCTCATCACGCCGGAGTTCTTCCTGCCACTGCGGCAGGCGGGCACGGCATTCCACAGCGCCATGACGGCCCAGACGGCGGAGGCATCGCTGCGCCGGCTGCTCGCGCCCGCCCGCACTGGCGAGGCCGGAGGCGATATCCTGCTGGGCGCGTGTGAGACACATCCAGCGGCAGAAAGCACGGCAGAAATGCGGCAGGCGGACGCCCCCGCCTCACAAGGGACAGCCGCCGCACCGACGGTACTCATCCGCACGCTCACCTACACCTATCCGCACCATCCATTGCCCGCCCTCGCTGGGCGCTCGCTCGTACTCCCCGAGGGGACGATGACGGCGGTCACGGGCCCGTCCGGCTGCGGGAAATCGACGCTGCTCCTCACGCTCGCGGGGCTCTGCGCCCCCTACGAGGGCAGCATCACCATCGCGGGGCGCGAGCTCTCCTCACTCCCATGCGCCGCGCGCACACGCCTCATCAGCTATGTGCCGCAGGAGCCTCATATCTTCAGCGGCACGCTCGCGGAGAACATCGCGCTCTTCGCTGCGCCTGACGCGCACCGTCTCGCCGACGCCCGCCGCGCTGCCGCGCTCGATGCCGCGGCGGGTGTCCCCTGGGAGGACAGCCAGCAGCTCGGCGCGGGCGGCGCCGGTCTCTCCGAAGGGCAGAAGAAGCGTCTCGGTCTCGCCCGCGCATTCTACCAGAACCGCCCGCTCGTGCTGCTCGATGAGCCGACAGCGACGCTCGACCGTGCCGCAGCCGCCCGCGTGCGCGCCGCCCTGCGGCAATACCTCGCGGGCAAGACCGTACTCATCGCGACACACGACGCGGCACTGCTCGCGCTCGCGGATCACCGCATCGACTGGGAGGTGTCACCATGACCTGCCTTTTGCGCCTGCTCTCGCTCGTGCCGCCCTGCGCGCTCGCACCAGTGCTGCTCGTGAGCCTGCTCTCACTCGCGCTCGGCATCGGGCTCCTCGGTGCCTCGGCGTGGCTCATCGCGAGCGCCGCCCTCGAGCCGCCGCTCTACACGCTCGCCATCGGCATCACCTGCGTCCGCGCCTGCGGCCTCGGACGCGCCATATTCCGCTATCTCGAACGGTTCCTCTCGCACCGCGCCGCCTTTTCCGGCCTCACGCGCATCCGCCTCGCCCTCTTCGACCGCGCCGCTGCGCTGCTGCCGCTCGCCGCGGGACCAGCCCGGCAAGGCGCGTTCCTCTACGACCTGCTCACGGGCGCGGACGCGCTGCGCGACTTCTTCGTGCGCGCGCTCCTGCCGCCCGTCGCCGTCGGCAGCGCGACGGGCCTCCTCGCGGCGCCGCTCGCACGCCTGCTCGGCACCAGCGGTTTGCTGCTGCCACTGCTCTTCGCGCTGCGTCTCTGTCTGCCGCTCGTCGCGGAGAAGAATGGGGAGCAGCAGCGCCGCGCCCACGGCAGCGCCTACCGCTCCCTGCTGCTCGACATGACGGAGGGCCGCGCGGAGCTCGCCGCCGCGGACAGCCGCCCCGCCTGCGCGCGCCTGACATCGTCTGCGCGCGCACTGCTCGCGTCTGACTGCCGCGCGGCCTGCCGGGCGGCGGACGCGGACGCACGCGCGGCGATCATGGACGCCGCGCTGCTGCTCCTGCTCCTCGCGCTGCTCGCGCCGCACGTGAGTGCAGGCGACATCTCAGGCGTCACGCTCGCCGTCCTCCTGCTCGTGCTGCAGGCCCTCCTCAGTGCCTGGGGCACACTGCCGGACGCCATGCGCCAGCTGCGGCAGAGCCTCGCCGCTGCGCGCCGCCTGCTGCCGGATGCCGCGGAGCGCACGGCAGAGCAGCCGACCGGCAGCCAGCCAGCAGTCCCCGCAGTACAGACGGCACGCGGCGCCGTCCTGCTGCGCGCCGCGCACCTCTCCTTTGCCTATCCCGACCGCGCGCCCGTCTTCTCTGATCTCTCCTTCACACTGCGGCGCGGCGAACATACAGCCATCGTCGGCGCGAGCGGCGCGGGCAAGACGACGCTTGCCTTGCTCCTGCTCGGCGTCTGGCCGCCCGTGCACGGTACGCTTGCTCTCGGAGGCACACCCTACCCGGCGCTACCGCCCGCCGCCATCACACGCGCCATCGCCGCGCTGCCGCAGGGCTCCGTGCTCTTTTGCCACTCCATCCGCGAGAACTTCCGCCGCTACCGCCCGCACGCATCCGCGGCGGACATCCGCGCGGCGCTCCGCACAGCCTGCCTGGAGGACGTCGTACGCGCCCTCCCGGGCGGCATCGACGCGCCGCTCGGCCCCGATGCCTGCCATCTCTCCGGCGGCCAGCGCTGCCGCCTGCTCACCGCTCTCGCGCTCGCGGGCGACGAGCCCGTCCTCCTGCTCGACGAGCCGACGGCAGGCCTCGACGCCGCCACCGCCGCGCGCCTGCTCGACGCGCTCTTTGCCCACGCGAAAGCCACGGGGCGGACACTCCTCGTCATCACGCACGCACGCGCCATCCTCCCGCGCTTTGCGCAGGTTCTCTCCCTTTCCCCTTGACACAGGACGCCCGCTGTGCTATCCTCAACGTGATCAGAAACCTATGAAGCGAGAGGATGGACAGTACCGCCCCGAAAGAGAGTCCGCGTTGCTGCGAGCGGATGCGGCGGCTGTCCGGATGGGTCGCCGAGGGCGCACGGAAAGACGGTTTCCCGCCGAGTATGCTGCGACGTCTGGCCCGCGTGAGCGGCCGGGGACGCAATGCGTCCCATGAGCGCATGGATGTTCCATGAAACAGGGTGGCACCGCGAAGATTTTCGTCCCTGACAGGATTCGTACTGTCAGGGGCTTTTTCATACCTGCTCCTGACGATCATGAGGAGGAACCATCATGGCTGAAGAAGCAAAAAACACGAAGAAGATCATCCTTTCCGGCATCCAGCCGACGGGCGTCTTCACGCTCGGCAACTATCTCGGCGCCGTCAAGAGCTGGAAGGATCTGCAGGAGGAGTACCTCTGCTACTATTTCATCGCCGACCTCCACTCCCTCACGATCCACATCGACCCGGCCAAGCGGCGCGCGCAGACGCGCGAGGCGTTCGCGCTGCTCCTCGCCTGCGGCATCGATCCTGAAAAGAGCCTCGTCTTCGTGCAGAGCCACAACAAGTGCCACGCGGAGATGGGCTGGATCATGGACTGCTGCTCCCAGTTCGGCGAGCTCTCGCGCATGACGCAGTTCAAGGACAAGAGCGCGAAGCACCCTGACAACATCAACGCCGGCCTCTTCACCTACCCCGCGCTCATGGCAGGCGACATCCTGCTCTACCAGGCGGACTATGTGCCGGTCGGCGCGGACCAGACGCAGCACCTCGAGTTCACGCGCGACGTCGCGACGCGCTTCAACCACACCTACGGCGAGGTGTTCAAGCTGCCCGAGGGCTATTTCCCGAAGGCCGGTGCACGCGTCATGAGCCTGCAGGATCCGACGAGCAAGATGAGCAAGTCCGACACGAACCCGAAGGCGACCATCTCCATTCTCGACGACGAGAAAACCATCCTGAAGAAATTCAAGAGCGCCGTCACGGACAGCGAGGCGGAGGTCTGCTACCGCGAGGGCAAGGACGGCATCAACAACCTCATGACCATCTACGCCGCCATCACGCACAAAACGATGGAGGACATCACGCGCGAGTTCGCGGGCAAGGGCTACGGCGATTTCAAGACGGCCGTCGGCGAAGCCGTCGCCGAGGAGCTCCGCCCCATCCGCGAGCGCTTCGCAGCGCTCATGGAGGATCGCGCCTACCTCGACGAGGAGATGAAAAAGGGCGCTGAGCGCGCGGCGAAAATCGCCAGCAAGACGCTCACGAAGGTCAAGAAACGCGTCGGCCTGCTGCTCGAGAAATAAGGCGCGTCTACAAAGACGGATGCGCATCTTTTTGCGGCAAAGCGTGCAATTCCCCCTCGGTCGTGGCATAATGAAGATATGTCACGACCGAGGGGGAATTTTCTTGTTCAGCAATTTCATCGTCGCGGTGAGCGCCGTCGTGCCGATCTTCGTGCTCATCGGCATCGGGCTGCTCGTCCGGCGCGCGCGGCTGCTCACGGAAGAGGAGCTCGCGCATACGAACCGTCTCGTGTTCCGCGTCTTCTTTTTCTTCACGCTCTTTTCCAATATCTACAATGCGGACTTCGCCGACGGCTTCAACCCGCGCCTCATGCTCTTCGGCGCGGCCGCCGTCACGCTGCTCTTCCTCGGCGGGCTCGCGTTCTCCTGTCTCTTCGAGCCGCTCAGGAAGCGGCGCGGCGCCATGACGCAGGCGATCTTCCGCAGCAACTTCATCATCCTCGGCCTCCCGCTCGTCGTCAACATCTTCGGCGAGGACGGCGCGCTCGTGCCGACGATGATGGTCGCCGTCATCATCCCGCTCTACAACATCTACGCCGTCCTCGCACTCGAGACGTTCCGCGGCGGCACGTTCCGCCTGCTGCCGATCCTGCGCGGCGTGCTGAAGAACCCGATGATCGACGGCATGCTGCTCGGCTTCCTCTGCCGCCTGCTGCCGTTCCCGCTGCCTGATCCGCTGCTGCGGCCGCTCATGCAGGTCGGCGCCGCGACGACGCCGCTCGCGCTCATCATCCTCGGCGCCTCGTTCCGACGCGGCGGTATCAGCGAGAGCCGCCGCGACCTCTGGGCCTGCGTCTTCATCCGCCTCATCGCCGCGCCGGCCCTCGTGCTCACAGCCGCCGCGCTGCTCGGCTTCCGCGGCGTCGAGTTCGTCACGCTGCTCGCCATCTTCGCAACGCCCTGCGCCGTCGCTTCCTACGCGATGGCGCAGCAGATGGGCAGCGACGCCGCGCTCGCCGGCAACACCGTCGTCTTCACCTCCGCGCTCTCCTGCTTCACCATCTTCGGCTGGATCTTCCTCACGAAGACGCTGGGGCTGTTCTGAGAAAAAGCGGCACACCTGAGGAAACCATCATGGAAAACCATACTGCTCTCACCGTCTGGCCGGCCTATCTCGCAGGCTTTCGCTGCGAGCGGCCTGACTGCCCGCTCGGGAGAACGGCGGCAGACGCGCCCTGCCCCGCCCTGCGCGACATCCGCATCCACGCCGTCTGCGAGCGTTCCCTGCGCCTCGATTGCCCGCGGGCCGCGCACTATGTCCTCGCCGCCCCTGAATCCTTCCATTTCGAGTCGCAGCGCCTGCCCGCCGCGGCTCTTTCGCCAGCGAACCGGCAGCTCGCCTCGCTGGCCGAGCCGCGGCCGGAGCACGCGTTCCTGCTCGACCTGCAGCGAACCTCCCTGCGCCTGCTCAAGGCACAGGCGTACCCGCTCGACGCCCGCCTCGTGCTCCTCGGCATCTACCTCGAGGACGCCGTGGCATACATCGAGGACGGACGCGGCTACAAGCTTGGCGAGCTCGTGAAGAGCTACGCCTCGCCGCTCTTCGCCGCCCGTTTTCACGAGGCGCTCAAAAACATCGCTTTCGAACCGCTCGCGCACCTCGATTTTCTGATTGGCATCCTCAAGGAGCTTACAAACGCGCAGGATCTCGCACTCGACGCGGCAGACCTCGCCCTCGTGCGGCGCGCCTACCGCCTCGACGGCCCCCCTGACCTCGACCGCGTCCGCCGCACCTACGCGCTCAACCGCCGCGCCTTCGAGCGCGCGGCGCTCACTCTGCCGCACTTTCCCGAGCGCCTCCTGCTGCACCAGTTCTACACCGAGCTCTATCCCTGCGCCGTTCCCGGCGGCATCATTCACAACTACTGGCTCTTCGTGCTCAGCTGCAAGCTCGCCGAGCTCCTGCTCACCGCACACGCTGCCCTCGAGCGCCAGCAGCTCACCACGGCCCATCTCGCCGAGGCCATCGCCAAGACGACCAGGCTGCCGCAGACACGCAGCGGCCTTTCCGTCCTCGAACGGACACTGGACGGTCGGGAGGACGATTCTCTCCGTCTTTTCCGGCTTCTCTATCACATTCCGCAAATGAAAAACTAATTTCTTTCTCCCTCTGTCAACCGCAAAATAAGAATTTCGTACAAAATGCGTTATTATTACAAATTTCAGTGTTTTTCCTTATGATATTATGCTATAATAAAATTGGTCATCAAAAAGCCTCCGTGCTTTTTGCCCCGATGGCCAACCCCATGCGCGCCAGGTAGCGGAACAACCCTTTCCCCGCTGCCTGGCGCGTTCTTTTATTAGGTAAATCCCCAAGACCGCAAGCCGCAGGCGCAGCGTGATTGGTTGGAAATCCTCTAAGGGCGATGCACAATGTCCACGAAGTGGACGTTTGTGCATGTAGCATTGTGCAAGCGGTATGGATGCGGCGCACGGGGAACGCGCAGGCAAAAACGTGTCGGAGAAGTCAGGGCCTCCTCAGCTCCCCGGCTCCTCCGCGAAATGACGGATGACGAACTGCTGGAACGTGAGAGCCGCCGGCGAGAGCTGCTTCGTCGTGTTCCAGGCGATCCCCACAGCGCGCTTGCAGACCGGGAAGGAAATCGGCAGGTAGACGATGCCGAGATGCTCGACACCCGGGATATTCGGGATGATGCTCACGCCGAGCTTTGCCGCGACGAGACTCGCGAGCGTATTGACGTCGTCCCCCTCGAAAACAATCTGCGGATGGCTGCGCGCGAGCTCGAACGACTGGTCGACGAGCGTACGCAGGCTGTAATTCGGCTTGAGCGTGATGAGAGGCTCCGACTCGACGTCGCGCAGCGTCACGCTCTCGCGTGCAGCGAGCGGATGATCCTTCGGCACCGCGACGAAGAGCTCCTCCGACCAGAGGTACATCCAGGCGATATGCTCCGCCGTCGTCATCGTCGAACAGAGGCAGAGATCCGTCTTACCGCGCTCCACTTGGCGCATGAGGAATTTGCTGTTGTGCTGGTTGAGCTTGATGCGGATGTCGGGATACTTCGCGTGGAACTCCGCGAGCAGCATGGGCAGCAGGTACCCGCCGAAGGAATGGAAGAACGAAAGGTTCACCGTCCCGCCGTCCTTCTTCTCCGCCTGCGTGAGCTCCTTTTTCGCCGCCGCGAGCTCGCGCAGCACGCGGTCGATGTGATAGAGGAAATGCTCCCCTGACTGCGTGAGCTCCGCATGGCGCGCGTGCCGCACGAAAAGCGGCACACCGAGTTCCGCTTCGAGCTTTGCAATCGAGCGCGAGAGCGCCGACTGTGACACGGCGCAGGCATCCGCCGCTTTCGTGAAATGCTTGATGCGCGCCATCGCCTGGAAATACTTCAGTTGTGAAATCTCCATGGAAATTGTCTCCTTTTTCAGGAAGCGCTGATGCCTTCCGCACTTCATTTCATCAGCGGTTCCTTTATACATTTATGTCATCCCATTCATGCATACCAATCATAACACATTTTATGCGTAAAAGAGATAAAACTTACGATTTTCTCGTATGATAACGATTTCTTTCCCATGATTCCGCTTGTATTATGTAATATATACATCAATCTCATTAAAAAGATACATTGGACGCGCATATAACTGCTGGTTATAATGGCCAATGTAAAAAGTTTTTATGTACTTCATACATTATCAAACGGAAACAGGTGATTCTCATGAAGGAGGATCTGCAGCTGGAGTTCGGCCTCGATGAGGCCGCTGCTACGGAGCTCATCGCCGAGACCAGCCCGCACCTCATCATCCCTCGCCGCCTGCCACACGCAGCGGCGCATGCTTTATCTGAAAGAAAGGAGCCTGCCATCATGTCTGCTGCCATTGCTCCGGCCGCCAAGGCCGAAAGTCTTTGGAACCGCAATTATCTTCTGACCATCGGCGTCAATCTGCTCGTCTATACGGTGCACTTCCTGCTCATGCTCTGGTCCACCGCCTACGCGATGGAGCACTTCGACGCCTCCATCGGCCTCGCGGGCCTCGCGTCCGGCCTCTTCATCGTCGGCGCGCTCTTCTCGCGCATCATCTCCGGCCGCTTCATCGACTTCGTCGGCCGTCGCCGCATGTTCCTCGCGGGATCGGCGCTCTTCTTCCTCATGATCCTCTTCTATCTCGTCGCGCCGACGCTCGCGCTCTTCAATATCGTGCGCTTCATCCACGGCGTTTCGTTCGGCATGACCTCGACGGCGGCCAGCACGATCGTCGCCGCCATCATCCCGCTCAAGAAGATGGGCCAGGGCATCGGCTATTTCACGCTCGGCGTCACGATTGCCTCCGCCATCGGCCCCTTCCTCGCCATGAACATCACGGCAGCGCACGCCTTCACGCTCGGCATCGAGATCGTCGGCGCACTCGCTGCCTGCATCTTCCTCTTCGCGCTCACGATCAAAGCGCCGGAGCGCAACATCCTGCCGCAGGAAAAGGAGGACCTCAAGAAGATTTCCTTCAACCGCTTCTTCTCCATGCGCGCGCTCGGCATCTCGTTCATCGCGCTCATGGGCGGCGTTTGCTACTCGACGGTGCTCTCGTTCCTCGGCGCTTACACGAACAGCATCGGCGTCACGGGCATCGGCGCGACCTGCTTCTTCCTCTGCTTCGCCGCGACGTCCTTCATCAGCCGTCCGCTCACGGGTTTCCTGCTGGATAAACGCGGCGGCAACGTCGTCATCTACCCGGCGCTGCTCTCGATGGCCATTGCGATGGCCATCATCGCAACGGCTTCCGGCGACATCGCGATGCTCATCGGCGCGCTCTTCCTCGGCCTCGGCTACGGCACGATCACGGCTTCCTGCCACGCGCTCGCCGTCCACTGCGCGCCGATGCACCAGGTCGGCGTCGCGACGAGCACCTACTTCGTCTTCCTCGACTTCGGCATCGGCGTCGGCCCCTACACGCTCGGCAGCTTCGTGCCAGCCTTCGGCTTCTCCTTCGTCTATTTCGCCGCCGGCGTCATCAGCCTCATCGGCATCGTGCTCTACTACATCCTCCTCGCCCGCCGCGGTCTTTTCACGCGCAGCCGCATGGACCGCACCTCGCAGGCGAAAGAGCTCATCGCGGAGCGCCGCCAGCACTTCTACGAGGAAGCGCTCGCGGCCAACCGCTGATGACTGCTGATTACTAAAAAATTTCTTTCCCGCGCCCTTGCGCGATGCATTGACCCCTCCTCGGCCGCTGCTCATCCAGGCAGCGGCTTTTTTCTGCCCGTGAATACGGACGGATACATGCGGTGAGTTTCCTCCTGTCCCATTATTGACGCCCTATAACGAATCTAATATAATAGCTATAGCGATTATTTTTACTTTCACCGATTTTCTATTGTCAAGGAGGTACCAATGGATAGTATGAATGCGGCGGTCAATGCCGTCAATGACGTTCTCTGGTCTTATGTACTCATCGTCGTCCTCATCGCGTGCGGGCTCTATTTCACCTTTGCCACGCGCTTTGTCCAGGTCAGGATGCTGCCGGAGATGCTGCGGCTCCTCACGGAAGGCATCGGCAAGCAGACCGAGGGACATGCCATCAGCTCGTTCCAGGCGTTCTGCGTGAGCACCGCCTCGCGCGTGGGCGTCGGCAACATCGCGGGCGTCGCCATCGCGATCGTCACGGGCGGCCCCGGTGCCGTCTTCTGGATGTGGCTCATCGCCTTCATCGGCTGCGCCACCGGCTTCGTCGAGAGCACGCTCGCGCAGATCTACAAGCTGCCGCGCGGCAACGGAAAATTCCACGGCGGACCTGCCTACTATATCAAGAACGCACTGCACCAGCCAGGCGTCGCAAAGCTCTTCGCGCTGCTCATCTCCGTGACGTTCGGCCTTGTCTACGTCTCCGTGCAGGCGAACACGATCGCGCTCTCCGCACAGACCATCGGCATCGATCCCGCCATCACGGCCGCTTTCCTCTGCATCTTCACGGCGCTCGTCATCTGTGGCGGCATGCACCGCATCGCCAAGGTCACGGAGTTCCTCGTCCCCATCATGGCTGGTCTCTACTTGCTCGTCGCACTCGTCATCATCCTCCTGCACCTCAGCGAGGTGCCTGCGATGTTCGCCCTGATCTTCCACGATGCGTTCTCCCCGCAGGCTGCCGTTGGCGGCGGCCTGGGCACGGCGATGATCACGGGCATCAAGCGCGGCCTCTTCTCGAACGAGGCCGGTGAAGGCTCCGTGCCGAACGCTGCTGCGACGGCGGCGGTCACGCATCCGGTCAAGCAGGGCCTCGTACAGTCCTTCGGCGTCTACGTCGACACCTGGATCGTCTGCTCGGCGACCGCGTTCATCATCCTGCTCACAGGGCAGTACACCATCGGCGGCGAATGCACGGGCATCGCGCTCGCGCAGGCATCCCTCGCCTCCGTCTTCGGCAGCCTCGCGCCTGCGGCCGTCTCCCTCATGATCCTCCTCTTCGCCTTCAGCTCCATCGTGGGCAACTACTACTACGGCGAGATCAACATCGCCTTCTTCGATGGGAACACGCGCAGATACCTCGCGGTCTTCCGCGTCTGCGTCGTGCTCATGGTGCTCTTCGGCAGCCTCGCAACGCTGCAGCTCGTCTGGAACCTCGCCGACCTCTTCATGGGCCTGCTCTGCCTGACGAACCTCTACGCCATCACGCGCCTCGCGCCCTACGCGCGCCGCGCGCTCATCGACTACCAGGAAAAGCGCGCCCACAGTGAGGATCCATCGTTTACCGCGAGCGACATCGATCTCACGGACGGTATCTACGCATGGAAAAAATAAGTTTTTCCTTTTAGGAACCGCTGATTAAATGAAATGCTCCGGATTTACGTGGATGCGCTGTATCTCTCTAGGAGACAAACCGCAGGCGTAGCCGAAGCTACGCTGAGGATCGCAGGGCGACGAGAGGACAGTGCAGACGCATGAAGACGGAGTGCTGAATTAATCAGTGGTTCCTTTACCAATAGAATCATATCATAGACAGAAAGGCGGCCCGCTGACTCCAATGAGTCAGCGGGCCGCCTTTGTATAATCTGACGGAAAGAAGTACTGATGCATCAGCACTCCGCCTTCACGCATCTGCCTTTCTTGGTCATCATGCTTTCTTGAACGTGAACGCTCCATTCTCGTAGCTCATGTTCACAGTATCGCCTTCGCCGACGGTGCCGCCGATGATCTCCTTCGAGAGGGCCGTCTCGACCTTGTGCGAGAGCAGGCGGCGCAGCGGACGCGCACCGAAGCTCGGATCGAAGCCCTGCTCGGCGAGCGCCGTGAGCGCGGCATCGTCCCAGGTGAGGGTGATTTTCGTCTGACGCTCCATGCGCTCGTTGAGCCCTTTGAGCAGGATGGCGGCGATGTCCTTGACCTGCTCCTTCGCAAGTGCCTTGAAGACGATGATGTCATCGACACGGTTGAGAAATTCCGGGCGGAAGTAGTCTTTGAGGATACCCTTGACGGCGGCCTTGGCCTCCTCGTAATCCTTGTTGAGGATTTCCTGCGAGCCGAGGTTGCTCGTCATGATGATGACAGTGTTCTTGAAGTTCACGACACGTCCCTTGCCGTCCGTGAGGCGTCCGTCGTCGAGGATCTGGAGCAGGACGTTGAATACGTCGCGATGCGCTTTCTCTATCTCGTCGAGCAGGATGACGCTGTACGGACGACGGCGCACGGCCTCGGTGAGCTGACCGCCCTCGTCGTAGCCGACGTATCCCGGAGGCGCGCCGATGAGGCGCGAGACGCTGTGCTTCTCCATGTACTCGGACATGTCGATGCGGATCATGCTGCGCTCATCGTCAAAGAGCGCCTCCGCGAGCGTCTTGGCGAGCTCGGTCTTGCCGACGCCCGTGGGGCCGAGGAAGATGAACGAGCCGATGGGCCGGTTCGGATCCTTGATGCCCGCGCGCGCGCGCAGGATGGCGTCGCTGACGGCGCGCACAGCCTCGTCCTGACCGACGACGCGCTCGTGCAGTACCTGCGGCAGGTGCAGGAGCTTCTCCCGCTCGCCCGTGAGCATCTTCGTGACGGGAATGCCCGTCCAGCGCGAGACGACGCTCGCGATGTCTTCCTCGCCGACCTCTTCCTTGAGCAGACGCTGATCCTTTGACTTCTTGTTGATCTCGGCTTCCTGCTCCTCGAGCTGTTTCTGCAGCGCGGGCAGCTTGCCGTACTTGAGCTCGGAGAGCTTGTTGAGGTCGTAGGCGCGCTCGGCTGCCTCCATCTCGCTGTTCACGCCGTCGATTTCCTTCTTGATGGCGCGCACGCGCAGGATGCCCTGCTTTTCCTTCTCCCAGGCGGACTTGAGCTCCGCCTCCTTGGTGGTGAGCTCGTCTTTCTCCTGCTGGAGCTTCGTGAGGCGTTCCTTCGAGGCCTCATCCGTCTCCTTCTTGAGCGCCTGTTCCTCGATGGTCAGCTGCATGAGCTTGCGGCGTACCTCGTCGAGCGGCGCCGGCATGGACTCGATCTCTGTACGCAGTTTGGCCGCGGCCTCATCGACGAGGTCGATGGCCTTGTCCGGCAGGAAACGGTCGGAGATGTAGCGGTCAGAGAGCGTCGCCGCCGCGACAAGCGCCGCATCGCGGATGCGCACGCCGTGATGGACCTCATAGCGCTCCTTGAGGCCGCGCAGGATGGAGATGGTGTCCTCCACGCTCGGCTGGTCGACCATGACCGGCTGGAACCGGCGCTCGAGCGCAGCGTCCTTCTCGATGTATTTGCGGTACTCGTTGAGCGTCGTCGCACCGATGCAGCGCAGCTCGCCGCGCGCGAGCATCGGCTTCAAGAGGTTGCCCGCGTCCATCGATCCCTCTGCGGCACCGGCGCCGACGACGGTGTGCACCTCGTCGATGAAGAGGAGGATCTGCCCGTCGGATTTCACGATCTCATTGAGCACGGCCTTCAACCGTTCCTCGAACTCACCGCGGAATTTCGCGCCTGCGACGAGCGAGCCCATGTCGAGCGAGTAGAGTGTCTTGTTCTTCAGCGACTCCGGCACATCGCCCGCGACGATGCGGCGGGCAAGGCCCTCGACGATGGCCGTCTTGCCGACGCCCGGCTCGCCGATGAGCACCGGGTTGTTCTTCGTGCGCCGCGAGAGGATCTCAATCGTGCGGCGGATCTCCTCGTCGCGGCCGATGACCGGATCGAGCTTGCCCGCCCGTGCGGCCGCCGTGAGGTCGCGGCCGTATTTCTCGAGCGACTTGTAGCCCTCCTCCGGGTTCTCGCTCGTGACGTTCTGCTTGCGATTCTTCTTGATCGAGCTCTGGATGTTGCTCTTCGTGAGTTTGAAGTCGCGGCAGATGGACTGCACATCCTCGCTGCCGTCCGTCACGAGCGCGAGCAGGAGATGCTCGGTGCTCACATAGTCGTCCTTCATGATCTGTGTGTATTCCTGCGCCTTCGCGAGCACGCGCACCATGTCCATGCCCATCGTGAGGCGATCCTGCCCCTTGACGCTCGGAATCTTCGCGAGCTCCTGCTCGAGACGCGAGCGGAGCATGCTGAGATCGACGCCGCAGTCATCAAAGATCGTCTGCAGCAGTCCCTCCGGCTCCTTCGCGAGCGCGAGCAACGCGTGGAGCGACGTGATCTCCTGGTGATAGCGCAGGGCCGCCGTCTGCTGCGCGGCCTGCAGCGCGGCGAGCGTCTTTGCCGTATATTTTTCTTCTCCCATCATAAATCCCTCCTGAGCAGAAGTGGTTTCCTTTTGTCTTTCTGAACTTTATTATACACGTAAAAGTCAAAATGTCAAACATTATTTTGATTTTTTGACTTTTAGGAGAAAAATTCTTGCTATCCTCCGACGAAATCTGCCATCCAGCATCACGAAAGCGCAGATGCCCGCTTCGCTGCGCACCTATTTCACGCAGCGAAGCGAGGCGTGCAACCCACGCGCAGCAGGAGCGTCAGCAACAGCCGCGGCCGCCGCCTCGTTTTCTCTCTGCACGAGCAGGAGCGCTGGGTGCTTCCTCTTCCGCAGCAGATCTTCCATGTGTAGCTCCCGCAGGTAAGCGGCCAGATAGCCGCCACGCCGCGCCCTGCGGATGCGCGCCTCGAGGAGATCCGCCGCCGCTTTCTCCAGGGGCAGCAGCCCATCTCCGGAGCGCACTTCCAGCAAAGCATCCGCCAGGTGATAACGCCGAAGCAGCTTCTCCGCGTACCCATGGAAATACGCCTCCCGCAAGCGCTCCATGAGGCGCACGCGCGCTGCATGGATGACGCGCTCCAGGCGTTCATCGAACTGCCCCTGCCCCATATGCTACACCCTCCTCGCTAAAGGGGATGCCCCTCCTGCCGGGCGCCCCCCAATATCCCTTCTTTAGGAACCACTGATTCATTCAGCATTTCCTATATTTTATTCGACATCTGCCAGCCAAACTCCTTGTTGCGTAAAAAGGCATCAGAGGCTCCCTTCTTTGGGAGTTCCCTGATGCCTTTTCGTATCGTTCTGATCCGCCGCTCAGTTCTTCGGGAAGAACTCGTCATGGATCGCGTTTACGGCCTCCTTGAGCTCCGAGCCCTTGACGAGGCAGCTGATGCTGATCTCCGACGTGCTGATGATGTCGATGTTGATGCCCGCGCGCGAGAGGGCGCCGAACATGCGCGCCGCCGTGCCCGGATTGCCGAGCATGCCTGCGCCGACGATGGAGACCTTCGCCACATCCTCCTCGACGAGGACGGCGATGGCGTTGAGCTTGTCCGCCACCTTGTCGACGACCTGCTTCGCCTGATTGAGGTCGTCAGACGCCACTGTAAAGACCATGTCCGTGACGTTCTTCTCGATGTTGCGGATGCTCTGCACGATCATGTCGACGTCGATGCTGGCCGCCGCGAGCGCCGAGAAAATCTCATGCGCGATACCCGGCGTGTTCGGGATGCCGAGCACGGCAATCTTTGCCACCTTGTCGTCATGAGCTACGCCGCGAATCACAAAATCTTTATCTTCCATCGTATAATCCTCCCTAATGATCGTTCCGGGTTTCGTTGTGAAGGTCGAGCGCACATGGATGGGGATGTGGAAATACTCGCCCATCTCCACCGAGCGCGGCTGCATGACGCCGGCGCCGAGGCGCGCCATCTCGAGCATTTCGTTGTAGGTGATCTCCTTCATCTTGCGCGCGCCCTTCACGATGCGCGGGTCGGCGCTATAGATGCCGTCGACGTCGGTGAAGATCTCGCAGCTGTCCGCCTTGAGCGCGCCCGCGAGCGCGACGGCCGACGTATCGCTGCCGCCGCGTCCGAGCGTCACGGGATCACGCTTCTCGTCCGCGCCCTGGAAACCAGCGACGACAACGATGTTGCCCTTGTCGAGCTCCTCCTGCACGCGCTCCGGCGTGATGTCGACGATGCGCCCCTTCGTGTGGACGGAGTTCGTCTGCATGCCCGCCATCGGTCCCGTAAGCGAGATGGCCGGCTGGCCGAGCGTCTTGAACGCCATCGCGAGGAGGGCGATGGAGACCTGCTCGCCCGTTGTGAGCAGCATGTCCATCTCGCGCGTATACTGGTACGGATCCTTGTTGATGCCCTGCGCGAGCTTGATGAGGTCATCCGTCGTGTCGCCCATCGCGGACACGACCATGACGATCTGGTCGCCCGGCTGCTTTTCCTTGAGCACCCGCTTGGCAACATTCATGATTTTTTCCGTGGTGGCAACAGAGCTGCCACCGAATTTCTTGACAATAAGCGCCATGATTCTCCCCCTACAATATCCATCTAAGACACCGGCGAGCCGGTGCCCTGATTCACAACCAATTACGGCCTATTATACAAAAAAATCCACCATCTGTCTACATATATAGAGAAATTTGTGTAAACTTATCAACAGTTGATATACACCCTTGTGCGCAACACGCAAACATCGTCAAGAAGTGCCAGCTGCCCGCATACAAGTTCCCCCGCCAACGGAACGCATCGGCACGCGGTGGGTGTCAGCTATGACGCTGCCGTACGCAGCAGACATCCTGAACGCACAATCGTGCAGCCATCATGACATGCCCGCTTCGGCCCCACATCCCGGACATGCCATGTTCGCGCTTGCAACGAAAAGAGCTGCCAACGGTGCGATGCGATGCGCGCCGTTGGCAGCTCCTGCGAGATACGATATTTACTTCAGCATCGCGAGCATCGTGCCGGCTGCGACAGCCGTGCCGATGACGCCTGCGACGTTCGGGCCCATGGCATGCATGAGCAGGTAGTTGCCCGGCTTTGCCTTCATGCCGACGACCTGGCTCACGCGCGCGGCCATCGGGACAGCCGAGACACCGGCCGAGCCGATGAGCGGGTTGACCTTCCAGCCCGTCGCGCGGCACATGATCTTGCCGAAGATCACGCCGCCCGCCGTGCCGAAGATGAACGCGACGAGGCCGAGGAAGATGATGAGCAGCGTCTGCGGCACGAGGAAACTCTCCGCGCTCATCGTCATGCCCGTGCCCGTGGCGAGGAAGATCGTGACGATGTTGCAGAGGGAGTTCTGTGCCGTGTCAGAGAGGCGATCCATGACGCCCGACTCGCGGAAGAGGTTACCGAGCATGAGCATGCCGAGCAGCGAGGCGATCGGCGGCAGCAGCAGGCTGATGAGGATGGCCGAGACGATGGGGAAGCAGATGCGCTCGAACTTCGTGACCGTGCGCATCTGTTCCATGACGACCTCGCGCTCCTTCTGCGTCGTGAGGAGCTTCATGACCGGCGGCTGGATGAGCGGCACGAGCGACATGTAGGAATACGCGGCAACCGCGATGGCGCCGAGGAGATGCGGCGCCATCTGGATGGAGAGGTAGATGGCCGTCGGGCCGTCCGCGCCGCCGATGATGCCGATGGCGCCTGCCTCCTTCTCCGTGAAACCGAGCATCATCGCGCCGACGAGCGAGACGAAGACGCCGATCTGCGCCGCCGCGCCCAGCAGCAGCGTCGATGGACGGGCGATGAGCGGGCCGAAGTCCGTCATCGCGCCGATGCCGAGGAAGATGAGCGGCGGGAAGATCTCGTTCGCGATGCCGTAGTGGATCGCGAGCATGAGACCTGGATCCTCGAGGAATCCCGTGCGCGGGAAGTTCGCGAGGATGCAGCCGAAAGCAATCGGGCCGAGCAGCAGCGGCTCATACTCCTTGGCAATCGCCAGGTAGAGAAGCACGAGGCCGACGAGGATCATGATGGCGTTGCCCATCGTGAACGCCGAGAAGCCGCTGTCCGCCCAGACGGCCTGCAGCGAAATGACAAAAGCATTGATGATTTCCATGGTGGTTCCTCCCCTCCTGTCTTATTCGAGCGTCCGCTGTACGCCGAAGCTCCGGCCGGCGTTCTTCCAGCCGTCGCGCTCGATGGGACGCACGGCGCGGATGGCTGCCGGCCCGTAGCCGTAGCTCGCGAGCGCGGCGGCGATGACAGCGATGACCTCAGGCGATACGCCGTCCGCGGACACAGGCTCGGGAGCGGGCGCCGCAGGTGCCGGCGCTGGCGCCGGTGCCTCCTTCTTGGGAGCCGCCTTCTCCTTGGTCGGGTCGATCGCGTGAATCAGGTTGATGACCAACCCCAAGGAGATGAGGACGATGAAGACAACCGTCATGTTGATCAGCATGATGACAAAGGGATTCGTCGTTACTGGCTCTGACATACACTCACCTCATTATAGTATTGATAGGAACGTCTTGTACATCATTATATATTATTGTTTATACAATTTGAAATATTTTCTTTGTATCTGAACTATTACCATAGGTTATTGTTCAAAAATAGATAACATCAGGTTATCACGCCAGTGCCTCTGCCGCCTTTGCGAGATAGAGCGCGCGGAAAGCGGGATACTCACCGAGGCCGTGCATACTCACGCGCACGGAAAACCCCGCCGCGCGGAGGCGCGACGCCCAGGAGTCCGGCTGCTCGCCCGCGAGATCCTGGCGCACATGGCGGCCGCCCGTCAGGAGGAGCGGCGCGAGCAATACCTCCGATGCCGCCGACGCGCGCAGGCGCGCGAGTACATCGTCGAAGCGCGGCGTGTCCGACGGCTCGAGCACGCCGACATGGATGGGCAGCCCCTCGCTGTCGATATGCGCCTGCAGCGCGTCGTAGACGGGGTTGTGGCGGTGCGGCGAACCATGCCCCATGAGCACGAGCTGCTCGCCCGGCCGTACATGGAGATCCATGAGCAGCGCCGTGAGCACGCGCGGATCGTCCTCCGCGCCCGCGAGCACCGGCACCGCGAGGCGCAGATCCGCGAGGCGGTCGCGATACGCCTCGTAGGGCGCGCGGATTTTCGCCTCGTACTCCTCGCCCGCTGTCAGATGCGTGGGCAGGATGAGAGCGCGCGTATAGGCATCCCGCACGAGGCGCTCGAGGACGTCAGGGAGCGCGGGAATCTCGCGCCCCTCCTGCGCGCGGATCTTTTTGCGCAGGAATGCCGAGGTATACGCCTCCAGCACGTCGTAGTCCTTGAACTTCGCGCGCAGGTCGAGTGCGATGCAGTCGATGGTCCGTGCGCGCTCCGCGGCGTCAGCGACGCCGAAGCTCGTAAGCACGATGGCCTGCCGCATCAGCCCTGCTCCTTTTTCACGACATCGGCAATGCGATGGCAGATGGTATCGAGCTGTGCCTGATCCGGTCCCTCCGCCATGACGCGGATGAGCGGCTCCGTGCCGGACGGGCGCACGAGGATGCGGCCGTCGCTGCCGAGCTCCTGCTCGCCCGCGGCGATTGCCGCCTTGATGGCCTCGTTCTCCTCCCAGCCGTCCTTCGTCGCGACCTTGACGTTGACGAGCAGCTGCGGATACGTCGTCATGAGGTTCGTGAGATCAGACGCCTTGCGGCCGCTGCGCTTGAGCGAGGAGAGCACCTGGAGCGCCGTGATTGGGCCGTCGCCCGTCGTGCTGAAGTCCGTGAAGATGATATGGCCGGACTGCTCGCCGCCGATCTTATAGCCGTTCTTGAGCATATTCTCGAGCACATAGCGGTCGCCGACCTGCGTGACCTCCGCACGGCCGCCCGCCGCCTTGATGGCTTTGTGGAAGCCGATGTTCGCCATGACCGTCGTCACGACCGTATTGTAGGGCAGCGTGCCCTTCTTGATCATATCCTGCGCACACATCACGAGGATATGATCGCCGTCGATGACCTGTCCCTTCTCGTCGACACAGAGGCAGCGGTCGGCGTCGCCGTCGTGTGCGATGCCGAAATCCGCGTGGTTCTCGAGCACGGCGCGCTGCAGCGACTCAAGATGCGTCGAGCCGCAGTGATCGTTGATGTTGACGCCGTTCGGCAGCGCGTGGATGACCTTGACCTTCGCGCCGAGCTCGCGCAGCACGCGCGGCATGACCTCGTAGGCGGCACCGTTCGCGCAGTCGAGTACGACGCTCATCCCGTCGAAGCGCTCCTTGCAGGTGGAGAGCACGAACTCGATATACTGGTTCAAAAGATCCGTGCGGTATTCGATATGGCCGATCTTGTCGCCCGAGGGACGCGCGAGGTTGTCATCCTGCTCAAGCTGATGCACGATGGCCTCGAGCTCATCCTCGACCGCGTCGGGCAGCTTGTAGCCGTCGCCGCCGAAAAACTTGATGCCGTTGTCGTGGAACGGATTGTGCGAGGCGGAGATCACGATGCCCGCCTTCGCCTTGTGACGGCGGGCGAGATACGCGATAGCCGGCGTCGGAATCACGCCCGCGAGCATTGCGCGGCCGCCGGCGGAACAGATGCCGGCCGTGAGCGCCGAGGCGAACATCTCACCGGAAATGCGCGTATCGCGGCCGATGAGGATGAGCGGCTGCTCGTCCGACTCGCGTCCGAAATACAGCGTCGCCGCCCGGCCGAGACGGTACGCCATCTCCGGCAGCAGGGTCACATTCGCCTCTCCACGGACGCCGTCCGTGCCAAAAAGTCTTGCCATGAAAATATCCTCCTAAATCTCAAAAATGCAAAAGCTGGGGAGCCCGCTCCCCTTGCCGCCACGCATCACCCGGCGGCCCTGTTCAAGCGCAGGCATCCGCCTGCCCCGTACCAGGCGCCTCGGCGCAGCACAGCATCAGACCTCCAGATAAGCGAGCGCCGCCTTCATGCCGTCGACGGCCGCACTCATGATGCCACCCGCGTAGCCCGCCCCCTCCCCGATGGGATAGATGCCGGGCGTCCGCTCGGCGAGAAACGTCTGCCGGTCGCGGCGGATCCGCACTGGCGCCGACGAGCGCGTCTCGATGCCCGTCATCGGCACATCCGGCGCGGCAAAGCCGGGGATGCGGCGGTCAAACTGCGGCAGCGCGTGCGCGAGCGTCGCGCAGACGGCAGGTGGCAGGCAGTCCGCGAGCCGCGCCGTCCGCACGCCCGGCGCGTAGGAGGGCGGCACGAGGAAATCGCTGCTCCCCGCGCGCCCCGCGAGGAAATCGCCGACCGACTGCACGGGCGCAAAATAATCCCCGCCGCCCGCCGCGAACGCGCGCGCCTCATAGTCGCGCTGGAACGCGACGCCCGCGAGCACGCCGGAACCGAAATCCTCAGGCGTCACCTGCACGAGCAACGCGGCGTTCGCGACACCAGAGTCGCGGCGGTAGTTGCTCATACCGTTCGTCACGAGCCGCCCCGCCTCCGAGGCCGCCGCGACGACCTGTCCGCCCGGACACATGCAGAACGAGTACGCGCCGCGCCCCGTCTCGCGATCCTGATACGTCAGCGCGTAGTCCGCGACCGGCAGTCGCGGCTGGCCGGCATCCGCGCCGTACTGCGCCCGGTCGATGAAGTCCTGCGGATGCTCGATGCGCACGCCCACGGCGAACGCCTTCGCCTCCATCGCGAGCCCGCGCGCATAGAGCATCTCATACGTATCGCGCGCCGAATGGCCGATGCCGAAAAATGCTGCATCCGCCGCGACGCGCTCCTCTCCCGCAACGATGAGCGCGGCGAGCCGTCCGCCCGCGAGCTCCACATCCGTGACCTGCGCGCCGAAGCGCACCTCGCCGCCAAGGCGGCGGATCTCCTCACGCAGGTTCTTTACGACCGTGCGCAAAAGATCCGTACCGATATGCGGCTTATGCAGGTAGAGGATCTCCTGCGGCGCGCCCGCCGCAACGAATGCCTCGAGCACATCGCGCATGTGCGGATCGCTGATGCGCGTCGTGAGCTTGCCGTCGGAGAACGTCCCCGCGCCGCCCTCGCCGAACTGCACATTCGAGGTGGGCGAAAAGGCGCCGCCGTGCCAGAACGACAGAATATCGCGATGACGCGTATCGACATCCTGACCGCGCTCCAGGACGAGCGGCGCCTGTCCCGCGCGCGCGAGCGTGAGTGCCGCGAACATCCCCGCGGGACCAAATCCCACGACAACGGGACGCCGTTCCCCCTTCCCGAGCGGCCGCTCTAGGATGGGCGGCCGCGGCTGCGGCTGCCGCCGCTCCACCTTGCGGTCGCGCCGCAGCCGCGCGAGCACCGCCCGCTCCTGCCTGACTGCGACATCGAGCACGTAGACAAAGAGGAGCGGCGCGCCATGATAGCGCCGCGCGTCAACGGCCTTGCGCACGATGGCGACGGAGACGATCTCCTCCGCGCGCACGCCGAGCCGCTGCGCCGCCAACTGCGCGAGCGGCGTCTCATCGTCAAACGGCACCGAAAAATCTTTGATCCGAAGCAACAAGCTCCCCCTTTCCGATTGAAAACGCCATCACTTCACGAACAAAATACGAAACTACAGACTTAGCCTACTCTAAATCAAGAGAAAAGTCAATCCAGAGCAAGCGCTCGCCGCATACAGCAACGGGGCCGCCGCGTATGCGACAGCCCCGCAAAAACCACAGATGAGACGCTCCCGCGCCACAGCCGTTACCAGCTGCAAGCCGCTTTATTTCGCCGCCGCGACCTTCGCCGCACGGCGTTTCTCCGACCAGCTGCGGAACACGATCCAGAGCGGGCTCGCGATGAAGATGGACGAATAGCAGCCGACGCCGAAGCCGACGAGCAGCGCGAACGCAAAGTCCTTCGTCGTCTCGCCGCCGAAGAAATAGAGCGCGAACGTCGTGAAGAGCACCGTGAACACCGTGTAGAGCGAACGCGTGAGGGTCTGGTAAACGCTCGTGTTGACGAGCGCGTTCACGTCGCCATTCCTGCGGAAATGCAGGCGCAAGTTCTCGCGGATGCGGTCGAAGATGACGATGGTATCGTTGATCGAGTAACCGACGATGGTCAGAAGCGCCGCGATGAACGAGGAGTCGATCTGCCGCTGCGTGAGCGAGAAGACCGAGAGCACGATGAGGATATCGTGGATGAGCGCGAGCACGGCCGCCACACCGAACTTCCACTCGAAACGATAGGCGACGTAGAGGATGATGAGCGCCCAGGAGATGACGAGCGCCTCGAGCGCGTTCGTGATGAGCTCGCCGCCGATGGTCGCGCCGACCTTCTCCTCACGCAGCACCGTATAGTCGCCGACGTCCTGCTTGAGCGTCGCCATGACTTCCTTGCGCTGCTCTTCCTCGAGATCCGTCGTGCGGATCATCACGTCCTCCGAGGACGTGACATCCGACTGCGCACCGGAGAGCTGAATGGTGCTGCCGTCGAGGCCGTACTTCGCGAGACTCGTGCGCACCTCGGCGATCGTGACCGGCTGCGCGAACTTGAGATCGATGATCGTGCCGCCCGTGAAGTCGATACCGAAATTGAAGCCCCGCACGAACATGCAGATGATACCGGGAATGATGATGAGCGCGGAAATAAGGAACCAGATTTTCCGATGGCCCGCAAGATCGAATTTAGGCATTCTTCTTCAAATCCTCCTTTTTCCAAAGCATGAAGCCCGTCGCGCCGTAGGCGGCAGGATTGCTGAAGAGCTTCGAGGCAATCATCAGCTTCAGCATGTACTGCGTGAGCGTGATGGCCGTGAACATCGAGAGCAGCGTGCCGAGGCCGAGCGTGATGGCGAAGCCGCGGATCGTGCCCGTGCCGAGGAAGAAGAGCACGCCCGCCGCGATGAGCGTCGTGACATTCGAGTCGAAGATCGTCGTGAACGCGCGCTTGAAGCCAGAGTCCATCGAGAGCCGCAGCGTCTTGCCCTGGATCTGGTACTCCTCCTTGAAATGCTCGAAAATCAGCACGTTCGCGTCGACCGCCATACCGATGGAAAGGATGATGCCCGCGACGCCCGGCAGCGTCAATGTCGCGTCGAGCACATAGAGCAGTGCGAGCAGCATGAGCGTATACGCCATGAGCGCGATGTCAGCGATGAAGCCGGAGACGCGGTAGAAGAGCAACATGAAGAGCAGCACGGCACCGATGCCGACGGCGAACGCGAACTCCGATTTATCTTTGGAATCCTGGCCGAGGGACGGCCCGACCGTGCGCGTCTCGATGATGTTGACCTTCACGGGCAGCGCGCCGCTCCGGAGGACGACCGCGAGGTTCTGCGCCTCCTCGAGCGACTTCTGGCCGGAGATTTCCGCCTTGCCACCGAGGATCGGCTCGCGCACGTTCGGCGCTGTGAGCACCTCGCCGTCGAGCAGGATGGCGATCGTGCGGCCGACGTTCTTCGAGGTGAGATCCGCGAACTTCTTCGCACCCTCATCCGTGAACTCGAGGTTGACGACGTTCTGTCCGTTCTGCTGGTTCGTCGCCGCCTGCGCGTCCTTGAGGTCGGTGCCTGTGAGCACCGTGTTGCCGTCCTCGTCCTTGAACTCGAGCATCGCCGTCTTGCCGATGGTCTTGATGGCGGCATCCGGATCCTTGACACCCGGCAGCTCGATGATGACACGGCGCTCGCCCTCGCGCTGGATGATCGGCTCAGTGAGGCCGAGCGCGTTGACGCGCTTCTCCATGATGGTGACGACGCGGTTCATCGCGTCGTCATTGACCTTCGCGATATCCGTATCCTCGGCCTCGAGCACGACATGCGTGCCGCCCTGCAGGTCGAGGCCCTGGCGAATGGAGTTCGCCAGCGGACGGACGAAAGCGAGGAAAATGCCGACAATCGCCACGACACAGACGATGAGCTTCAGGAGACTGTCTTTTCTCAACTGATTCAATCCTTTCTCATGGAGCGCAGTAGCGCTCCTATTTATTTATGTTCTTCGGCATCCTGCCGCGTCTTCAGGGAACCACTGATTCATTCGGCACTCCGTCTTCACGCGTCTGCGTTGTCCTCCCGTCGCCCTACAATCCTCAGCACAAAACGCGATGGAGCGTTTTGCCGCTACGCCTCCGGTTTGTCTTCTAGGGAGATACAGCGCATCCGCATAAATCCGGAGCACCTCATTTAATCAGCGTTTCCCTAGGAACGCGATGACCTTCTCCCGCACGGCGTCCGCGTCAAGCGCGTCCGTCTGGATATAGAGGTCCGCGTGCGCGCGGGCATCGGCGAGCCGCTTGTGCTGGACGGCGAGCCGATCCTCGCCCCAATAGACGAGGCGGCGCTTGCGAATGGCCGGGAGCGTCGCGTCGATCATCACGAGCACGTCGGGATGATGCTTGTTCCAAAAATCATGGATGCAGGAATGCTCCTGCGCCACATTGTAGGCGTCGTAGCCCGCCGCCCGCAGTCCCGCCACGAGCGTCGTCTTTCCCGACGCGCAGACACCGACGATTGCGATCCGCATACTGCCATACCTCCCAAAGAGCCCGCGCGGCCCCCCTCAAAACGGATAAACGGCCTTGAGCTCCTCGATCTTCGCGCCTGGGGAATCCTCCGTAATGCCGAGCACGACGACCGTCATATCATCAGAGGCCTTCTCCTTGTCGAGGAAAAGCGCGTATTCCATGATACTGCGTGCGATGTAGTCCACATCCTCCGCCGTATTCTTGCGGATGATTTCCATGATTTTCTCAAAGTCCGCATCATGTCCCGTCTGCTTTCTGCCCGCGTGCGCGATGCCGTCCGTATACGAGACGACGAGCATCCCGGGCGAGAACGGCACCTCGTACATGCGCGGCTTCATGTGGCGATGCACGCCGATGGGCGCGACCTCGTCGTCGTAGACGCTCTCGTACTCCGGCGTCACGACGATGGTCGGACAGTTGGAGTTACGGCTGATGACGACCGTCTCTGACTCGAGATCCGCGCTGATGACCGTGAGCGTGCAGGAGACCTTGCGGTCCTTCATCGCGTAGAGGTAGTCGTGCACCGTGCGCGCGACGGCACCGTCCCGCGCGCCCTCGCCGATGAGCTGCACCGCGCGGTTCACGACGAGGCCGCTCGTGTGGTGCGCCGCGAGGCCGTTGCCCTGGCCGTCCGCGATGATGGCGGATATGCCGCCGTGCGGGCGCTCCGCGAGATCGCAGGTATCGCCGCAATACTCATTGGCATACTTGGCGGTCTTCGCCATGCCAATCTTGATTTCCATAGATTCTCACCGTTTCTTCCTGCAAATCAGATGACGCGACTCCGTGATGATCTCCGCCACGTCGATGTCATGTGCCGCCATCGGCACATCAGCGGTGAGGAGCGCGTCGAACGCAAGCGCGATGCGGTACACGCCGCGCGCCCGCTCGCCAAGATAGCGGTCATAGTAGCCGCCGCCGAGCCCGAGGCGCGCCCCCTCTGCGGTGAACGCCGCCCCCGGCACGATGGCGAGGTCGATCTCCTCCGGCGCGACAGCGCGGCGCAGATGCTCCGGCACATTGCGGATGCCATAGGCGCCGCGCTCGAGCACCGCGAGCGATGGAAGCTCTACGGCCTCCATCGTGCCGCGCCCCGTGATCCAGGGGATGGCAACGCGCTTGCCGTCTGCGAGCGCACGCGCGAGCAGTCCGTCGAGCTGCACCTCCTCCGGCATCGACGCATAGGCGAAGACCGTCCGCGCCGCCTGGTACCGCGGCAGCGCGCAAAGCGTCCCACACATGGCGCGGCTCGCCGCCTCGCGCTCCGCCTCCGGGATGGTGCGTCGACGGCGCGTCATCTCCGTGCGCAGGCGGCGCTTAGCCGCGAGCAGCAATTCTTCATTCATTGTTCTGCATCCTTCGTGACTTTGCCGTTGATGGCCGCGCGCGCAAACGTGATCTTCGTCCCCGGCGCGACCTCAAGCGTCGCCGTCTTCTTGTCAAGCGCCGTGATCTTCCCGTAGATGCCGCCGATCGTGACGACCTCGACGCCGATCTCGAGGCTGTCGAGCAGCGCCTTGCGTTTCGCGGCCTGCTTCTTCTGCGGACGATACAGCATGAAATAAAAGAGCGCGACCATCACCGCGATCATCAAAACTGTGCTCTGGACTTCCTGTGTCATAAGATACCCCTTTCTGCTTTGGGCGCCCCAACACATAGGCACCCCGCAAGCCTTCTTGTCAGATTGCCTGCTTCCTGTGCGGATTGTAGCCTGCGAGGAACTCGCTGCGGAAACTACCGAACCGTCCCTCGATGATGGCGGCGCGCATGCGGCGCACGAACTCCTCGAGGAAATACAGGTTGTGCAGCGAGAGCAGCCGCAGGCCGAAAATCTCGCCCGCCCGCACGAGGTGGCGGATGTAGGCGCGCGTATAGCCGTTGCGGCACGCGTAGCAGCCGCAGCCCTCCTCGATGACCCGATGATCATGCTCGAGGTTCGCATTCTTCATCACGAGGCGGCCCGTCCACGTCATCGCCATGCCGTTGCGCGCGACGCGCGTCGGATAGACGCAGTCGAACATATCGATGCCGCGCGCGACGCCTTCGACGAGATGATCCGGCGTGCCGACGCCCATGAGGTACCGAGGCTTATGCTCCGGCAGCAACGACGTCGAGTAAGAAAGCATCTCGTACATGAGCTCCGGCGGCTCGCCGACGGAGAGTCCGCCGACCGCGTAGCCCGGCAGATCCATCTCCACGAGCCGCGCGACGTGCCAGCGGCGCAGATCCTTGTACATGCCGCCCTGCACGATGCCGAAAAGCCCCTGCTGCGGCGCCGTCATCGCGCGCTGGCACCGTTCCGCCCAGCGCTGCGTGCGCTCCGTCGAGCGCTTCGCGTACTCGTAGTCCGCGGGATACGGCACGCACTCATCGAACGCCATGACGATATCGGAGCCGAGGCACATCTGCACCTGCATCGACACCTCTGGAGAGAGGAACTTCTTCGAACCGTCGATGTGCGAGCGGAACGTCACGCCTTCCTCCGTGATCTTGCGCAGATCGCCGAGGCTGAACACCTGGAACCCGCCGCTGTCCGTGAGGATCGC
>Ga0256404_1002254_pt1 | contig 43296 bp, 41 predicted proteins | sample RumenRJG_01DNA_FD_185990 | JGI IMG/M metagenome (GOLD analysis project Ga0256404, IMG submission 185990) | Bovine rumen microbial communities from Lethbridge, Alberta, Canada - RJG_01 | ecosystem: Host-associated > Mammals > Digestive system > Stomach > Rumen | place: Canada: Alberta | collected... | reverse complement strand
ACTTCCACTGTTGCACAGATTATGATTATTCATATGCTCATATCTTGAACAGACCCACGCTTTTCTCTTTGTTAAGCTGCGGATAATCTGATTTCAGCAGCTGCAGATAATTTGCCGCACAACACTTTGCCAGCGGTGCCTTCGCCTCAACAAAGCAATACGGCTTTTGCCCTTCATCCAGTTCTCTGTAGTGGGCAGAGATATGTCTTCTTGACATAAGCGCATCCCAGTCAAACACTATTTCCCCATCAATCGTCTGGTAGTCGTCCGGAGCGACAGACCAGTAGTATTCCTCTACATAGGCATTATCCCAATCCTCTCCCGGCAGAAAATGGGCAGTTTCCTCATAATCGCAGAGTACAAGGCCCCCGCACTTTTTGCAGCGGTACAGCGTTCTTGATTCCCTATATGAGTCTGTCAGGTCCTGGACGAGTTCACGCTTCCATTCTTTCACAGCTCGAACAGCAGAATCCCCTTCAAACAGGCAGCAAATCTTATCAGGCATTTACAAAGCTCCCCTTTCCCTCAGCTGGTTTCAGTCTTTCTCATACACGGGTCCACTAAATGCTATTGCTTTAATGGCCAAAGACTCTGTATACTAGGTCCGTATAATCTCTGAACAGGTCATCGTCTTCAAAGTAGCAATCGTCAAGGATTTTTACAGTTTCCCTATAATACCACCCCTGCAGTTCCCTGTCCTTTTGATTGAACCTATCCCATAAATCATCGCCGATACTCTCATAATCCATTTTTATGTCCCGAATATTGGAAAGGCAGTCGGCGAACCAGACTATTCTTACATCCCACTCTGCTTTTTTCATCCGGAACAGCATTTCCCACTTTCTGGCTCTCCATGTTGCTTCCGGAGGCAGTTTTCTTTTTTTGTCTTCTGTAACCGATGCTACCAGCTCAGCAACTCGGGACCCGAACTCTTTTTCAACGCGCTGAATAGTGACAGCTGTATCCTCAACAGTGTCATGGAGGACTGCGGCGGTCAGGACGTCCTCATCATCCGTAAAGTGCATCACGATTGACATTACTTCAATCGGATGAATAATGTACGGCCGGTCAGTGCCCTTCCTGTATTTGCCGGCATGAGCCTTTGTTGCGAATATGAGTGCGTTCTCTATTTTGGTCATCAACTGCATCCCCCTTCCAGGCAATTTCAGTTTCAGCAGTGCATTCCAATCTCGATCAGCCAAATATGAACTGCAGCGCGCCTTCAAATTCAAACAGCTCTTCAGACCATCTGAATTCTTCCACTTCCGCAAGAATCTTGTAAATCTCCATGTAGTACCATCCATGCATGCGCTTGTCTTTCTGATTGAAGCGTTCCCAAAGATCGTCACCAATTTCAGCATAGTCATCGTACATCTCTCTCAGATTCGAAAGCTTGTCGCCGAGGCAAAGCAGCTTTGTCTCGTAATCTGCCTGCTTCAGGCCATCGATCGTCTCCTGTTTTCTCTCCTTCCAGGTCGCTTCTGAAGGAAGATTTTCCCTTTTATTCTCGCTTACTGATGCTACCAGAGCAGCGACGCGTGAGCCGAACTCCTTTTCCAGGCGCTCAATCGTAACATGAGTATCTTCCACTGTATCATGAAGGACTGCCGCCGCGAGCACATCTTCATCGGTTGTAAACTGCTTCACAATCGCCATCGCTGAAATCGGATGGAGGATGTACGGCTTGTCTTTTCCTTTCCTGCAGGTTCCCGCATGAGCCCTCGTTGCAAAGATGATCGCTTTTTCAATCTTGTTCATCAGGAGTCCCCCTTTCCCACAGTGCACAGTATATTCCGTTTTCCGATTCTGTGGTCAATTCACACTTGACATAAAAGCATCCATATCTTCCAGCATCTCAACCGCCTTTTCAGGAGAAAAGCTCCTCATCACTGTCAGCATGTATTCACTTTCATACAGGTCCCAGTAGCTGTCGCCATTCCATGGGTGCCATTTCTTTTCTTCGCAATCAAAGGTGAACGCTGTATCGTGATCAAGCAGAACATTGATACTGGAGAGATCCTCGGTTCCATATCTTCTCACAATTCCTACGATATCCTTTGCCGTCAGCACAATTTCTCTTGTCGGAATTGTCATTCATCACCCTCCTGATCAAAAGCATGTAGCTCCTCCAGCATTTGAAGTGCTTCTTCGTTTGAAAAGAATCGCAACTGCGTCATCATGGAATCGCAATCATAATAAGTCCAGAAGCTGTCCTGGCTCTTTGTTCCCCAACTGCGTGCTGGAATGTAGTACCAATAAACTGGTTGTTCATAAGGGCCGTCAGGAACAACGAAGATAGAATCAAGTACATCATCGTCATCCCAGCTTGCAAAACCATTGCATCTCTCTGCCTTCAGAACTTCTTCTCTTGTCGGTCCCATAGCACTGCTCCTTTCAGCCATAAACACAATTCCTCATTGTTCCCAAACTCCCTCGGCATGATTATGATAGCAGGACCGCAACTTGATAACAAGGAAGCCGAACTTGAGATTCTTCAACTGAATTCAAGTTCGGCTTGATTCTTTTACTATATTGCTAGCCTTGTAAATTGTCCTTTTATGTTACAACAAACTGTTCTGGGCTTATGTCCCTGCCAGGTCCCAATCAATTACAGAGTCCGAAGATGGATCTCGTTATGGATAAACAAATCATCTTCCATGTTCCGTGGTATCATGATATAGAAAACAAATTAGTTTCCGTTATACCCATGCCGCCGGGTATCCAGACAGTCTTTCCAGTAGCTTTCTCTCTCCAAAATTTTGTCACTGTCATAAGAGGTGTTAAAATATTCCAATAAGGTAAACTCAAAATTATTCTCAAAGTATTCGGCGCCTTTGGAATTGTATAGCTCGATCAATTTCTTATTGTCGCCGTGCTTTGTATCTAGGTAACTTCTCCACCTCTGAGCTAAACCGCTTTCCCCCATGGCAGAACCGACATACAGCTTTCCAGTCATTTTATCAGTGAGACAATAGATCCCAGCAACTTTCTCCAATGCGTTTTGATACCCTGGCATGATTTTTCCATCCAGCACAGCCTGAAGCTCTCTATAAGTCAGATGAACATTGTCATACCCATCAAAGCTTCTTCCAGTGTATAGCCCCGGCAATATTTCTTTTACAACTGCCTTCTCAAGTACTGGTTGCATTCTGAAATTCCACCGTGCATATGTGTTGCCTTTGTTGTACCGAATCACAAGACGCCCGAAGAGTGGTTTAAATCGGTCAAGTATTTTCACTACTGCTCGCTCACCCACAGGAACATCAGAGATTTCTGCCGCCGAAACAAATAGCCATTCATCTTGCGCATGCATTCTGACAAAACTGAACCCCCACTGCCCTGGCCTGTAATTTGGCTTGTTGCCATACCATCCCCAAAAGGAACAGTCATAGCAGGTACCATTTTCTTTCCGAGTATCCTCGTATTGCAGCCAGGTAGACAGGCTTTCAGTTCCATTGCTGCCATTGCTGAAGTTTAACTCAATCTTGCTGTTTTTAATCTCTTCAATTGTCACATTCAATACTGAGAGTAATGACAGCTCCATCATAAATCCTCCAAAGCTACCAATTTTCAAAATCATAATATTTTACGTCAAGATCGGCTAAATTATTACGATCATGAACACTTAAAGGCTTTTCTGCAGCATTTCTTGAAGTGTATAAGAGATATTCTGCACAGAATGCGCTTCGCTTCCTAATTTTGCAACTGGCATAGCAGTTCCTGCTATAATATCGATATTGAAGTGTCCTTCATAAGATTTTCCAGTCTCCGATTTATACCCTATATCGAACTCCACTTCTTGAGCTATTTTTTTATAGTCGAGAGCGCAGATACGAGATTGGCCAGGTGCAATAACCGCATGATTCATTTCCTGCAAATAATCCTTGTTTGAATCAATACGATAACAGCCTTTGAAGTCATAATTATAGTGAAACTTAGTCATATATGCGGTAGATTGCCCGTAATTTCTTATGACGAGATAAAACATCGGCAGGTTTTCATCTACTATTATTTCCTGACCATACACTGCAATGGACGGTCTTGTTGACGCTTCGATCATCCTGCTATTCTGTTGTAACGTAAGAATCACGGTAATAATCGAGATCGCAGCGAGGAAAAATGACAGGATACATAGCCAGATATTTACTCTTGTTGCGATATCAATCATTTTCATTCACCTGCTTGCAGTAAAATAATTATACAATCTTAGCTTGTTTTATAATTTCTTGAATTTCAGCCAGATGCTTCCCCGTAAAGGAAATCTGTGTTTCGCCCATTGATATAGCTATTATAGTTTGATCTTCAATTCTAGTGTTTTTAATATCATCAAGGAATTTCTCTCTATATTGAGGGCTATTTCTCCGTGATTCATATGCCTTACTGCATTCTAGGCAAAGTGACAATCTCAATTCCGGGAAATAACGCTTTGGGTCCCTTTCTATATTATTGACTTCAATAAACTCACTGGGCTTTAGTTTCTTGCATATTTGGCAAAAACAACGTCTTCCTGTTCCATCAGGAGAATACCGTTTAAGAGCTCCATTTCTTGCATCCTCAGTCTTAAGTTCAAAGCGTTCCCCGTTAGGTTTCACCCCCATCTTCACCCAACGGGGCATCTGAACGCTTTCTATTCTGATCTGACTCTGGAGTAGCTTGGCGATATGATCCCTAAGTTTATCTCGATTGCCAGCTGATTCTTCTGGAAAACTGAATGAATGCACATCATCTTCATACATAGTTAATGCCAGATAGCCGAGCCCATATTCTCTGATTAAGTCATCAGAAATGCAGCTATTTCGATAAAAGCCTCTTAGAATTTCTTCTGAATGAAGGAAATAGTCATTTCGGATACATTCAATATCATCTGCAGTCAGAGGTCTATCATACTCGAACTCCTCATAATGTACGTCGCACAGCTGTTCGCAATGCAATTCTTCCGCAAAATGATAACACTCTCTGTGCACGATTTTATCTTGGATCATTTTCACTGGAAAGTAGTCTGGCTGGTTACATAAAAACAATTCTGTATCAACTAACTCTCCTGATCCATTTTTTAAAGGCACTAGGTTACGATATTGCAAGAGCACACCAAATGACCCGTTTCGTTTTAAGTTTCCCTCATTAAACTCACGAATCAAATAGTCATATATCTGTTCCATGTCTCTTCCATGGAGCAACTTTATGAGTTTATCGTTATACTTTTGTCTTTCAAGTGCCAAATTCATCTCGTTGATATTGACACCAAGTATTTTTTCGCACCTGTTTTTAGGAAGGACACTTTCATTTAAAATATAAAAATCATCTGTTTTTTTCTTAGCTCCGGGCTTTACATAAATCCTGTCTTCTTCCCAGCAGACAAACTGTGTACTGCCATATTGATCATAAACAGGAATTATTTGCCATTCACGCAGCGTTGGCCTGTATTCAGCCGGAGCTTCATCTAACACCGAATAGAGGCTTTCACGGTATTCTTCATCATTCATATGATCTTCTGCATATTCCGCCAAAAAAGTCATATAAGTTCTAAACGGTGCGTCTTTAATCTGCAGCGCTTTCAAAGCAGAATCTAAATGCTCTCTCTGTTCTTTTGATGTAATTGCATCTGTCCTTTCATCTATGATCATAGCTCGATCCAATGTACTTCTAATTATATTTTCTTCATTTTCAAGCAATCTTGTCACAGCCAGGGGAAATCTAAATACCTTAGAATTTGCTGTGGTATAAACATTGGAATCATAAGTAGAAAGGATCTTTTCACTTCGAACCATGTCTACAAACGAAATGGAGTTGATGTAGTCGCTATCCGATAGATTATTAAAGAAACTCTCATTATTTCTGAGTCCGCGTCTATTGTATCGTACAAACCGAAGTACACCAATGCGATCAATGGTCTTAGATGCATGCATTACTTGAATAATAGCTTTATACATCTCGTGAAGAATAAGCCCATTCCATTTTTTTGAATCAAGATCGATCCTTTCTCTTGAGGTAGTGAGCATGAATGGTGCATCAATTGCCATTGGAATGTTTAGTTTATGCTTCGTAGGCAAGCCAGAATAAATGCAATACGAAAGATCCATTGTCTTTTCCGGAACATAACAATAAATATCTTGCTGTGGCAGAACTTTATATATTCCAGACTGTCTTTCAAGAATTGTTTCATTGTCTGTAACGGAAAAAGCATAATGATATTTTCTGAAGGTACGAGGCCGATTATTTACTGTAATTGTTCTTTGGTTTTCGCTGTCATCAATCAACACAGAATGCTGGCCGATCGTCAGCTTTCTCAACTTTCTCAAACAAAGGCAAAGGCACACAACGTCTTTGTCCTGGTACGAAGGAATACTTTCTCTTGACTTTAGAATGATTTCCATCCGTGTCCCTAAAACACTCTCAGCAACAGCAACAGGCCTTGGAATGGTCGGCTCAGATGAAGTGAGCTGGAAACAAATATCTCCGCTTGTGATGGTCACTGCAGAAGCTATATGAAATATGGATTTGAAGCCAATTCCTTTTTCTCCAATTGCATGTATATTTGCAGCAAGCAGGTTGTTTTTCGTGGACTCTCCAAGTGCAGTAATCGCACGAATATTGGCTCGGGTAAACCCGCACTCGTTATAGTTTACTATGATATTTCCATCTTTAATATCCAAAGTGAATGAAGGAATAGTTCCTTTGGGATAGAGACAATCATCTGCGTTCTGGAGAAGTTCCTGCAAAAAGCGATTACTGTCAATTCCAGATCGATTTATCAATTCAATATAGCTGTGGTACCCTTTTTCTCCTAAAGCATCCTTTACAAAGCGACGGTTATCTCTCAGATGTTCCAAGAACTCCTTATCAGTCCCTTTATTCTCTACAACAGCAAGATCAAGTTGCCTTGAAGCCTCTTTCATACGAAGCCTAATAGCAAAATTGGATCTACGATCCACGTCATAACAGAAGGACGAAAAAGACGCATAAGGATTAGTTTTGGACAGCACTAGAAGGTTGGAGCACGGCAAATAAGAGTGTTCCGGAATATCCAAACACGCACATAAAGAGTTAATAGAAATCAGATACCGGGCAACTTGTTTTGGAGTTTCATTGGCTTCGAATCCTTCATACAGAACCTTCCCAATGGGCTGGGAGGGAGTTTGTACTTGGGCGTAGAATGGGCATTCTTCAACTTTGCGTATTCTTATTACTGAGCAATTCTGGGCAATTTTCCCCGGAGTCTCATGGTTCATTAGAGATTCGATTTGCGCCGTTGACAGCACTTTTCCTGTATACTGAAAGAAATCTCTGTCTGTGTAATTGTATGATTCCTCGTTTAGTATATTTAAAGCCTGCTCAGTAATACTGGGATCCACCATGGCGCTTTGAAACAGTTTATTAAGTGGATTGTCAACTGTTTGAATGTCAAATGCGCTTGGGTTTATGCCTTCCGGAGGCAAGAAGAGTTCTTTATTTTTCTCAAGCAGATTAGCAATAGAACGTGGATTGGTCTTTAAGCGATTGGGGTGTATTGAGAACACGTCTCTTACAGTGTGGTAATTATCATCTGACGCGAAAAGTAAAGACATGCCTGCAAAATGTTTAAATTCAAAAAATGGAATTCTCCGAAGGCAGGTTTCCTTTCCATTATTAACTGCAATAATGCTACTTGATACAGTGGGAATGTATCTGATTATTTCTTCTTTAACGACTTGCTTAAAGTCGTTATACGCACCATCCAACAGATTCCGCATATACTCACACGATTGAGTAAACCAACGATTATTGTTTTGTGGATCAACAAATTCCCGTGAGGCATCAAGTTTAAAAGGTACGTGGCACACAATTGGTATAGTAAACCCTATTTTTGTCGGCAGAAAAGAGTATAATCCCCCGTTTCCAATTTCATCACAGTACTCAGGAAGCGGAAATATTACTTGGAGCAACATCTGTTTCCCCTTTCCCGCTCCGACCTTAGTATGAGCACCATATCTTGACTTACAAGTTTCTTCATCGTATGTGAAGTGCTTAGAATAGCGGACACATTTTAATTCCTGTCCCAGTTTTCTTCCTTTATTTCGTGGATCATCGCCAAATTTGACCGATAGAGTTACATTAGATTCCTTAAGCAACGTTAGCTTATCACCGAGTGATACACGTGTAACTGCGAATTCCATACTGTGAAAATTATCATAATAGAATTTCAAATGGGTCAGCTTGTTCAAGAATAGTATAGGGTTGCTTCTGAATAGGCTATCTTTTTGGCTATACTGTTTTCTGAGTTCTTCATAAATACTTCTCACTCTATGCGGCGCAAACAAAGTTATGCGTGTCCCCTGCACAAAAGGTTTCTTTATATTTTCAAATCTGGGAACAGTAAAATTATTCTTTAAGAGGCTGAAAGAGAACCATCCACTTTCTATCAAAACACGTTCAGCAACTCCGAAAACAGATTTGAATCCGATGCCCTTTTCGCCGATTTCCTCTTTATCAGAGATGTTCTTAGCTGCTTCAGCAGTGCCTGTGATTGCAAAAACATTAAATGGGGTGAAGCCAGATTCATTATACGTGAGAATGATCCTGTCACCGATAAAATCAAACCATACATCAAGTGAACAATCGCGTGGATCTTTATAATCACAGTCATCCACATTCTGAATCAATTCAAAAATGAATCTCAGATTATTGGAATATAGTCCATCTTCACCAACTGACAAAAGAGACTTCAAAAGCTCAGGATAATTTTCACCTTGCAGTTTTTCGGTTGCAGCCAGAGCTTCCCGAAATTTGGCAAGCGTTTCTACAAACTTTTTTGCATCTTCTTTAGACTGTATTTCCTTTTTTTCAATTTTTTGCAAAGAGGTTCTCAGTTCTTGTAGTTGACTGAGCCCGAGGTCTGTAAATTCAATCTGGCTGTATTTTTGAAATAGTTCCTGAAGCATTATTATCACTCCCTGCGGACAGTGATCCTGCCGTTTATAAGCAAAGTTGTGAAAATATCCGCTTGCTCTGCTTTTGCAGCAAGCTCTTTAGTCTTGCGTTCATAACTGTCTTGAGCAGCTTCGAGTATGCTCATATGCATTCGTTTGATAGATTCATCCAAAGCGTCTTCTATCTGCCGTTCCAAGGTCCTCACCCTGTTTCTCTGGCTATTTCCAAGGCTCTCCAATTTATAATTCAGGATAGCCAATGCATCTCTCCGATGCTTTGTTCTCGCATCCTGCCATTGCTTGACATGTTGTTCTTCCAAAGAACTCCAATCAAAATCAAAAGACTTCTTCTCCGGGTTTGTTTCTGCATTCTCAAGTAAATCCGGTAACTCTCTGGCAATCACATCGTTATCACAGATAGTGATAAGTCTCGTATATGTTTGAACTCCTACATACTTCCATGCATATACTGAAAACAGATAGTCTCCTTCTTCAACTGAGTCAGAATACACAAGCAAGTCCATGTGTAACTCTGAATCTCCTGCAAAATATGCCGCCGCCTGTTTGGTCAATGGATGCATAGCGGTCAGAAAGCTGATATCGCGGTTGTTTGATGCAGTTTCCGGATCAAATGTTACTTTTAAATTTGGATTTTTCCCCGCCAGATACTGTTCCCAGGATCTTCTTAAGGCGTTTCTTCCTCCCGGTAGTTTTCTTAAATCGTCCCGAAGTAGCGAGCGAGCAGCAACAGACAATCTCAGTGTTTTCTCGGCTGATTCATTAAGTAGATAATTCCCTGGTCCCACACGAGCAAGACAATAGTTTTCTATCATCCGTTGTAGATTCTGCTGAGTAATCCACGGATTCTCCGCCCTGCGGATCTCCTGTGAGGTTGTAAATTCTCCTAGATCAATGCCAAATAGTTCTTTTTCTTCCTCTTCAAGTCGATTAAGTTCCTGAATTTTCCGAACTTCATTGTCAGCAAGTTGTTCCAGTTTTACCGCTCTCTCCTGATCCGTAAGAGAGGCATCCAGCATAAGGTTTTCAATTCCAATTGCAATATCACCTAAAATTTCCTCACAGTCACCGATGCTTCTTTCAAATATGCCAATTCTAAGGAGGCATCGATAGTATATTTCTGCGTCAACAGTTCCTTCTGTAATGATATTGTATATATTAACGGCTTCGCTTACCTGTCCACGTCGGTCAATACGCCCTATACGTTGCTCTATCCGCATAGGGTTCCACGGCAAATCATAGTTGATCATCAGATCACAGAACTGATAGTCAAGTCCTTCCGATCCGACCTCTGAGAACAGTAAAACATCAATGGCATCAGGGTTTTCTTTGGGGAGTTCAAATCTTGCTTTCAGCAAATACCGTTCTTCGTCTTTAACACTCCCGTCAATCTGAGCTGTTCTTATCCCTTTCTCCTGGAGTCTTTCCTTCAAATAAGCAAGAGTGTTGCGAAACGTGCTGAAAAGCATCACCTTGTTGTTCGATAACATCTGCTTCTGCTTGATTATTTCAAAAGTACTATCGAACTTGGGATCATCTTCCGGTAGGTCTGAAGCAAGGTTCAATACACGTTTGGCAGTTTCTGCAAGCATCGCTGTACTTGCTTCATCCAATTGAAAGTTATCATAATCCACATCCGGATCGTCTCCCATTTGCTGAAAACGTCTTTCTACAATGTCCTGAATACAGGGAGCAAGGGCAAAAATACAACTGGAAGCCTGGCGGCGTATCGTGCTTATCAGGAACGGGACTGTCCTTGGATTGTGTAATAATGACAAAGCTTGTTTCTCAAAGTCTAGAAGTTCATCATGGAGCTTCCTCTGAAATTCAGTAAACTCCGTAGAAACAGTATGCGACCTACGGACGCAGAAATCCTGAATATCTCTGCGTCTTGTGCGGTTTAAGATTGTATTGAAGCTGTGCAATGATTCAATATCTGAGATTAGCCGGACTCGATCTTCCCGCACAATCTCGGGCTTTTCCAAGCGGAATAAAATATCATCATATAATGGGTTCTCCGCTATAACATTTTCGCCCCATTGCGTCGTTGTAACATTCCGGAGTTCCTGGAACGTCTTTTCTGCCCACCCCGGTTGAGCAGCCCGAGCAATGCGAGAAGCCCTTGAGATATACTCGTTCGGTCTGGACATCACAGCAAAAGTCTTCTGATCAATTATGAGGTCAGGACGCAGGACGTTCAACAATGTATAAAGGTCGCTATCTCCCGTCTGCAATGGTGTTGCTGTCAGCATCACCACCGCATCGGCATGATCGCAGAAATATTTTGTGCATTTATAAGAAAAAGCCTTTTCCTTCTCCAAGCTTCCATTTCGGATGTGATGAGCCTCATCGACAATAACCAGATCGAAGTGTGGTTCGGGGTCAAGTTCTGTAAGACCGAAGGAGCGAACACGCTTTGTGTCATCCCCTTGATAAACACGGGAATCCATGATGGAATACGGAATGATAACTTTATTATAGCGTGACGGCCAGTCACCGTCCCGATCTGTATCCGATATTATCTGGCGAAGGGTTGCTCCATCCAAAGGGATAAACTCTTCGTCAAACCTCTTCATCTCCAATTCCCATTTTCTTTCGGCAACCAGAGGTCGTGGACAGATGATCAAGATACGCTCAAGATCAATGCGGGCTTCCAGTTCCTTTATTATCAGACCAGCTTCAATGGTTTTACCAACGCCCACACTGTCGGCTATAAGCAACCGTGGCTCATCTGCGTGAATCATCTTCAAAGCAGGTCGAAACTGATATGGAACGAAATCAATTCTTGCCGAGTTCAATGAATAGAGGTCTCTCGACGAAGGATTGTTTATTTGATATGCGGTGAGAAAACTTCTCATTTGGTCAATACTGGCCCATTCATATCCAGCGGGTGTTTCTACAAGTTTGATCTGTCCTTCATAGAAGCTCTTCAAAGAATTATCTACAAATACCGTGTAATGAGCCAGCTCACCTTTTTGATTCTTTGACACTACAACGCCTTTTTTGTCTGGCTCGCCAGTAAGATAGACTAAAGAATTCACTCCAATTTCATTCTCAACGCCAGTGCTTGAAGGAATTGCCTGCTTATCATCTCCTTTATGCGCAAAGGGTTCCTTCTGTCCTTCTTTGATAGAAGATGACTCAACTCTTTTTATGAACTGTCTCACTTCAGCAATATCAGTCTTGTTTCCACCGAGTTGCTCTAGGAAAGCTGAAATAGTTTGCAGATCATGGATGATAATGTCTTTTCCGGGGAGTACTGCACTGCAATGTGCCCAGTTATTGCGTACTCCCATCATTTCCCGTACTACTTCGCGCTCTGACGTTGGAAGGTATACAACCGTTCTCATATCATACCATGATTTGTTTGCAATTCGTAGCAATGCAGCAAGATCAAATTCAGAGAGCTTAGTATATCCTTTCTCGTCTGCCAGTTCGCGCTGAGAATAACTTAAACTTGAAAGAACACAATCATTCCACCATGAATCAGCAGTCCGCGGAAGAATGTCCTGTAACCACCTGACAAGTTCATTGGTTGCAATAAATAGGAAAGAATTAATTGTACTGATGACCTGTTGACTGTTCATGATCATTGCCCCTATAGCATGACTGCTTTTATAAATGCTGTTTTATATCGTTATTCTCTTCGTTGCGAGCAATAAGCTTCTCATATGGTAACTGAGCAACCACGCAGCATTATTGTATTCCGGCTGATCTTTGATCACATCAAGCAGAACCGGATAATAACGTTCCGTTTCCTCGATGTAATCCCCCATTCTCTCGACGGAAAATGCGGCGGCCATTCCGCTCAAGTTGTTACAACGGTCAAGGCATTTAACCATCGCAGCCATCGGATGCTCAGATATTGCCTTATAATACTTTCTTTCATCGAATCCGTGTGCTGGCTTCGTTACAAGCGCTACAACATGCTGTACATCAGGATCGACCGGAAGCTCAGAAGGTTCCACTCCGCAGTCTTCACACACATCATGCAGCAGCACCGCTGCCAGAAGCGCATCATCTTCCAAGCCCATTGCCAGAGCATGGCATGCCATTGTCAGCGGATGATTAATATAAGGGATCTTCAAGTCTTTCGGCTTCCGATACTGCCCTTCATGCATCTTTTTAGCGAAAGACAGTGCTTTTAAGGATTGAGAAAACTCACCGGAATTAAACTTTCCCTTCAGAAATGCTGACATATTCCTCTCATGGAACAGCACGACATCACGTCTGTTGTCTCCGGTTCGGGCAATTCCCAGGACACGGTATATCTTTTCTTCATTCTCTGCAGTAGGAGCATAGACGTCCTTTTCCCATTTGCTGACAGCTTCAGTACTGACTCCAAGCTTATCTGCCAGTTTTGCCTGCGTCATGCCCAGTGATTTTCGGGCTGCAGAGATCTGTTTTCCCGTAATCATACTGATGGATTCTCCTCCTCGTCTTGCAATGTGCCTCATGGGATACATGCTCTAGCATATCTGGCCAACTTGAGATTACTGCGCCTCCATCTCAAAGCTCTTCCCACACATGCTGCCTCATGTATTCAAACCAGTCCAGAGTCTCCTGATTCATGCTTTGAAAGGACAGCATTTTTTGAAGATAGCCCTGCTCTCTGGCTATGTTTCTACTAATTGGGTATACAAGCTCAAATACAAGGCAGATATGTCCGACAAGATAATCAATTGAAGTTTTTCTCAGGCTTCTTTGGACCGCCGTATGATTCAAAAAGCATTTCTTTACTTCCGGCGTAACATCCGCATTTCTGAGGTCCTCTGATGTGACGTTGTAGATTTCCTCAGGTGGAGTATCGCAGTTTACACGAAAGATATCAATTTTGTCCGCGTCTCTTAATACATTGCAATACGATACTTCTTCTTTCGATAAATCCACCGGAAGTCGGTACAGTGAATGGCTTTGAATCGATGTTTTTAACAATTGCGATGAGCTGGGGTCCAAATCCGGGGCAAACGATCTGATTAGTCCGTCATTGAACAGCAGCTCACTTGAAAGCTGAGCATGATCTACAGAATCCGCATCGACAAAGGTATTGAACCTTCTTACTTGCTCGAAGCGGCCAATATCATGAAGCATTCCGCAAAGCCAGCTGAGTTCAGGATCCGTGCCGGCCTCATCGGCAATTTTGGAACACAGCCCGGCAACGCGATATGTATGATCAATTTTCAGCTTGATCTTCGGATCTGACGGGTTATACGCTGAGGTATATTTCTGAAACTCCCGAATGACATGATTTCGATCAATCACGACCTGCCTTTAGCTCCTTTTTCGCCTTATTCTTCAGACTTTTTCTGTTCAAACAGGGTTGCGGATGCGGAATGTCCATCTCCGGTATCGTCATATTCTCCGTACTCACAGCCTATATGAGTCGCTTCAACTTCATCAACCAGAGTGAGTTCTCCATTTTCTTTGTCATAGAGCTTAACCGTTCCCCAGCCATTACCGCCATTCCACAGATGATTGTGCTTTTTGGTTCCATCAGGTGCTTCGTAGTTAACCATCAGCATATCTTTCTTTTTGCAGAAGACCTCTGTTTCCATTACAGCGTGAACATTTTCCTGTCTCACGTGCCAAACGACAACGTCTTCCTTCTCCTCAAAGGAAAACTCTGTTTTCACCTGCAGGTGCAATTTGGAGAAATTGAAGTCATACTCTTTGCCTTCATAGTAGAACACACCAAGAAGACGCCGATCCAGTGGAACGAAGTATATCTTGGGGCGTCCTCCTCCAATATCAAAGACGCTGTTGTTGAGCTTTTTGCCGGTTTTTCTGCTTGTCAGGCAGTTGGAGGAAAGCCAGACCCAGGGTGAAGTAAAGTCTCTGCCCCAGTTTTTGTCAGCATACCCATAGCACTTGTCTGGAGATACAGTATATTTCTTCCCATTAAATACAATGGTTCCTGCATAGGCGCTCTTCATACCTTCTGCATGCCAATACATGGCAAAGGCCTCAGCATCACGCAAGGGTTTGCTTGCCCCATATCCGACATTGAAAGCAATTTGCTTATCTATCGCAAGATTCCAGGAAAGACTTCCTGCATCGCACATCCATTCCGGATGGTTTTCGGCTTCTTCAGATGTAATAGAAATACTGCCCCTGAGCATAGTTTCAGATGTGAGGCAGTCAGATGCCTTTATCTCATATGGAGCATCTCCATGCATCTGAACGTCTTTCCATGCGAAGAAACGGTGCAGCTGGCAGTGGTCTTCTCCCCAGGTTCCTGCCTTGACCATGAGATAGGACGGGCGTTTGCCCGCTTTCTTGTTCTCATCAAGCTGTCCCAGAATTGGCTCAGCTTCTGCCAAGGCTGGGTTGCAGACAAAGAATTCTATAAAGAACGGTTTATCCTCACCTGTTTCAGCATCCTGAGCAGTAAAAGAATGCCACCACCAGTCGTACCCGCAATGTTTCAGGGGGCCATGGAGCATGCAAGCGTCTCTTTTGATATCATGATGATTAAACATTTTTATTAATCCTATAAGTGTAATTACGATTGGAAATTATTGGGAAATTATTGCCAATGGGGGTCTTATTATACCTATATCGTCATTCTTCTCTCATATGCGGAACTCACTTATCATTCTTGAAAGCAATCCCCTTCCGTGCTGTCAGAACGAAGATTCAAGTGTTCCAGGCTGCCACTTTATCCGAAAATTGAAAAACTCTTTGCTGAAAACTGATTATTATGCTCCTTCTGCCCAAGATACTTCACGAGGATCTGCGCCGCCATAAAGATGGCCGGTGTCCGCATCCCGGATTATAGCGCATACAGAACCAAAGGTATTGTCCCAGTTACGGTACTGATTCACCTTATACCCCATTGCTTCCATATCTTTGACCACTTCCGAATATAACGGCTCTTCAATGCTGATCTGTCCCGGGCAGTACTCATGCGGGGCAAAGGAATCCGGCCAGTTTAAAGAAAGAAATCGAGGAGCGCTGATGGCCTCCTGAATATCCATGCCGAAGACTGTTACATTTAAAAACACTTGTACAATGGCCTGTGTCTGGGAATCTCCGCCAGGCGTACCGAAGGACATGAAGAGTTCTCCATCTTTGGTCACCATGCTGGGATTCGGTGTAATTCGAGGACGCTTTCCGGGCATTAGCCCATTAACATGATTCTCATCGATGTAGAACTGGGTCATTCTTGTGCCGAGATTCAAACCTGTGCCGGGGATCATCGGAGATTCTGGGAAGTCGCTTGGAGTCAGTGAGACTGCATTTCCTTCGCTGTCTACAACAGTAATGTAGCTTGTATCCTTTCCAAAAGAATAGTTGGATTCCTTATATTCGACTGTCAAGGAATCTGCCGACAAATCATCCGCCTCAATGCCGGAACCGCTATAGCTGCGTGGATCTCCAGCTGGCGGCATCTGCCCAAACGCCTTCCCGGGCGTCATCATTTCTCTTCGGACAGCTGCATATTCCTTTGAAAGAAGACCTTCAACCGGAACATCCACGAAGGCAGGATCTCCGAAATATGCTTCCCGGTCGGCCATGGCAAGTTCCAGTGCCTGAAGGACCGTATGAATGTATTCCGGGGAGTTGTGTCCCATAGCCTTCAGGTCGATTCCCTCAAGCATCTGCAGAACCATAGGGACCACTGCCCCCTGATTCCATGTTTGATTGGAATATATGGTGTACTCTCCGTATGTACCCTTCAGGGGCGTTTCCCAGCCACCTTCATAGGAGGCAAGATCCTCATAGGTAATGAGACCGCCCTTCTTCTCATGATAGGCAGAAATAGTTTCCGCAATCGGCCCTTCATAGAAATAGGCTCTCACAGCATCCAGTCCTTCTTCCCTCGTTCCGCCAGCATCCAGGACAGCCTGCTCAGCATCAGAGAGTTCCTTCAGAGTTTTGGCAAGATCCGAAAGAACTAGTCTTTCATTCTGGTGAAGCGGGTTCCACCAGGAGCTGTTGAAGTAGACTTTTGAGTTATACGGCATAAGGAATGTAAGTCCAAGCCGCTCCACAAAACTCAGATCCATATCCGCCAGTATCTGACCATGGATCGGGAATCCATTACTGGCTAACTGGATGGCGTCCGAGGCGATTTCTGAGAAAGACATTGTCCCGTGCTGCTTCATGACAGATACGAGAACGTCTACAGAGGCCGGGAGCAGTTGTCCGACTAGCTTATACTTCGGGACATTCTTCATGTTATGCGAAAGAAAATAGTCCACCGTTGCTTTTGCAGGTGCTTTTCCTGCCCCGATATAGCTTTCTACCTCTCCGGTCTCCGAGTTAAACATAAGAATAGGCGCAACACTCGGGAAACTCGCTGCCTGGTTGAAGGTCACGTTCAAGCTCAGCATCGCAGCCATAGCCGCGTCATAAGCATTTCCGCCTTCTTTCATAATCTTCAGGGCTGTCTCGGTCGCCCAGGGGGTTCCAGTTGAAGCCATAAAATGATCTGATTCAGCCAGAGTTCTCTCTGTGCGATACGGGTCATCAAACTCCATGGTCTCTCTTGGCCCTTTGGGAAGACAAAGGAATCCCAGACAAAGGAGCAATATCACCCCTGCCAGTACGATGCCGACCCATTTGAAGAATTTTCGAGTTTTCATGAGTATTCCGCCTTTCCGGATATCATTTTTACCTTTTACAGCTCATTTCTTTTCGTATGCGTGTTGTGCGAAATATACCTATGCTTATCAGCACGAAACAGCCTCATTTCCTACATTCTTGCTATAATGCACCAACAGTTTCTACATCTTCATTTGGCAGAGTATTGTGCACTCCTACGAAAAAAGTTGTCTCTGCCATTTCTTGGGCCACCGGCACTTCTGAACCTGCGAGCATGTTATGGAATGCCTCCTGTTCGCTGATTGCTCCGCCCATAAGCGTCCTGATCTCAATTCCTTTATCTGACAGAACAGAATATGCCTCTCGAACAGTCATCCCATTCTTCAGCCTTATGGGGAAGACAAACGGAGAGCAATTAACATCTGGGATTGGCCAAACTTTTAAAGATGGAACGTCTTTTAAGGCCTCATATAAAGAATCATAGTTTCTTTTTCTGGCCGTTTCAATTTGATTTATATTCTGAAGTTGCCATCTTCCAAAGCATGCATTCAATTCGGACATCTCCACATTCAGGCCAAGCCTTTCATATGTAAAATTGTGAGCTGGGCCTGCTGGGACCATGCAAAGGGATTTGTCAATATGGCATTTGCATGACCTGCCCCAGTGTGTAATACTGTCGGCGATTACATAATCCTCCTGATTCAAGGTTAGGAAAGCAGGTGTCGAAAGAGTGTCACCTGTACGAATTGTGAACTCTTTCACGCCGTGAAGGAACAAATTCATGCGGCAGATAGATGCTGTTGGAGGAATAATCTCCTGACCATACACCTTTACATTCCGCCATTCCTGGCCGCGACTTTTGATATGATCAATACAGGAAATAAGGATTCCTCCTGAGCCGCATGTTGGATCCCCTAATTTGAGGTTTTTGATACAATCACATTTTCGATTTTGAAAATGAACCAATTTGAACATATTCATAATCGTTAATAGGGTCGGGTGTTCATACCTTCTAACGATTGGTGCTGCGTACATTACTCGTATTCCTTCTTTGTCCATTCACGGATCTTCGGCAGCATTTCCAAAAAATGCTGCCCGATTTTCTGAGCGTCATACTCATTGGCTTCGATAATGAAGCGCAGGCCATCTGGGGTCAGAATGCGGCCATTCAGCTTGTCGCTCTTGTACTTCTGGAATTCTTCATACTCTTTATTCGGAACCTGCTTCATTCCTCATAACCTCTTCGTCCAAATTTTCATAACCTTCTTCGGAAAGCGAAACAATATGCTCAAACACTGCTTCATCAACGGCTTTAACACAATCTTCTGTATGCTTTAGGATATCCTTGCCCCAAAAGCGTAAGACCGTCCACTCATGAAAGCGTAATGCCTGTTCGTTTTCTATATCCCTCTCCATGTTCCGGGTAATCTTTTTAATCCAATATGTACTGTTTTTTCCGTTCTCCAAGCGGAGTCTCAGCTTATCCCAGTCCTTGCCATGAAAGAACTCACTGTCACAGAAAATTGCAATGCGGTATTTTGTGATTGCGATGTCAGGTTTACCAGGCAGTGCAGCATAGTTCTTTCTGTACCTATATCCGTGGTGCCATAATGCTCTTCGCAAAACCACTTCTATCGAAGTATCTTTTGAGCGGATAGCAGACATGTTTTTATGGCGCTGCTCTGGTGTTAGAGTATCCATACTGCCTGTCTCCCTTCAAACAAACAACACCCAGGGTGCGTCTATGAACTACATCAAGTACTCATCCACGCTAACTTCTTCAATTTCCGGTTTTGAGAACATCCAAGTAATATGCCCTTCCGTGTCCCTAAAGAAAACCATATGCCAGTGTGTGATATTTCCATCCTCATCGGTCGAAATATTCAGCCTGTCCAACTTCTCCTCGATCAACGAAACCGGCAACTTAATCATAGTCGTCTCGTCCTTGCAGCCAAACACGTAGAACTGATTCTCACAATCAGAGATAGAAGTAGTCCTTCTATATGCAAACCAAAATTTTTCTCTTTTACCCTGCTTATAAGCCTTCGATGTTGTAAGTGCATAACCGTACTCATTTGATCTGGTCTTAAAGCTGCCCCGGGTAAGTTTTATCAAATCTTCACCAGCTGATTCTGCCAACCGCTGAACACATTTATCCGCAAATTTCACGGTGGTAAATTTCTTCTCTGGTTTAGCCGGAATTACAATCTCCGTCGGCTTTTCTTCTTCAATTTCCTCCAAAGACACATAATCAATCCCGAGAGAATCACAGAACAGATATTTCAGCTTTTCGAATCGTTTTGTACAGTAGTCTGTATAATAATCCCTTAAAACGGCGAAGTCTTCTGGCTTCTCATAGGGCATGTCCATCCATTCGAGATCTTCTTCCTCTGTGAAGCTATACTTGCTTTCTACCTCATCAAGATTTATGAAGGATAGGTACTTTTTATCCTGGTAGAAATTCTTCGCCCCTTTGCTACGGTTTGCCGATTCAGGCAGATAACAAAGATTAGCGATACAACTGATAGGAAGCCCGTCACCACTGCATGCTTCTATCATTTTTCTCATCTGCTCCTTCGGGGCAATATGCTCGACATCAAATCTATCAACGGAAAGTTGATCCATAGCCGTGAATGTTTTTACATAGATACAGTTAAGCAATACATACTCTTCACTTTTTGGATTAGCAATGTTTCTCTTCTCGGATCTCTGCATAGATCGTTCAAAGAAACTATTAAGTGCAACTGCCCATGCCCGTCCAGACAGTTCCGTCATATACCTGTTAGGCTTTGCTGCTGCGTGGATTTTATGTGTTCCGCCGTCACTCCAATAATTCGTGATAATATCGTACACATAGTACTGAACAAGATTACGCGCAATGATCTGTTTTTTCTCTGGCCAAGTACTGTCGATTTTGCTGTAATCCCCTGACGGATACATTTCCTTAAAAGACGTGGAGATCATCGACATAATCTGGTACTTCGAATGGAATGTCTTATTTGCATTCCTCGCGTTTCCCTTAAACCGGGTCACTATGGAAATAGACGCTATAACGAACTTGATCGTATTAATTAGCGCTGTTTCAAAAGCATTGATGTCGATCCCTTCCAAGTTCTTATATAAGATTCGAATTCGATCCGTATCATTAAGACAGGCGTTAACAAGTTCAAAAGCAAGCGGATTCACCGCGTCATCAGCGATATTTTTCTCAAAGGTAAGAATCTCGAATTCATTAACAAGGTATCTGCTCAACCCAAAGAGATACTCAAATGCATTTACTTTCTTCTCCTGTCGCAGATCCTCTCTGTTATACCCATGAATGGTATATCCTGCATTGATGAGCGTATCGTACTTTTTAACAACGTACTCTATTACATCAGTATTTTTGATGGAGAACTTATCGTTAACAGGCCAAGATGCCGCGTATATTTCGTACTGATTCAGGGGAGTCCCCTTTGAATTTATCCTTTCAAAGATTTCTGGTAGTGTTTCCTCTGGTCCGGAATATACATTCACTGGTATAGTGGTCGCTGCGATGGACTCATACAAATCCTGCTTGTCCTGGAAAAATTGAGAGATGATTTGTGTAACCTTGCTCACAGCATGAAAATCGTTTGCCTTCTCGAATTTCTGACATATCATCCCAGCAACTTCGAAGAACTGTATATTCTTGAACGATTTCTGCTCCTTGATAAAATCAGTCAACACTGATCTTACTGTCCCATAATTCTCCGGGGCATCCTCTTCGATAACAGACAGAATCATTGCACATATTTCATCTGTAATATTATCGTTATAAAAGAATTCTGTTGGATTAGTCATGTAGTTACGAATACAGCTTCCGCGCTGCAAACCATCTACGAGAATATAATTCCATTGATTATTCTCGTACTTTTCGTAAAATAACAGCGTTCCAACCGGGTAACCCTTAATAAGAGAATCGATAAACGTCTGCTGCTGATTCTTTTTCCATCTCTGCCCTCTTTGAAACATAGGAACAACAATGCGTTTATTGTCCTTGTTATTATTTTGAAGTGCATCAGACAATTCCTTTACCGTCCAGTTCTCAGTTTTGCATCCTGCCATTACAAATACCTCACGATCATATTTTTTAAGAAACAAATACCTGGCTATTTCCCGGACTTGTCTCGCTTCACATACGTCAGTTGAACGTCATATCCCAGTTCTTCCATTACTGCGAGGAAGGTCTTATTGACTATATGTTCCTTGCTTTTTACAATCCTGTTCACATACGAAGGCGTAATCCCGATACTCTCAGCGATTTGAACTTGCGTCTTTTCGCCCTCTATGCATTTTGTTTTGACATCAAGCTCTATATTATTAATGAGCATCCCTAACCTCCACTTGAATAATTGACAAATAACTTCATTTATTGTAACACAAACCTTCCCGTTTTTCCAGACCAGGACAGCAAAAAAGCGCCCCACTTCCGAAGAAGTGAAGCGCCGTTTATCTTGTATTTACGCCTCTATTTCCATCCCGCTTGTCAGGGTGAATACGATGTTGTCCTTGCTGTGAACCGTCATATGGTCGACCAGGCTGCCCCACAGAGCTTCATCGAACTCCGTGATGGCGTCTGGCAAGGCTTCCACCGACTTGATGAACCGCCAGAATTCCCGTCTGCGGATACCCTTCATAGCAATCTCGGAAGTAACCTGTTCGTACCGTGCTTTGGGTTCCTCAAAGCGGGTGACGAGCGCCTCATACCGAAGGTTGTAGGCTTCTTAGTCCTGCGCCACCCGGGCGTTCTCCGCGATGATCTCCTGGACGGCATCCGCATCCACGTTCATCTGCTCCGCCAGCCGTTTCTGCTCGGCTTCCAGTTCCTCCGTACCGGAGAGCGTAGCCTGCACAGTCCGCAGTTCCGCGAGAATCTCACTCCTGTCGGTGAGGAGGTCGTTTGCCGCCCTGACAAAAGCCTCTTTGATCTCGTCCTCGGTCGTACAGCGGGTCTTGTCCTTGAACTTGGAATTACACTGCCAGACCACCCGGCGGTATTTGTCCGTGCTGTGCTAGACCTTCGAGCCGTACCATCCTCCGCAACATCCGCACTGGATTTTTGATGAGAAGATCGTCACCCCGCTGTAGCCCCGCTTCCTTGACCGCTCCTTATCATGTCCTGCACTCGGTCAAAGATCTCAGGCTCGATGATGGCTTCGTGGTTATCTTCCACATAGTACTGTGGGATCTCACCGTGGTTGGTGACCTGCTTCTTTGTCAGGAAATCCGCGATGTAGGATTTCTGCAGCAAAGCGTCTCCAGTGTATGTGCAGTTCTTGAGCACCGTTGCGATTTGGAATCGACCCATCGACATCCGTCCCTTGTCGTGATGCCCTCCGCGACGAATTCCCGCTCAGTCTCAAGCCTGGACTTACCGTCAAGGTAATTCTGAAAAATGCGCTTTACAATGGCTGCTTCTTCTGGCACGATGACAAGGTCATCGCCTTCCCATCTGTATCCGTATACACGGAAGTGTCCGTTCGGAATGCACTGCTCGAACCGCTTCCTGGTACCCCATTTCACGTTGTCGGAAATGCTCCGGCTTTCTTCCTGGGCAAATGAAGCGAGGATGGAAAGCATCAGCTCACCATCTTCGTCCATAGAGTGGATGTTTTCACGCTCGAACCATACTTCCACGCCGATTTCCTTCAGATGCCTGACTGTCTCCAACAGGTCTATCCTTGCCTACGCCATGAGGACGCTGTCCCACTGCTTCATCTGCGGTCACGTTCATGATGAACTGATCATCGAAGCCAGGAAAGATGTGTCCGTGCAAGCACTCTGCGACCAGATGGGGCGGACACCTTCGTGGATACCGGGACTGCTTCTCCGAGCTGATGGATACGAGTGCGGATTCTCCAAGAAAGATTAGGTTGTCATATAAATTTTCTTTACAAAATTACACGGAAATGTACTTGCAAATGTAATTACAATTTGGTATACTTAATAAGTTGACCTGGCATGTGAAAGGAGAATGTCAAATGGCAGACAAAAAAAGTATCACTCCAATGGAGCATTATAATATGTCGGATTTTCTTAAAGGGAAAGCATCTAAGATTGTCACTGCTATCGCTGAAGAGGATAAAACTGGTTTCATTCTGAAAAATGGAAAGCCACAGGCAGTTCTTATCTCTAACAATCGGTATGAGCGTCTCCTCAAAGCAGGAATTGATATCAATGAGTACTAATCTTACTCACCGGTATCAAGAATAATACTATCAACTCAAATGGAGGAATATTTCATGGATACGCATTATGCCATCTCACTCTTTTCTGGTGCCGGTGGCTTAGACCTTGGCATTGAAGCGGCGGGGTTTACTACTCGCCTGTGCACTGATATTGATGATTTTAGCTGCAAGACCCTTTCCCTCAACAAACAACGTCAATCAGAGCCCGGAAAAACCGGATTTCTTTCGCATGCTAACATTGTTCAGAAGAACATAAAAGAGTACCCGTCCTCAGAAATTCTGAAGGACGCAGGACTGAAAAAAAGCGAAGTCGACCTTATTTACGGAGGACCCCCTTGCCAGGCTTTTTCTGTGTTTGGAAAAAGGCAGGGAATGGATGACCCGCGCGGAACATTGATCTGGGATTATATTCGAGTTATTAAAGATATTCAGCCGAAATTCTTCATTTTTGAGAATGTCGCTGGATTACTTACTATTGATGACGGCGCAGTTTTTGAACTACTACAAAAAGAATTATCTACAGATAAAGCAGGTAAGCCTCTGTACACACTTTCTCATGCACTCTTAAACACTGCTGCATATGGTGTTCCGCAGTATCGCCAAAGAGTTATTATTTATGGCCGAAAGGGAAAGAACAGTCTCCCCATTCCGCTCCCCCAGCCTACTCATTATATTCTTCCAGACCAACCAGAAGAAGGTCTTCGGCCTCCAGTTACTGTCGAGGACGCATTGAGGCTTCTACCCAGAAAAGCGGATGGATCCGTGCCAAACCATGTTGGTCGCAAACATGGTGAAGCTGTTATGGCGAGATATGCCAGTATGGCTTTTGGACAGCGTGATACAAAGACTCGGATTAATCGTCTTGATCCCAACAAGCCCAGTTTTACCATTGTAGTCGGTTCCGACAAGGGTGGTGGAAAAGGTCATGTTCATCCGTACGAGCCCCGAGAAGTAACCCCTCGCGAATCCGCACGAATGCAATCATTCCCAGATTACTGGGAATTCACTGGTACAAGCAGACATCCCATTCGCCAAGTAGGGAATGCCGTGCCACCTTTGTTTGCCGCCGTTATTGCCTCAAATCTGCTTAAGTATGGCTTTGGCGAGAAAGACACATTAGATTATGATGGACTTGTTCATAAACTGGGCTTGAAGTACTTAGAAAGTTCAGAACAGGATCAACCGGAGGTGCATAACTGTGAGTCTTCCAACTGAACCAATTGTAAAAAAATTCTTCACGAATAAGATAGAAAGCTCAAGAGATGACTGGCACAGTTATCTGATAAAGATTGCGAGAACTTTTTACAGCCTTGACGGTCAAGAATATAATCGCGATACGCTTTTAGAGCAGTTCGTGTCAATGAGTCAACGGCAAGCTAATGTTGACAGAGATGCTGCGAACTTTAGGGATGAGTTCGGCGCATATGGAACTTACTTGGGAATATTCCATTTTGAAGAACGAAATGGTATATGGACAATCGTTGTTTCCGATGCTGCAAAACAGTTTCTTTGTACCGAAAATCCGAATGCAGCTGCTTTTTGTAGAGCGCAATTGTCATTGTTCCAATATCCGAACGGTGCCGGATCAACACTCTCCCCAAACGGCGGAATAATGGTTCAAGGCAATATCAAGGCCGATACGATGCGTGAACTGGCAAACAACATTCACCTAAATCCTTATCGTTTAGTATGCCGTATAATTGTTGCATTACATGAGAGAGCAGGAAAGAAATTCAACGAAATAGCAATCCCTTACGAAGTTTTGTTTTGCATGGTAAATGATGACAGGATTAATCAGTCATACAGTCCTGATTACCATACTCTTCTCTCTGTATTTAGGGAATTTACAGATGCAGACTTTCAGTGCCCGATGAATTTAGACGGGTTAACTAATTTCAAGCGTAATTTCCACATTATGGAGAAAACCGGCGTGATTGTCCGGGATTCTCGATTTGGGTTGATGATATCAAACGTCTCACCTGATGCTGCCTATGAATGCATAAAAACCATCGCTGAGATGACTATTTCCTTTGATTCCTTCGAGAATCAATTTGGAACTCCGGACGAAGAAGCTGTAAAGGCTGTTATAGCAGGTTCCGCTTGGGGGCAATACTACGATGCGAACAGGCTCCCAATTTCAACACTTGAAGCGTTAGGTGTTGAACTCGATCGTGCACCGATAGAAACAAGGGCATTTTCATATTTCTCAGAGGATTACCACGAAGATCCTGCTGTCCTTGAAGCTTCTCGCATAAAAGGCGGAACTAATATCATCCTGTATGGGGTCCCTGGAGCTGGAAAGTCCTGGACAATTAAGCATGAATACTGCAATGATGAATCTCGGATGGAACGCTTGGTATTTCATCCTGATTACACATATTCTGATTTTGTTGGACAAATTCTGCCCAAGGTTGCTGACGATGGCAGTGTAAGCTATGAATTTTCGGCAGGCCCATTCACGAAATTGGTACGCAAAGCCTATATTAACCCCGACAAAATGTACTACCTCATTATTGAAGAAGTGAACCGCGGCAACGCTCCGGCCATTTTCGGAGATGTATTCCAACTGCTTGATCGTAACAAAGACGGAAGTAGTGAATATGAAATCACTAATGCCGACATAGCAAAAATTGTATATCTGGATGACAGCCACAAGGTATCCATTCCATCGAACATGTGTATTCTTTGCACCATGAATACAAGCGACCAGAATGTTTTCACCCTGGACACCGCTTTCCAGAGAAGATGGAGTATGAGGCTGATCAGGAACAGATTCCACGACGAGGAGGACGAGAGACGATTTGCTGGGACAAAGATCCTTGATACCGATGTAACATGGGAGCATTTCTTTACCGAGATCAACAATTTCATCCTCGGCAAAAACATAAGGATGACGTCCTCCGAAGATAAGCGTCTTGGCACCCATTTCGTTTCAGAGGAGGATCTTGCTGTCGGCGATGGCAGCGAACGGCAAATCAGCCGCTTTCCCGAAAAGGTGCTGAAGTACCTGTGGGATGACGCCTTCAAATTTACCAAGGAGGATGTATTTGATCTGGAAAAAGTAAAAAGTCTGGAAGATGTTATTGACCTTTTCGTCACATCACAGGGAAACAGCCGTTTTCTCGTGTTTAAGGAAAATATTTACAATTCGCTCATACCGAAGAGTAATTCATAACAGATTGGTGGTGAGTCCATGGCCATAGACCGTGAGCATTTTGTTATTAGAGAACACTGCCATATCAACCAGAATGGAGACGGTGACCGTTTTGTCGGCGTAAAAGCTGACAGCAATAATGCGATGATCTATTTCCCTATGGGTTATGAATTGCCTGCACAGGATGATGAGCTCCGCAGAGACATAAAGAACCTGTTCCAGGTTCTCGCAACGTTCACTGAGAAAACAGACCGAGTCCTTGAGATGGACAAATTCACGGCTCCTCAGTCCGTGGATTTTCCCATCCAGGCATACCTGAATGTCATTAATTATTACCTGGATCACAATGGCAGCTACTATACCGAAACCGAAACAACATATAAGGTAGACAAACGAGGCAAAACAGACTGGGGCAGAACCATAAAAACACAAACTCCGATGGTTCAGGGGAAGTCTCTTCTCTATCTGAACCAGGTTGTCCGTGTTTCCACCCCTGACTTGAACCGCTTAATCACACGTATCCACAAGTACTGTGTTTATGAGAGCTTCGAACGAATCGGCTGGATCTATACAACAAATACTCCCGAACAGCCAGACATCACGTTCGACAAGAATATGTTTGTTGCTACCCTTAATGCAAAACTCGGTAGCACAAACAATGATAATGACAAGTCCCTTTTTCGTTCCATGATCGCAATGATTGAATTCCGGGATAATCAGACCATCGACAAACAGTTCTATTTCGGAACGGACAGATTTGAGACAGTCTGGGAAAGACTGATTGATAAAGTCTTCGGTGTACCAAACAAGGATGCCTACTTCCCTCATGGTTTATGGACCGAAAGGTTTGGTAAGAATAAAGGTAAACAGGCAAGTGCTCTCGAACCCGACACCATAATGATTTACGGCGGGAAGTTTTATGTCCTTGATGCAAAATACTATCGCTACGGAATACTCCCGAAATACGGTCCTGGGCTTCTGCCACAGTCCTCTGATATAAACAAGCAGATCACGTATGGCCAGTTTGTAAAAAATCAGAAGACTCCCGCCGGCACTGAGGTATTCAATGCATTCATCATGCCATATAACCGCGTGAAAAATGACTTCGGCATCAACAGTCTCTTTGGGAATGTAGCTGAAGCTGTCGGGGACTGGGTGGACCATCCGGATAGTCCCGAAATCTACGAGCGGGTTCAGGGAATTGTATTTGATACCCGCTATTTGCTTAAGAACTATGACGGGAACCACGATTCCGACAAGGAAGAACTGATTAGGGAAATTGAGCGTCCTTTTGAAACAGAAAATACAGACGGAGAGGATTGATTGTCCTCTCCGTTTTTTTATTCTTCTTTTGTTTCACTCAGCTTATCCCTGGCTCGTTTCCTTGCTGCCATAGCACGGTTCATGCAGGCTGTACAGCAGTATTTCTTCTTCCTTGATGAAACCGGTACTGGAAAAAACTCACCACATTTAGGATTTGCACATCGTCGGTATGTTTCCATGTTTGGTCGCATATAAAACAGGCCGAAGTACAATGCACTCAAAAGAGAATCTATCTTCCATGCTGGTTCCAGTATTGCTGTGTTGTATGTTGGCCGCACTCTTCTCAGATTTGACTCTATCTCCTCCTTAATGATGAACTTAGCTGTCCTCATCGCTGCGCTCTTCAGCTGCTCAGTAAAGTTCTCCTTATGGACCTCATCATTAATGTAATTTGTTTTCTCTAAATCGACGTAATCGATAATTCCAACTTCATAGAAGTAATGAAAAACAAAGTCGTTGATGAATAGCATGGTTTTAGGCTTCCCGTCACGCGGTGCACAATATGCCGTGAACACATTCTGGAATAGCGGAGTTTCGTACTTGCTGTCGGCCGGTATCCCATTGAGAACCGAGTCCACAAAATCTGCATTCATTGAAAAAGCGGCAATGTTATCGTTAAAAGAGAAATTCTCGTTATTGAATGTTTCAGTTAAGCGCGGATCCCGATCAGCTTCCTTATTCGCTTCAAGGTATTTGCTGTATTGATGAATGTCGGAGACATACTTGTACTTCCCATCTTTTGTTTCAACCGAGACGACCGGGGCAAACAAGTGATAAAAAATCATACGGATAATTCTCTCGTAGCTTGTTCGGGACATATCTGTAATCGTTGACATCAGTTCAAGCGTGGCCTGCAGTCGGCCGACAAGGAATTGCAGTTCGTTCAGTCCAATAATCTCTGACTTATCTGTTGCAATTGGGAAGAAAAAACCATTATTCTCAAAAAAGGAGAAGTAAGCTCTGATATCATTTCTATTGATCGCTACCAGATTCCCGAGGATGTTGCTTTCAGCAATCGAGCCATCTTCATTCAGCCGGACCAATCCCACCTTAGAACCAAAGGCAAAATAAACCTTCATCCTGGTATCCGGAGTCAGTTTTACTGCGGGTACCGGGAGCATGCTGATGTTGGTAGATACAGATGTCTCTTCACAAGTGCACTTATATGATTCAAAGGTAAATATACTGCTCGTCAAAAAATTTTCTTCGCTTTTCGCTTTTTTTCCCACTCAAATCACCTTTTATCTTTCCTCAAAAGAGTCCTGCTCAGGGGCTCCTTTTTTTATTTCTCGGAGAAAGTAATGCAAAAAGTAATGTAATACCTAAATAATAGCTGTTCTTCTGAGTAATTTCAAGTAAGCAATGAACTGAAAACGCCATTAGTAATGTATTTTCGCCAGAATATACATTACTTTTGATCTGCGTTATTCTGGCATCATCCGAAGGAACACTGTGGCTCGTCGACAAGCCGGAGTGCAGTTCCGATCCTCGGTCAACAAAATAATTCAGAGGTTCCAGCCTGCGGAACGGCACGTCCTCTGGGGAAGGAGAAATCAATGATCGACAACGAAAGCTGGAGAGTAAGTATCGAGCAGTCAGCATCCTTTGTCGGAGAGCAGATTGGGTATGAGACAGTCCAGGCGATTTTCAACAACTACAATGCATCAGGCCTTGAGGACTTAAATCCCTGCTACTACTCCGAGGTATTCAACGAACTCTATGCCTACGAGGCAGACCTGAAAAACTGATTAAATCAATCGCCTGTGGCGACGCACCTGACCGGCCGGAAGGTGTGCGTATGGTCAAAACAGGCGATCCCTAACAAATCACGTCAGTGTCATACGCCACTGACCACTTTCAGAAACGGAGAAATTCGATGAGGTGGTCATGAACAGCAGAATACTGACAAGCCATATGGATCGGCTCCGTTTCAGCCAAAACGGAGGACGATCTAATGGCAAAGAATATCGAATGGGCTGACCTCACCCCGACTGAGGCCGAGACACTGTCCGCACTCGAAAAAAGCGGCAGAGAGATTTTCGCGGTGCCGATTGAAATCGAGCACCGTGAGCAGCTTGAAACTTTAGGTATCAGTTGGGAACAGTGCCGTACCTGACGGATTGGTTCGGAGAAGGTGACGGTTCACCTGACCCCTGCTGATGAACACACCTACCGGTTCCTTTTAGGGGAACTCAGGACGAAACACCATAATGCCTACCGTGAAAGACGCTGCAAAGTACCCGGCAAACGCCCCGGGACGCTCGTTCGCTGCCCGGAATGCAACCGCTGTGCCCAGTGCCCGTTCCCGGAATACAGGGATCAGCATGAACCGGATATCATCTCGCGGGATGTGATGCTGGAGTCCGGTGTTGAGAAAGGCGACAACCGCATGATGGAGCAGCTCCAGGCAAAACTGGAGTATGAAGACATCAAGAAGCTGATGGATAAGGAAAATCCCATCATATCTAAGGTATATCATCCTTGTAATAATCAGACTATATTCCATTTTCAGAGCTTTGCGTTACCAAAATTCCTATTGAACTCTTTGTAGTTGTAAGACTCTTCTCCTCTGGAACGAATCGCAAAAACAATTGTATTGAATAGATCATAAGCGTGTAGTCCTGCCCAGTTCAGTTCCTTCAAGGCTCTGTAGAACAGATTGGATACAATTGCCGCATCGTTTCCAAACGCTCCGCAGCCCCATGCTCCCAGGACAAGGTCTTCATAGCCGAAATACGCCGCGCATTTCAGGACATCGACAATACGGTTATAAAACATTCCTCTGTACTCGCTCTCACTCATGCCTTCCATGCTGTATGTAATCATAGGCGCTGCACATGTGAGAACAGCAACAACTACTGTTTCATCCATCAGTTCTCCGCGCTCATCCCGGAAGATCTCCACCTCTGGTGAGAAAATCATTGCATCAGAGCCCATATGCGTATGAAGCTTTCTGTTATAATTATAGTACCAAAGTGAATGAGATGTTTCAAGGGATCGGAGCAGCGAACTTCTCCTACAGAGATCCTCTTCCTGCGCTCTTGCCCCCTTGTAAACTCCGCCGCCAATATTGACCGGATTGGCGAAATTAAGTACCAGTACCGGTTTGGAAAGATCTCCTGCGTTCGGTCGATCTCTCATCACCTCGATTGCAGCCACATAGGAATCCTGTTTAACACAATCGATTCTGCATGGACTTGCTACAGCTTTCCGGTCCAGCTTTCGGCTGCAGATATCTTGTACATCTGCAGGCAGCAGAACATGAGAAGCCTCCATTCGTTCCTTTGAAAGCTGGAGCTTCACTTCTTTTCCATTGACTATGTATTTTCCCGTATCCAGTATCTGTAGGGTCTCTTGCAGGATTTCAATGTTGTTCATCTTCTGTTCCTCCAGATCAATGATTTTCCCTACCACATAGAAGCTGCTCAATAACGATTGCCGCTCCATCCGAATTATTATCATCGGTGATTATATCCGCAATTCTTTTTCCAGCATCATCTGCATTTCCCATCGCGACAGCGACTCCTGCAGACTTCAGCATGCCAACGTCATTATCGTTATCCCCGATTGCCATAATGCCGTTTGTGTCTACAGACAGGTGTTCGGCCAACTTGGAAAGAGCTAATCCTTTATCAGCATTCAGACTGCCGATCTCAACATCAACCTTACCTGTCAGGACTGTCCGCACAGTCCATTTTTTCTTAATCTCTTTGTTCAGTTCATCTCGTTCAGCTTGATCATGGGCAATAAACCAGATGTTCTCGACACCATTTTTTGAAGATCGTATGACTCTTTCCATATCATAGGTAATCCTCCTGCTTTTACGAATATACATTTCAAGCCCTGGATTATCTATCATCCCAAGATGCCGGTTAAAAGGTTCCAACTCACAATAGCCAATGCCGTCAACAAAAGCAGCATATACCAGATCGAGACCCCTAAGCATGCCAACAATCTCCATGGCAGGCTCTGGATCCAAGTTTGCAGTCCTGAGAGACACGTCATGTATAAGATCGGTCATCACCGCTCCATTGGAGCTAATGACATACCCAATCCCTTTCAGAGACATAAGTTCATCCGGAATGCCATGAAACGGCCTTCCGGTAACCAGGGCAATTGCGATCCCTGCATCACCAGCAGACTCAATCGCTGTTTTTGTTCGCTCTGTGAGCTTTTTCTCTCGTGTGAGTATAGTGCCGTCAATATCGAGCGCCAGCAGCTTTATGTCTTTCATGTAGTTATAGTTCTTCATCTGCTCCGAGTTCACGCAGAATCTTCTGATGTCTCAGCCTATCATAGAGGCCTTCAAAATCCGCATTCTCATATAGTCGGTTTTCCTTTGGGATCTCATAGTGCCAGGTAAAGCGTTTCGCCAATGCCGCTAGTGTAACGAGTTCGCTATCTGTTTCGACGTCTTCTTTTCCGTACTCATATTCAAAACACGCTATATCACTGTCATACTGGTTCTGAAACATCTCGCTGTCAAGAGGTATATGGGATAAAACCTCGCAGTCACGGAAATACTTGAAATAGCTCTGCAGGATGTCGTCAGCGGTCGTTTCTTCGATCAGCTTTGTTACTCTGGCCCATGCCAGACAGCAGATGAAACCTGGATGGGAATGCCGGAAGGAATCCGCATATCTGTTAAGACCAACTGCTGATATCAGGTTTCCCCACTCATGGACCGCATCCGAAATGATTCCGATTTCACTGGAATAACGTCGTCTGTAGTTGAACTGCAGTTGGCCGGGAATCTGTCCCCTGTCCGAGCTAATGACATACATGCTTTTATCGTCCATTTCCTGTCCTGTCTATCTCTTGGTTTTGAAGCATTGTATGAGCAAATTAGCACCTATAATCACGAGAATCACTATTTCCACAGTACTTTTTGTGTAATTTTCATTTCCGTGAGAGTAGCCTCATCGCATGCAACAATGGCCAGCACTTCTATTTTTTCCGGGATATCAGATACCTTAACCATATCCCCGACCTTGATCGTTTCATTCTGACAAAGGTAATATCTATTCGTTTCTTCTCCCGGCCAGCGAGCTATGATATAGCTCACCGTTTTCAGGTCTTGTATTCTCTCTCCGGAAAACTTTTCCTGTGATTTCTGGGTTGGGGCTGATACAGGCCGGCTCTGAAAGCTGCTCTGGGCCACAGATGATTGATGCAGGAATGATGATTCCGATCTGCCGGAGTCTCCTCCGGATCCCCATGAGGCAAAGCTTGGATCTCTTTCCATAGCCGCGGCGGCACTTGCGTTTCCTATGAGGTCCGCATCCCCATTGCCATAGGTCTTTGTTCCAATGAAACCGGGCATCGATGTCCCTGTCCTATGACCGCTCGAATCATAGTGGTTTGTTCCAAAGAGGCCCAGAGATGATGATCCCGTTTTATGCCCATGGTTATCATATGTGTTATATCCAAAGAACCCGGGGCGCGTCTCTCCGGTCTTATGGCCCTTGTTATCATAGTTGTTGTAGCCGCCGCCAAAGAAGCTCGGCCAGCTCTCCCCTATCTTATGACCTTTGCTGTCATAATGGATGATCTCACCGAAGAACCCTTCTCTACTGTATCCGTCTTTTCCCATCAGTGATGTGCCTCCCAGTAGTCTTCAGCGTCCTCATAATCCCAGAAATCATCATAATTGTCGTAGTAGAAATCATCCGGATGAGCATAATCAGAAGCGTGGAACGGATCAGACTTCTTTGTTGAGCTTGAGCTCTTCTTACTACTGCTACTGCTGCTTGAGCCAGAGCTTTGCTTATATGGATGAGCTCTGTCATCAAACACATCTGTGACCACTCCATTGACGCATCGTGCAGTAAATATCACGTAGCCATTGCTGGTGTAATCATAGAGATTAGCCACTAAAGACTGGCCGTTTACCATCTCCCTGTTATGCCGGACCGTAGATGACGGTTTGCCCAATGCGGTATTATTAATGTATTTCTCTGACATCCCAACATACGGCAGGGACTTGGCTAAGCTCTGAAGATACTCTTTTTCCTGCTGTTCATCATACGCTTTATGCTCGGCCTGTACCTGGGTCAGCAACTTTTTCCCCAATTTCATGGTCTTCGTTGAAATCGCGGCATTTGTTCCCTTTCTGATACTGGACTCCGCATTATCATATTTTTTAGAAGCCGCATAGTCCATTCCAACGCTATAATAATAGTAAGCCTTGGATTCTTCTATATTCTTTTCTCTTGCAATGTTAAAGGATTTATAGGCTGCCTTATAATCTCCTTTTGAAAACTGGCTCAGGCCCTGTATATACATTTCCTCGGCTTGGCGGATAGCCTGGGCCTCTGCCTCTTGCCTTCGGTCTTCCTGTACTTTGCTGAATATGAGCACGAATGCTATTGATAATACAAATATTACGATGATAGTAATTGTCAGCCTGTCGTTGCTGCTTGAAAATCTGTCATATCCCTTCAGCCCAGGACCTGCTGAATCTGAAAGCCATGGATATCTTCTCTCTGCAGCATAAATCTTTCGCGCAAGTTTGCGCTCAGCTGAAAGCGCCCGAAACAGGATAAGAAGAAATACAGCGCAGACGATGCCCATGACAATCAGGATAGTGTCATAGTCCCCTTGGGAATTGTTCTTCCACAGGAAGAAAGACATGACACCCACTAACAGAACAAGAAACGACGTCACATAAACCATAATCAGGCTCTGAGCCTTTTCTTTCCTGACCCTATCATATACCCTGCGGATTTTCTTTTGTTCATCAGGCGTTTCTTTAACCGGCGGAATATCGCTGTTTTCCTGATTTGCTGTCCTTTTGCTCGGGTACTCAGTTTCATTTAGAACCCGCAAAATATACTGGGCTCCTTCTACTGGAACGGGCACCACTTCTTCGGCATAATCTCCAACTGAGATAACTTTCGCTTTTCTTACATCTCTCGATGTTCCAAAAGGTACTTCGACATAATCCCCGGATTTTGGCAGAAGCTTTCCTGTTCTGTAATACCAAACCCTATCGTCGTTTTCAAAGCGCACGCCACAGAATCTATATACTTTTCTTGGGCCTTTATTCTCTGCCTTTGTCTCTGTCTTTGGTGCAGGCTCTACTTTCGGTGTTTCAGAACGTCTGCCTTCATCTTTTTTCGCAGGGCTTTCTGTCTTTATAGCAGGTTCCGCCGTTATTACAGGCTCCGTCGTTATTGCAGGCTCCGTCGTTGCTTTTGGTTTTACTGGTACTATTTTGGGGAAAACCGGCGGAATGTATTTCACCGTATTTACTGGTTTTGGAGCGCTGTACTGCGTATAGGAGGACGTATAAGAAGGATACTCTTCGTAATCATCGGGATCCAGTCCTGCGTCCCTAAGTGTCTTCCTCTTTTCGTCTTCATCCATATACTCAAGTTCGCTGAGGCTTAATCCTGCATTTTGAAGATTGCTCCAGGCGTTGAAGCTGGTATCATATTCGATAAGATCATAATCGTCCGGGTCAAGGCACGCGTCTTCAAGGGCTTCCCTGCGTTCATCTTCGTCCATCAGGGAGAATTCAAACGCGTCGATACCGGCGTTTTCAAGTTCCATCTCTCTGTCAAAATCCAAGCTTCAACACCTCCCTTCACAGTACTATAATATTACCATATCATGACTGCTCCTGCAATGCAGAGGCTTTCGATTCTCATGGTATTTGAAGCCATTTTCCAGCTATAGCTGCATCATAGCAACTCGTAGCCAGTCTGGTCACTCATTCAACATCTTCATCGTCATCGTCATATTCACCTGTAATCTCGTCAATCATCCGGCTGGCAATGGAGAAGTACAGTGCATACTCAGATTTCTCGACGGCATCATCAATGTCTAATTCCGTAATTGTCCCCAAGTCCTGTTCTTCCCCTGTTTCGTTCCACTTCTTCATGGTCTCGATCCGGCTGAAGTGGGCGACACATGCGTCACGGTCTCCAACTGAGGCTACTTCCTCGGCAACAATGAAGATTGGATCCTTTCCGTCTTCAACAAGCTCAACCTCAGCAATATAGGCCTCGTCCATCGGACCGATGCGGAAGCATTGCGCATGTTCGCTCTGAATATAAGTATTCATAAAAGATCCTCCTTGTATTATAGTTCAAAGATTTATGGATTCTATTTCAAATCATATCATAGAATCTGTACAAAATATTTCCCTCGATCAAAGAATTATCCTTGATTGAGGGAAATATTTAGGACATGATTTGTTGTAGAATGAGATTATGAGGAGAAGAGGTAAGAATGTCAAGTGCCAATTGACCAACTATCATAAGACTCGCTGTATTATAACGCCAGCATTGGAGGGTAGAAAATGAAAATAGGATTCCGCATTAATCCACTTAAGACAGTGAAGAAGCTTATTCGCCCAGTCTCTGAGCCTCCAAAGCCCGTCCGTACGCTTGTCCAGGTGCGATTTGAGGGCGATGGACGTGTCCTCACCTACTACAACGATCGCTTTCAGCTCAACCCCGGTGACCGGGTCTTCGTCAGCGGAAGGCTTGCTGGAAAACCCGGAATCGTCGAGAGCGTCACTACAAAGTTCAAAATCAACCTGGCAAACTACGAGAAGATCATCTCTGTGGCTAGCCTGGAAATCCACGGAACCTATGAAAGAATTATCGACAAGATGGTCAGTTATGATTCCGCTGCCGTATCCGCAGCACAGTTCCGATCCTGGTGTATGCCGCCAGAAAACGAGAATGATGAGATCGTTGCAGGCGATGGGTATGAAATCAATCTCGAAGACCTGAGCAGCCCTGATGAAATCAAGAATGCCATATTTGACCGTGCGTTAGGATATTGCCGTGACGGTAGTGTGGCGTATATTTCTATATCCGACGGAGTCGGTACTGCCTTCATACATGGGACCGAATGGTATGAGGTTAACTTCTTGGTTAAAGGCAGTCACTTGACCGAGATGTACTGCAGTTGCCCATATCCAGGTCTCTGCAAGCATCTACTGGCAGTATCCATTATTCTGAAAAGCATGATTCAGGAAGGTCTGGATATCGAAAGAGACTTTGTTGCCATTGATGATTCCTGTTTCTGGCAGGTTGTCTCAAGAACTGTAAAGAAAATAACATTTTAGGAATGTAATCTCGCATAAATCTCAGAGGAGCAAATAATATGTATCTCGAATCATTTACGCTTCCGATCAATCAGGAAGAAAAGATGATTGGAAAACGCATGAAAGAGAACGGCGGCGATTACGGATATATAGACAACATTTACCCCTGCAGATTCTTCGGTCCAAAAGAGCTGAGTGAGATCAATTTTCGGAATGTAACCATCTTTTACGGTGGAAACGGATCCGGAAAAAGCACTCTCCTAAATCTGATTGCAGCGCGACTGGAATTAAACCGCATCTCCCCTTTCAATTCCAGTGAGCTGTTTGACAGATACGCCAAGGCATGTAAATTCTCTGTTGGTTATGACGAAGAAGGGTTCAAGCACCGCATACCTGATGGGAGCAGAATTATCACCAGCGACGACATCTTTGACTACATGCTGACTGTCCGAACAAATAATCTGGAGATAGCCGATGAAATCGAATCCGGGAAAAAGGAGCATACCAAGCTAAAGTACGGAGAAACCGTGAAGTTTAACGGGCTGGAAGACTACGAGGCGAATCGAATGCAGCTCCTGGCGCGCCAGAAATCTCTCACCCGCAGGCAATTCATCCGAAGAACCGCGGGGATGGAAGTTAAGCTGAACAGCAATGGTGAAACAGCCCTGACCTACTTTGAGCAGAAGCTTAAATTCGATAAGCTGTATTGCCTGGATGAGCCTGAAAACAGCATGTCTCCGAAGATGCAGCTGGAACTTAAGCGGATGCTTGAGGAGTTCTCCAGATACTGCGGGTGCCAGTTTATCATTGCAACGCACTCCCCTTTTCTGCTTGCTATGGAAGGGGCTCGAATATATGATCTGGACTCTAATCCGGTTGAAACACGGAACTGGTGGGAACTGGAAAATGTAAGAATTTATTGGGATTTCTTTGAGTCAAACAGATCCTTGTTAAGCCAGGCTCAGACCTAACCGCAAAAAATGCAGTTCTTCAGCAGCTGCACCGAACGCCATATGGAGGTTATCTTATGAGTAAAAGGAAAAGACAAAACGAAGAGCCAGAAAGAAAGACCTTTCACTATGTTGACCGTGATGTCAGTGAGCCATTCATGATTCCGGACTCATATTCGCAGATCGATCCTGCTCAGATGCAGGAACTCCAGATGCCCGAAGGGAGTTTGGGCTACACAATTGCGTCTGACAATGCCACAGGGATTGTTGTTTGCTTTGAGGTGCCGCCTGAAACAGCTATGCCCTTTGACAATCCAGAGGACCTGGTTCACTACCTCCATGAGACGATGAATGAGAATCAGGGAATCATTGAGGTCAGGAACGGAAAGTGCAAGAATGGCGGTCGCTATGTGTACTACATTATAAAATACTCCTACGGTGAAGATGATATCCCATCCAGAGTCTGCGGATATCAGCTGAACTTTAACTTTGAGATTGATGACCATGTTTACTTCATCAGCGGATCTTTCGATGAAGCCGGCATGACAGGTCAAAGAGACAGTATTGGCCTCATGTTACATGCCAAATCAAAAGAACAGGCTGGACAAGCTGCTGATCTGACAGATATAATGGAACATGATTGGTTCTGCGATCCTTATGATCCGGACTATACAAAAGGTTTCCTTATGAACAGATCCGAGGTTCCCGAACTGGATTCCATGTTCCCGGAACACCCTCTGTCCGTAACCAGGTCGCTCGTCAGTTTCGTAGTTGAGAACAATTGATAACCTATACACTCAAGTCATGGAGGTGCTTCATATATGTTTGGGGATCCGAAATACCATTTTCAGAGAGTAGAAGGCGCTGTTATCGGTTTTGCTGTGGCAGACGCTCTCGGTGTACCGGTCGAATTCTCCAGTCGTGAGGAACGCCGTCTGGATCCGGTCTATGAGATGCGAAGCGGCGGTACACACGGCCAGCCTGCCGGCACATGGTCAGACGACACCAGTATGACCCTCTGCATGATTCATTCTCTCATAGAAAAAGGCATTGACTATGACGACCAGATGCTACGCTTTGTCGACTGGATGATCAACGGGAATTACACCGCAAACGGCGAAGTATTCGATATTGGCGGTACAACGCAGCACGCCATCAACAATTACAGGCATGGTAAGCCGGTTCTTAAGTGTGGTGATCCAGATGAAGATGCATGCGGCAACGGTTCTCTGATGCGGATCATGCCTCTTGCCATCTATCTTCAGTCACGATATGACAAATTGAGCTTCGACGATTTTTGTGCTGATATTATCCATAAGGCTTCCGATTGCACCCATGCCAGCAGACGATGTGAAATGGCCTGCGGCATATACACCAGCGTCATTATCGCCATGTGCTGTTGCGGTTACCTCCCTAGTGCTGTTCAGAGCGGCATATTCTACGGTCTAAAATACTATCAGGATCATCCGGATTACAAGGATCTATATGATGAATTTGAGTCATTAAGTTCTATTGCACAGTGGCCGGAAAGCAAGATCAAAAGCGGTGGTTACGTCGTTAATACTTTACAGGCAGCTCTTTGGTGTCTCCTTACCACAGAGGGATATGCCGATTGTGTTCTCAAAGCTGTAAATCTTGGTCGGGATACGGATACTACAGCGGCTGTTGCCGGTGCGCTTGCCGGGATGCATTACGGAGCAAACACAATTCCAAAGGATTGGATTGAATCTTTGGCAAAATACGAAGAAATTAAAGCACTCAGCAAACGTTTTGCCTATGCCTGTATGGAAAGCCATGAAAGCTGAGAGGGGCTCTGCATGCATCCAGAAATAGAAAAAACTCTCAAAAGAATAGCAGGCGGTGAAATCAAAACCGCCTGCGTATATAGTTTGATAGACACCTACTATATGTATATAGTTGGGAATATAGAAGCTGAAGACTCTGATCTTGATCCTCCGTTTCCGGAAGAATTGCTCCAACCCGTAGAAGATCGTGAAAGTGGGATTGGATCTGCTCTTAAAATATTGCTGGATGAAGGCCATAATGTCAATGACTCCGACGATGATTTCAACGCGCTCATGCTGGCGGTTGGAAGCGGTGACGCACCCATGGTCCGATTTCTGATTCATCACGGAGCAGATGCAAACTCCTGGCCTAATATGGAAGAATCGCTTCCAGGCGAAGGAAACTACTATTTGGATGAGATTGACATTAATTACATGAATGAGTGCTTTGCCAATGACAAAGATATTGATTATCTCAAGGCATTGTCTCAGACTGCCTTTGTGCTGGTAGAGGACGCTCATCTTGGCCCCTACAGTGGATTCTCTTTGAAAATCGACGAGAATGGTACTGTCTCACTCGGGCCCGCAAAAACATTGTTCTAGAAGATCTGAGGATGCATAAGAGATTCTGTTATGAAGATTGATGCATATTTTGATGAATTTCTTAAAACAAACTTTCATCCAAAAAGCGATCTACTTAAGACCGCCAAAACTCTGCTCAAGGGCGATAAGCCATACTCTCTGCCCAAGCAGGAAGGCTGGAATGAATCTGGCAATCTGGATGTAAATATCAAGCAGTCTGTGAAGAACATCCCCAGGGGAAAAGACACCGCAGTCAGTGTCTATAAAATGCTCGTTACTTTCCTTAAGACAAAAGGAATCGAAGTGGATGTAGAGTTTCCCCCTGTACCGATCGACAGCAGCTTCGAGCGTCAAATGTTTATTGCCAAGTACCTGCAGTCTAAAGATAATAGGATTGAGGGTCTTGAAGATATCCTATGGATCAGCAGACGCACTGTTGAGGAGGATCTCGGCCGATTATACCGGAACAGCAAAGATCCGATTCAGATCTGCGGGCGTCCGTTTTTCATTCCTGACAGCACCCGTACTGGGGGCCGCTATGAATCCGCATCAACAGTCCATCCACTATTCCTTACAGAAAACCTCACCCAGGTCATCGTTATGTTGAAGGGATTGCGTCAAATGGCGGGAGATCCTCTTTACACCCAGTATGCAGAGGCCAGTGCCGCAGACATTTGGGAACAGCTGTCTGACTATGCAAAAAAGAGAATCAGGTTTGTACTTGGCGATCTGCTTCCGGAGGATCTCAGCTGGTATGAGCATCTGGAACTGGATCCCGAAAACAAGTTTGCAACAGAGCGTCAATGCAGTGTCCCCGGAAATGTATGGCTCGACTGCCTGAAAAATGATAAGCCTTTCTGTGTTGAGTATCAGACGGATACCGGAGTGGAACTGTACAAAGATTGTAGATATGTGAGGACTCAGTCTAGCGGGAGAAACGGAGAGCACATTATAGCCGTTGAATGCAATCAAGGGCGTAAACTCCTGGAAACTAATCGGGTAATTCGAACCACCTATACAATCGAAGAGCTATTGACCGAATAGCATAATGAAGCTGAGCTTCATAGCATTCTGCCTCCTCAACTGTTATGATAAAACCACAAAACAGAAAAGGAGACTTGAATCATGAAATGCACATTCTATCGTTCTGAAAAGGCAGCTATTTCCGAATTTTCCGCCATCATCGAGAAACTCCGCTCGGACCTGGATGAATTGGAAATAGGTACCGTCCCCGAAAAAGAGGTTCGGAGCTATCTTGAGGAATTGCTATCCTATGCGAAACCGCTTGATACCAATCCTGAACTGTGCTTCTTTGGCCTGGATGATCCAAGGAATATGCCATCAGATGCACGTGTTGACTTTTTCTATTGGCCAACTTACATTGCCTCCACCCTGATCATGAGTGCCTATCGAATTTATCCGGGTATCTTGAAGAGGATCGATGGCGCGGAAGATAAGCTGCGCGCATGCCTGCGAGGCTGTTGCGGTCGGCAGTTTCATGGAAGCGGATATGATGACCTTCAGGGGCTTGTGGAAGCAATGGAATTCTTCACCGCTCACGAGGTTGCTCGATTTATTGACCTCGCTGGGAAAGAATTCTGCTCTCAGTTCTCCGAAACCTACAGCAACGCATTGACTTTCCTATCCGACACATTGTCAAAAGACTCCGTAAAAGGAACCTGGGGTGATAATTACGCAGATCGCACGCGCTGGATTATTGATAAAAACGGCCTTTCTTCTGCTGCCAACCCTTACGGAAACCTGCGTCTCTATGCAGCGTATGGCAGCAATCTGAATACCGAACAGATGAAGCATCGATGCCCTGATTCGTTTCTTGTTGGAACTGCAGAGCTGGAAAACTGGCGGCTTATGTTTAAAGGGAGCAAATCCGGAAACTATCTGACCATCGAGCCCGCAGCCGGATACTCAGTTCCTCTGGCAATTTGGGCAGTGTCCGAAAGCGATGAGGCAAGTCTGGACCGTTACGAAGGTTTCCCCTTCTATTACTACAAAAAAGAGCTAAAACTTTTCCTTCGAAATGATCTCAAAGAAGAAATCCACGCGCTCTTTTATGTGATGCATGAAGACAGGAAGCCCGGGCAACCCGATCCAAGCTACGTTGAACGCTGTCTTAAAGGATACCGGGTATTTGGATTTGATCCTCAGCTTATTTCAGAAGCTGCAACATTTAGCTCACCATAAGTATGTGCTGCAGTGTAGATTAATGCTATAATGGAAGGTTTGAATTGTTTCGTCGAGCGTACATCCAGGAAAAAGCCAGGCTTTAGTCTTGAAAAAAGTCCATCCTATCTCCCGTATGATAAAACACTTTGTTTTTAGTGATATCACTATGTGATATTCTGATAGTGATACTTATCGAAAGCATCTCTTCTGAGGTGCTTTTTCTATTGTTCCCTCTCTTTTTCTGTGGTATGATTCATTTGTAGAGGTGATGAAGCTTGGCTTATTCTTTCATTTGGGATATGGACGGAACATTGGTTGACTCCTACCCCGCTATTGTACCCGCGACACAGCAAGCATGCCATGAGTACGGGCTTAACTTCAGTTCGGAGTATATCCATGAAGCTGTGATTCGAACATCTGTTGGCGCTTTTCTCGAACACGAATGCAAAAAACACGGCTTGGATCCTGCACCTGTGAAAACACGGTTCAATCAGCTCAATGACAGCCATATTGATGCAATCCGAGCTATCCCTCACGCTGATGAAACGCTCCGGCTTCTCACCCTCTCCGGTCACAAA
>Ga0256404_1002253_pt1 | contig 43297 bp, 33 predicted proteins | sample RumenRJG_01DNA_FD_185990 | JGI IMG/M metagenome (GOLD analysis project Ga0256404, IMG submission 185990) | Bovine rumen microbial communities from Lethbridge, Alberta, Canada - RJG_01 | ecosystem: Host-associated > Mammals > Digestive system > Stomach > Rumen | place: Canada: Alberta | collected... | reverse complement strand
AACAATATTTGATTGATAACGGAATCAACGACAAAGCTAAATACAATCAAGTTGCAAACTTTACCTATCTTGATACACCAACAAACATCGCAGTAGGTAAAGATGAACCAAGCAAATATTTTACAAAAGTCTTTGAACAATGCAAAACAGGGGAATACCATATCGGTAATCTCAAATCAGAAGAAGCAATCAAAAAAAATCTTGCTGATAACTGTATTCCTATTGAAATTAAGAACTGGACATTTAAGGATTATGAAAAGTTCCTGACAGAACGAAGAAAACTTATGGCGGCAAAGATTAGGGCATATTATGAAAAGTTGTAAATGAGGTATTAATGGCAAAAGATAATTCATCCCCCTTTGAACTAGACTTTGACTCATACATTCTCCAGAGTGAACCGGAACCACTCTGTGTCAAGATAGATGTCGCCTGATGGCGGGGCATCTATATGAAATACACAACAACATTTAAGAAAGCGGTTTTAAGAAAAGTACTGCCGCCGGAAAAGGGGAGTTTTAGATTAAAAGTCTTGACGGGATTCATTTAACAAATAATAATTATAGTATTCCTTAAGTAAAATGCTGCATCGCATGATGTGGTAAAAATATTTAAGGAGCGTACTATGAAAGGTCCTAAGAAAATTAGTTTCGATGATGAAATATTCAACGAAGCTAAAAATGCGTTGCAAACAAAATTGGAGAAGTCCAAATTTGACAGTTTTGCAGCAAAGTTAGGGAACATCCGTTCTTTGATGTATAATTATCAGAAAACAGATGATTATTATCAGCAGATGAGGATTGTTAAAAGAGTGCAGCGTGATACTGCAAACTTACAAAAGTCGTTGCCCAAGGACAATAGGTCGTCACTTATTGCGATTCAAAGAGTCCAAAACAAGATGTTTGGTGCTTGCCAGAGTTCCATTGCTAAAGAATTAAAAGATGCTTCAATGGGAGATGCTTGCTGGGACATTTATGTCGGAAAAGATGATTACTAATCTGCTTCTTTTGGATTATAACTAATCAGGCAGAACGATACTTAAATCTTAATTGCTATTTTGCTTTGAAAGATTTATTTTATGCAGGGCCTTGCTATGGATGAAACAAATGAGTTTCAGTGATGGCCTTACTTTTTTTATTACGCTTCGAGAATACCAGCCGATATGTGCTGGTATTTTTTTTTGTTTTCCTAAAAAACAATGCTTCATATTTTATAAAATCAGTAACGATTCAGCACCTAAAATTCAAAGCAAAGCACGTGTATCGGCAAAATAAATAAGCTTTATATGCAAATATTTTTACTTCATAAATTGCCGATAACATGCTATGATATTTCCTATGAGTAAGGTGAAATATATCTCTGTAGAAGAGGCTGCTCTCGCCTGGCAAATCAGTGAACGCAGTGCCCGTAATTACTGCGCTCAGGGCAGGGTAGAGGGTGCGCTTTTGGAAGGCAAAACCTGGAAGATTCCGGTTGCTGCAAAAAAGCCTGAACGAAAACCTCGTCATTCTATTGTAGAAGAATCTCTTTTAACATTTCTCAAACGTGAAAAAGATGCCGCCCTTAAAGGTGGAATCTATCATAAAATCCAAATTGACCTTACCTATAATTCTAACCATATTGAAGGCTCAAAGCTTACTCACGATCAGACCCGCTATATCTTTGAGACAAAAACTCTTGGTGTCACTGACAAGGCCATTAAGGTTGATGATATTGTTGAAACTGTAAATCACTTCCGCTGCATAGATTTGATTATTGAAGGTGCTCATACAAAACTTTCAGAAAGTTTTATCAAACAGCTGCATTTTATTTTGAAATTTGGAACTACTGACAGCCAGAAATCCTGGTTTAAAGTCGGTGATTATAAAATGCTTGAAAATGAAGTTGGTGGAAGTGAAACAACAAAGCCTACAGAAGTTGCTGATGCAATTAAAGCCCTTCTTAAAGAATACAATTCTAAATCTAAAATCACGTTTGATGATATTCTTGATTTTCATGTACGCTTCGAAGCTATTCATCCATTCCAGGATGGAAACGGCCGTGTTGGCAGATTAATTATGTTTAAGGAATGTCTTAAGCATAACATTGTTCCATTCATAATCACAGAAGAGCTTAAGATGTATTATTACCGAGGTATTAAGAACTGGAAGGATGAACGAGGCTATCTGCGTGATACCTGCCTTACCGCACAGGATGCCATGAAAGCAATTTTGGATTATTTTGGAATTCAATATACATCATAATTATTTTTATGAAGGAAGTTTTATGCACAAAATAAAAATTACCGCAATCCGTAAAGCAGACTATAAGGATTTGCAGCAGAAATACGAGAATCCCATTCAGCATGCCTGTGATAAGCTGCAATGAGGGCTTCAGACCGGTTAGTTTCTTGATTGAAGTTATGGAAGAATAGATGAAATAAGCATATGAATAATAAAATACTAACACCCTTCGGAATAGACTTTGACTCATACATCCTCCAGGGTGAACCTGAAAAAAAAGATAACGGAAGTAGCGATAAAAGAGCATGAAATACAGCATCGTTTAAAACTCTCCTCAACATCTCACTTCACCAAAATCACAATTTCCGTGCTTTCCTCGCCGCACTGCACTTGGATTTGATGCTCCCCCCGCTCAATCGGCACTTGTGCAATGAAAGGTCTTCTGCTTTCGCAAAAAAATCTTCCGTTCACAAAAAATCTTGCTGTCTCTTCGCTTCCGCCGCTTGCTTCCACTACCAGCTTTTGCTGGTCCTTGCGGATTGACTGGTCGTAATAGAAGGTGCTGCCGTTTCGGGGCGAGATGATTTTAAGGGGGCTTCCTTTGTCGTCCACAATTCCTGAGCGATTTTTCAGGTGGAACCATGTCGCGTATTCGGCGGGGTAGCTTGTGCCGTTTTTTGTGTGCCAGTCGCATTGTTCCTGAGATTTTTCGCCGATCGGAACATATTCTTTTACTGTGTCAGGGCAGTTTTCGCAGGCTTCCTTCCCTGAGAGTGAGCAAATACGCACCTTTTTGAACTGGGCGGGCTTTTTGAAATCTTCGCCTTTGTTTCCCTGGAGCATAACAAGAATGTCGCGGGCGATTTTTGCCGGTATGGAACTTCCTGTTTTCCCGATGACTGTCTCGCCGCTGAAATTCCCCATCCACACTCCCACTGTATAGCGGGGACTTGCTCCAAGTGCCGTGATGTTCTGGTACTGGTTTGCCGTTCCTGTCTTGAACATTGACGGAAATGGCGTTTGAAATGTCTGGTTGTAGCCGAATCCGAGTGCGCGGGCATCTTTGTCCGAAAGAATGTCACAGATGAGGCGGGCTGTGTTTGTGTCGAAAACTTGCGCTGATTTCTCAGAATCGGGGAATTGACTTTTATCCTTTGTACTGGTCGAATCTGAGTCAAAATCATCAATTGCCCATAGAGGAATGAATCTTCCGTCACGAGCGAAGACCGAGAATGCCTGTGTCATTTCAAAAATCGAGACCTCAGCCCCGCCCAAAGCAAGCGAAAGCCCCGTGTCCTGTTCTTTGAGCGAATTGAAGCCGAGTGAATTAAGTCTTTTCTGGTATTTTTCGATTCCAATCTCGTTCAGAAGCCAGACTGCAGGGATATTCAGGCTTGAAGCGAGCGCGACCCGAAATCTCACAGGTCCGTTAAAACGGTTGTTGAAATTTTGTGGCACATAAAGATTTTCAAAACCGAATTCCATCGGAATGTCAGGAAGAACAGAAGCTGGCAAAAATCCGTTTTCCAATGCGAGCGCGTACAAAAAAGGCTTCATGCTGCTTCCCGGCTGCTGGCATGAAAGAACGCCGTCAACTTGTCCCTTGTGCTCATCGTCAAAAAAGTTCGAGCTTCCGACCCATGCCAGAATCGCGCCTGTCTGTGTGTCCAAGACAAGAATCGCACCGTTTGAAAGCCTGTTTTCGCCGTACTGGGCGACCGCGCTTGAAAGAAGGTCTTCTGCATGATGCTGGATGGAAAGGTCAGCCGTGGTTTGCACTTCGGGAAGCCTTCCAATCGGAGAATCTGGAAGATTTGAAAGATAGCGGACAAAATGCGGCATCTCAAAAGGATATGAAAAAGCCCTTGCAGTCTCAGAAACTTCAAATGGATTATAAAGGGCAGGGCGGCGGACACTAACCGAAAGGCAGCGGGCCTCATCCTCGGTCAGCTCGGAAAGATTCTTGCTGAAAAAAGTCCGGGCTGCACTTGCGACTCCCTCGGCATTGAATCCAAAGGGCACGTTGTTCAGGTAAGCTTCCAGAATCTCTTTTTTGGAAAGGCGGGCTTCAAGCCTGAGCGCATCAAAAGCTTCCCGAATCTTAACTAGAATCGTGCGATTCTTGTTCGGGCGAATCATTCTCGCAAGCTGCATGGTGATTGTGGAAGCCCCGCTTACGGTTCGAAGCTCCTTCGTATTCTGAAAAGCAGCCCTGACGATGGCGGCAAAGTCAATTCCGTGGTGAGAATAAAAATGCCTGTCCTCGCCCTCGATAAAAGCCTGCACGACAAAAACCGGAATCTCATCAAGCGGCACGAATTCCCGCCTGACACCGTTTTCAAGCGCATGAATCTGAATCAAATTTCCCCGGCAGTCAAAAATCCGCGTAGAAACAGGATGCTTTCGGAATTCCCTCAAGGACGGATAAGGTGAAAAGCGCAAAATGAGAAGAAAAACCGCGGAGAGGATAAAAAGTGCGGAAAGAATTTTTAAGGCAAGCCGGAGATGTTTTTTCATTGAAGAAATTATAGCACGAATCGGAAAAATAATCCCCAAAGGAGAGGAAAATGGGAAAAATCAGCTTTCCAGAATCTTTTTTGCAGCCAGTTGGACCTGTTCCTTTAGTTCCGGCGGATTGAGGACTTTGGCGTTTCCAGCGAATGAGAGAATCCATGCCGCAGTCTGGGCCAGCTGGTTCGTTTCAAAGGAAAGGTAAACGCTGCCGTCCGGGTTTTCCTTCATGTTCTGACCTTTGTGCCAGATTCTCTCAGACACGAAAGTTTTCAGAGTCTTTGAGAATTCAACTTCGACCTTGAAGATTTTGCCGCTGTTTCCCCAAACACCGATTTCCGGGTCTATGTGCTTTTCTATGGAAAAATCCTGCGGAATTGTAAATCTTTCTTCCATAATCTCGCACTTTTGAATTCTCGGCATGGCGTAAAGGCGGATTGCATTCGAGTGGTGTGAAAATCCCAGAACATACCAGCTTCCTTTCTGGCAGATTATGTGGTAGGGATCAAATTCTCTCTGCTGAAAATCCGTGTCCTGAGCCGCCTTGTATTCCATTTTCAGCGTGCGGTGAAGTTTTGTCGCCCTGAGCACGGACTCAAAGACACCTTTCTCAAGATGAGTGACCGGGTCGGAAATAAAATGAACCTCGTTGTTGATGAGGGCTGAATCAACCGTAATGCTGTCGGGAAGCATCTGAATGAGTTTTTGCATGAGGTTTCGGAAGGAAGATTCAAGCGGTGTGTTCTTGTACTGGTCGAGCAGGGGCAGGATTGTGGAAAGCGTGAGCAGCTCGCCCTCGTTAAGCATCATCTGCGGAAGGAAAAAAGTGCTGTCAGTGTAATAGTAACCGTTCTTTCTGAAGTCAAACTCCAAGGGAGCATCGAAAGTGTCCTTCAAAATGTCGATGTAGCGTCCGAAAGTGGCACGGCTTATTTCCCAGCCCATCTTTTTGTTCATTTTGCTGGCGTTTGGGTACTCGCCGTTGCGGACAGCCTTGTCGATTTCCATGACGTAGGCAAGAATATGCGGTGAATTGCGCTTGCTCTGTTCCATAAGAAAATTATATCACACTTTTTTCGATGCTGCATCATTCTATGCGACACCCCTTGATTTATAATTGAGGTATAGATATGAGGAGGTGTGGTTATGGAAAATGATAAGAAGGATTTTGCTTTTCCGACAGAGCCGGATACAATTTGTGATACGATCTTTAATACTCAGACTTATTTTTCTCGCTGTGTGGGCTACTGCACTTTTCATAAGGGATATTTGACCGCTCACCAGCTGAAACTAAAACAATGTCTTAGTAAAAACTGCGATTCTTTCATAAAGCGAGAAGATCATCAATATTGGAAAGAAGTCGAACGAAAGAAAACTGAAAAAGAACTTCGTAAGGCTAAACAGAAGCTAGAAAATGAAGTCTTCGAAAACAACAGTCATACCCTTGTGGGGAAAAAATCTCCCCCTCAAAAGAAAAAGAGATATATCTGCCTTGACCTTGAAATGTGTGAGCTGACTTCAAAGCAGCGTAAAAGCGTAAAGGGCATGGCGGGTGAAGTCATTCAGATTGGAGCCGTTATGCTCGATGAAAATTTAAAATATCTGAGTGAATTTTCATCTTTTGTGAAGCCTGTCTATGGTCAGATTAGCGAAGATATTTCTAATTTGACGGGAATCACTGACGAGACCGTACAGAATGCGGACACATTTACAACTGCGTTTTATAAGTTCTTTTGTTGGGCAGGAAACGATGACATTACAACTTTCTGCTGGAGCGATTCTGATTACAAGCAGCTTTGGGACGAAATTTACATCAAAGCCAAAGGACACGATGAATACCGTGATTTTCTGCGGACTTTCGTTGACTTACAGGCAATTTTTGACCGTAAACTGGGAGCGGAACAATCAGTTTCTCTGGATAAAGCCTTGAAATTCTGTAATTTGAAATTCAAGGGGCAGCGTCATTCAGCCCTTTTTGACTCATTCAATACAGCCCGAGTTCTTTATAAAATGTACCGGAACGGTCAGCTTGAAGATGGCTGGAACTACATCGCCTCATACAGTGAAACTGACATATCAAAGAAATATTTCAAAGTCAATTCGTTCGACAAGGATTATACATCATCGTTTGCAAGTTTCATTTCACCTGAACTGTTGGAAAAATTCGGTCATGCCAATGAAAACCCGAAAGAAGAAAATGAGAAACATGAAGAGAAAATCAGTGTCGTTAAGCGATTTGATAATATTCTTACGCCATTTTTTTCATGTGCGAACTACGGAATCTCTTTTTCTGCATGGCTGAAATTTACCGTCAGAATGAAGTTCACAAGAGATTTGAAACTACCTAAGCTGGTGGAAAAAAATGTTGGGTAAAATAGAAATTAGGAGGTATTTTTATGTATGTCGCGATTGAAGTAAGAGAAAGCTGGCAAGCAAAAAAGAACTATGTTGTTGAAAAAGATTGTAATTCAACTAATTCAGCTATTATAAAATATGAAATCAATGGTTCTGACAAGAAAGCAAAAGCTATCAAAAAGAAGATACCGCTTGAAGAATATCAAAAAATCATTGATGAATTTTATGTTTTGGATTTCAACAAAATTTTCAAAGAGAATCCCGATAATATTGGCCTTGACGGTTGGGAGTTTAAGTGTTCCCTTGTCGATGGATGGAACGAAATTTCAGTCTCACTTTGGAGTCCTTCAAAAGATGATTCAAAACCAGAAACAGCAAAACTGTTGGAATCATGCAGAAATGTGTTTGAAAGATTTAAAGACAGATGGTTTGATGGTTATGAGATTTGAAGCTGCCAAAGCTGGTAGAAAAGCGGGATGTTGCGTAAAATTTTTCAAATATTTTTCAAGGGTGTATCATTCTATGCGACACCCCTTGATTTATAATTGAGATATAGATACGAGGAGGTAACTTATACGTCCACGTCAAGGCACGCTACGCTTAAAGCCTTGACATGTCCGTTTAAGCACCTCCCAAATAATTGTGAGGTAGCTTATGAACGCACAGATTTTAATTAAGACAGCCAATGACTGGTTTGAGTTTTCAAAGAGCAAAACAGGACAGCTTGATTTTGTCGGCAAGTGGGAAAAGGATGATTTACCGAATGTAGACGGCTGGCAGAAGATTGCTTCGAGTACTTATTTTTCTCCGTGCTGGTATGTATTCCTTCATTCAGGAGTGAACTTCAATCCTCTTGTTTATGTCGCACCTGATGTTGATGTTTCTGACACTGATGTATTTGATTATCTCCTTCATGTCGGAGCCTTGCTTGCGGCTGTTGAGTCAAAGGATTCCCTTCTTGCTGGTGAACTTTATCTTCGTCGTCGTGAAGTTTTCGAGAAATTTGCCCAGCTTACGCAGTTTATTATGAAAGAAAGTTGCGTTGAGATTCTTTTTTCACTTTGTTATGGAAGGATGCAGAATATTGATCCTGAATCTATTCCACTTGTATTCAATGCGGCAAAAAAGAAACTGGCTTTTGATTCCAGCCGGGAAAGTCTGGAACAGGCAATCATGCGCTATTTCAAGCAGAATTCCGTGACTGTCACGCTTCCTCTTGTCGGAACGAGTTTTTATAGCTGGGAAGATGATGTAGAGCCAGAAGTCCTTTCGAAGCTTTCTGACAATCTGAGCCGTGAAGACTTACTTGGGGATGCGCAGAAAATTCGTTCGGCAAAGCATAATTTTTATGCCGGTCTGGAATGTACCGTTCAGGCTGAGCCGTATAATCCGGCTGATAAAAACGCGATTCTCTGCTGCATCGAAAACATCGAGTCAAAAATCACAGGAAATCCCGGTCTTGAAAAAGCCGGTCATATCCGTGCATTAGCCGCAAAAATCATTCGGGAAGCAAAGCCACAGAAAATGGCTTACCCTGCAAAACTGTATTCTTTGAACCACAGGGCGATTGTTGTGCAGGTGACTGTGTAGGGGAAAACTTATTAGATAGGTAACGCTACACTTTTCGAAATGTAGCGTTATAAGAGTTTTAGGAGGAATAAATTATGGAAAAGAATCGTGAAGTTACAGTAAAAGGAATAGGAAATTTAATTGTCCCTGTGGATTATGTAGAAATCTTACTCACCCTTGATGAAATAAATAAGGATTATCAGAAAGGGTATGAAACTTTTCAGAATCATATAATTGAATTGCAGGAGATAATTCAGAAAGCGGGTTTTGAGAAAAAGGAATTGAAAACTTCTGAAATAAAGATATGCAATAAATATGAGCATGAGCGAAAAGAAGACGATTATATTGAGGTTTTTAAGGGATATAGATTTTATACGAGTTTAAAGCTCAATTTTGACTTTGATTCAAAGAAAATTGGGAAATTTTTTTCTGTCATTTCTAATTCAGAAGTGACTCCAAAAATTGATGTGAATTTTACAGTAAAAGACAAAGAAAGTGTCAAAAAAGCACTTCTTGCCAATGCTGCTAAAGATGCAAAAGAAAAGGCTGAAATCCTTTGCGAAGCTATGGGGGTTAAGTTAGGAAAGATCATAACCATCAATTACAACTGGGATGAAATCAGAATTTTTTCACCGACTTCTTATGATTTGGATACGGATAAATTTTGTAAATGTGTTGCTTTAGATTCATCAATTGACTTTACGCCTGATGACATTACAGTTAATGATGATGCCTGTTTTGTATGGGAGATTGAAGATTAATAGGTACAAGTATGTTGTAGGACAAGGTGTCAGCTTTTCTTTTGCACTTATGGTAGGTGACTGTATAAGTGAATGGAAGGATACCCATTTCTGCAAAATCTGAGGACTGTGGTATAATTAAATTATTTTAAGGATTAGAAACTGGAGGATATTTATGAATGTAATCAATAAGTTTTGTGGCCAGGAGAACGGATATTCTCGTTCAATTACTTTGCGAAATGCTCTTATTCCAATTGGGAAAACAGAAGAAAACATTCAAAAGTTAAAACTTCTTGATAAAGATATAGTGCGGTCAAAGGCGTATATTGAAGTAAAAAAATTGATTGATGATTTTCATCGTGCTTTTATAGAAGAAGTTCTTTCCAAAATAAAACTTGACTGGGGACCGTTATTTGATCAGTTTGAACTTTATCAGAATGAAAGAGATAAGCAAAAGAAAAATAGAATAAAAAACGACCTTAAAAAACTTCAAGAGGGTATGAGGAAGGATTTAGTAAAAAAGTTCAAGGAAGACAAACGTTTTGACAAACTTTTTAAGAAAGAACTGCTGTCTGATTTTGTTCCAACTGTTATAAAAACAGATGAAACTGGAACAATTTCTGACAAACAGGCAGCCCTTGATGCCTTTAAGGGATTTGCAACATATTTCACAGGTTTTCATCAGAACCGACAGAATATGTATAGTGATGAAGAACAGTCGACAGCTATCAGCAATAGAATTGTAAATGAAAACTTCCCGAAATTTTATGCAAATGTAAAGTTTTTTGAATATTTGCAAAAGGACTTTCCTGCAATCATCAAGGATACAGAAGAATCTCTTGCTGTTTTTTTGAAGGGCAAGAAGCTTGCTGATATCTTTTCTGAAAATGGATTCAATGCTGTTTTGAGTCAGAGTGGAATTGATTTTTACAATACCGTAATCGGTGGTATTTCGGAAGAAGCTGGTTCTAAAAAAATTCAGGGACTAAATGAAAAAATCAATCTTGCAAGTCAGCAACTTCAAGCAGAAGAAAAACATAAGCTAAAGAAAAAGATGTCGGTTCTTTACAAGCAGATTTTGAGCGACAGAAGCACGGTATCTTTTATTCCTGTAGGCTTTGAAGCGAGTGACGAAGTATACGAATCTGTTAAACAGTTCAAGGAACAGAGGCTTGATAAAGCAATTTCTCTTGTAAAAAAACTGACTGATAAAACTGATTATGATATAAGTCAAATTTATGTTCCCGCAAAGGAAGTAACGGAATTTTCGTTAAAATTATTCGGCAACTGGTCAATTTTGTACGATGGTCTTTTCCTACTTGAAAAAGATGGTTCAAAGAAAAATTTTACAGAAAAACAGGTTGAGACTCTCAGAAAGGAAATAGCAAAAAAAGATTTTTCGCTTGAAGACTTGCAGAATGCTTATGAAAGATGGACAAAAGAATACAACAGTCCTGTAGACAAAACGACAAAAAATTATTTTAGAATTGCAGAACTTCGTCTTGATGAAAATACAAAGGAAAAATCATTTGTTGAAATTCTCAAAAAGCTAGATGAAAGCTATTCAAAAATCGATTTTGACAAGCAGAAAAACCTCATAAAAGAAAAGGAAGCTGCCACACCAATAAAGAATTTCCTTGATGAAGTGCAGAATCTGTATCACTACATGAAAGTTGTGGATTACCGTGGAGAAGAGCAGAAAGACTCCGATTTCTATTCAGGACTTGATGAGATTTTGCAGATACTTTCTGAAATTATTCCTCTTTATAACAAAGTCCGCAATTTTGTCACGAAGAAGCCGAATGATGTTAAGAAGGTCAAGTTGAATTTTGACTGTCCGACTTTGGCGAATGGCTGGGATTTAAATAAAGAGTCTTCAAATGATGCAATTATTCTCCGAAAAAACGGCAATTATTATTTGGGAATTTATAACCCGAAAGATAAACCAAAATTTGAAACTTGCACAAATGGCGAAGAATGTTATGAGAAGATGATTTATAAGCTTCTTCCTGGTCCGAATAAAATGCTTCCAAAAGTTTTTTTCTCAACGAAAGGTAAAGAAACCTTTTTGCCACCAGAGGACATTTTGATTGGTTATGAAGATGGAAAACATAAAAAAGGTGGTAATTTTGATAAGCAGTTCATGTATAAATTGATTGACTGGTTCAAAGCTGCAATCAATCGTCATGAAGACTGGAAAAATTTTAATTTTAAATTCTCACCGACAGAATCGTATGAGGATTTGAGTGGGTTCTACAAAGAAGTTGAACTTCAGGGATATAAGATAACATTCCAGAACATAGCTGAATCTTATATCAATTCCCTCGTTGATTCAGGAAAGCTTTTCCTTTTTCAGATTTACAATAAAGATTTTTCAACAGGCAAAGACTGCGGAAATGGTTCAACAGGAAAGAAAAATCTCCATACTCTTTACTGGGAGAATTTGTTTTCTGAAGAAAACCTACGCGATGTTTGTCTTAAGTTGAACGGCGAGGCAGAACTCTTCTGGCGAGATGCAAATCCAAATGTAAAAGATGTCTGTCACAAAAAAGGCTCTGTTCTCGTGAACAGAACGACTTCGGATGGCAAATCCATTCCTGAAGATGTTTATCAGGAAATATATCAGTTTAAGAATAAATTGACTGACAAAATCTCTGACAAAGCAAAAGAACTGCTCGATAGCGGAAAAGTTGTCTGCAAGGTGGCAAAGTTCGATATCACTAAGGACAAGCATTTTACAAAATCAACGTACCTTTTCCATTGCCCGATTACGATGAATTTTAGGGCGCCCGGAATTTCAGATAAAGATTTCAATGTTAAAGTTCAATCGATTTTGAAAGACAATCCAGATGTGAAAATCATCGGTCTTGACCGCGGTGAGCGACATTTGATTTATCTTTCGCTTATCAATCAAAAAGGTGAGATTGAACTTCAGAAGACTCTGAATCTTGTTGAGCAGGTTCGTAACGATAAAACAGTTTCTGTGAACTATCAGGAAAAACTTGTCCAGAAAGAAGGTGACCGCGACAAGGCGCGCAAAAACTGGCAGACAATCGGCAACATCAAGGAACTGAAGGAAGGCTATCTTTCAAATATTGTTCATGAAATTGCAAAACTGATGGTAGAAAACAATGCAATCGTCGTAATGGAAGATTTGAACTTTGGCTTTAAGCGCGGGCGTTTTGCCGTTGAGCGTCAGGTATATCAGAAATTCGAAAATATGCTCATTGAAAAATTGAACTACCTTGTTTTCAAGGATAAAAAAGTTACTGAGCCGGGCGGAGTTTTGAATGCCTATCAGCTTGCAAACAAATCTGCGAATGTAAGCGATGTTGGAAAACAGTGTGGCTGGATTTTCTATATCCCTGCTGCCTATACTTCAAAAATTGACCCGAAAACGGGATTCGCAAATCTTTTCTATACGGCAGGAATTACAAACATCGAAAAGAAAAAAGACTTTTTCGATAAGTTTGATTCAATCCGCTATGACAGAAAGACAGATTCTTTTGTGTTCTCATTCGACTACTCAAATTTCTCGGACAATGCAGATTTCAAGAAAAAATGGGAAGTCTATTCTTGTGAAGACCGGCTTGTTTTCAGCAAGGCAGAAAAAACTACAGTTAGTGTAAATCCAACTGAGAATCTCAAGGCCTTGTTTGACAAGCAGGAAATCAATTGGAATACGGAAGACAATTTTATTGACCAGATTCACGCAGTTCAGGCGGAACGAGATAATTGTGCATTCTATGATGGCTTGTACCGTTCGTTTATGGCGATTCTTCAAATGCGTAACTCTAAGCCGAATTCATCAAATCAGGAAGATGACTATCTGATTTCTCCTGTTATGGCTGATGACGGAACATTCTATGACAGCCGCGTTGAAGCCGCAAAGGGAAAAGACGAAAACGGAAGGTGGATTTCTAAACTTCCTGTCGATGCTGATGCGAACGGAGCCTATCACATCGCATTGAAAGGTCTGTATCTTTTGAAAAATGATTTTAACTTGAACGACAAAGGCTACATTGACAATATTTCAAATGCTGAATGGTTTAAATTTGCTCAGGAGAAAGATTATGCAGAATAATGAAGTATTAAAAAATCAGCAGATAAAGCTTTTTGAAGACAGTAAAATCCGCTCTGTATGGAATGAAGAGGAACAGCAGTGGTATTTTTCAGTTATTGATGTAGTTGCTGTTTTGACGGAGAGTGTAAATCCTCGCGATTATTGGTTCAAGATGAAAAAACGCGTTCATTCAGAAGACGAAATTGAGTTGTCGACAATTTGTCGACAACTGAAAATGCAGTCCACTGATGGAAAATCCTACAATACCGATGCTGCAAATGTAAAAGCTCTTCTACGCATAATTCAAGTGATTCCATCTCCAAAAGCAGAACCGTTCAAACAGTGGTTTGCTCAGGTAGGTGAACGAGTCACAACAGAAATTTCACAGCAGGAAAAGCCTGATTCGTTTGATGAAAATAAAAATGTAGCAAAGCGCGGTGGAAAAGTTGCAGGCATTGCCCGTAAGGAAACTGAAAAAGAACTGGGGCACACAATAATTTCTTCTGATAATTATTTGGATTTACAGAGAGACGATAATGGAACTTTACCTGAAAATCAGCTATCTGAATGATTTTATTTTCTGTCCTCTTTCGATTTATTATCACCAGCTGTATGGAGAACTGTCGGAAAGAATGTATTACGGTAAGGCTCAGTTAGACGGAAAGGCTGTTCATTCCGCAGTCGATGAAAAGCGTTATTCAACTCATAAAAATATTCTTCAAAGTCTGGATATTTATTCTGAGAAATATAAAGTTTGTGGGAAAATAGATACATTTGATATGGAGAAGGGGCTTTTGACTGAGCGGAAAAAACATATCGAAACGATTTATGACGGATATATTTTTCAGCTTTATGCACAAACGCTTTGTCTTCGGGAAATGGGCTATACCGTAAATCAAATCCGGTTTTATTCCAGTGATGATAACAAAGTTTATCCAGTCCCATTGCCAGAAGATGATTGTGAAATGTTTAGGAAATTTACAAAAACGAACGAAGCTATGCAGAAATTTGATGTTTCTTTATATAAACCTCAATCGCCGGAAAAATGCCGCAACTGTATTTACAATGATTTCTGTGACCGTCCGCTTGCTCCAAAGTCATATCATGGTGGTTTCTGTTGAGGTTTGCTTATGATGAGTACGCGGGATTTCGAATTCAAGCAGATAGCATTTGTCTTTACTGATGAAGGTGAAAAAATCAGTTTTAAAAACGATAATCTGATTGTCACAGATTCAGAAGGAAAAATAAAGCATCAGTCTACTTGTTACAGATTATTTATTCTGTTTATCTGCGGAGATTATTGTCTTACAACAGGTTTACTTGACCGTTCCAAAAAATTTGGATTTTCAATTGTATTTATGACTCCAAATCTTCGCGTGACAACAATGTTACCAGCAAAAGCTGAAGGAAATGTACTTCTAAGAAAAAAGCAGTATGCGTACGAAAAAACTGATATTGCAGCTCATGTTATTTCAAATAAGATTCACAATCAATGCGGAGTGTTAAAAAATAAGCGGAATAAAACAGACGAAGAAAAGGAAACTATTGTTAAACTTTCCCAGTTTGAAAAAGATGTTTTGAAGCCGAACTTGTCCGGTCAGGAAATAATGGGAATTGAGGGAATAAGCGCAAAACTGTATTTCAAATCGCTTTTTGCTGATTATGATTGGAAAAGCCGTCAGCCAAGGACAAAATGTGATATTACGAATACTTTAATGGATATCGGTTATACGATTTTATTCAACATTATAAATGCATTGCTGGAGATGTACGGCTTTGATGTGTATGTAGGAATCCTGCATACACAGTTTTTTCACAGAAAGTCTCTTGTTTGTGATTTGGAAGAACCTTTCCGCCCCATTGTTGATGAAGCAGTTTTAAAGACTATGAATCTTGGACAGGTGAGTGAAAAAGATTTTTGGAAGAATCAGAATCAATTCATTCTGCCTTGGAAAAACTCTAAAAAATATGTCGGTTTGATTTTGGAAGCAATAATGGCGTTCAAGAATGAAATATTTATTTATTTACAATCTTATTATCGTGCATTTATGAGGGATAAATCGATTGAAGAATATCCTTTTTTTGATATGTTTGAATAAGACGGAGAATAATGATGCTATTAATAAGCTATGACATAAGTAATGATAAAATTCGCACAAAATTCGCAAAGTATCTTTCAAAATTTGGGTTTCGCCTCCAATACTCTGTTTTTGAAATTAACAACAGCGATACAGTTTTAAAGAATATTGAAACAGAAATTCAAAATACGTATGTGAAGACCTTTACAGAAGAGGATTCAATCATTATATTTGATTTATCCGAAACTTGTAAAAAAACATGTTACGGTTATGCCAAAAACGAAGAAAAAGAAGTATTCGTTATCGGCTAAAACTTGCAAACCCTAGGTCTTACTGGAGAATTTGATGAAAAAACGAACTTTTTTATCAATTTTTACCGTATTAAATGCGAAAAACAGTAACAGACAGTACCGTTGTACATTGCGAAGGGGTTTCAAACTGAATAAGAATTTCTACTGTTGTAGATTTATCAGTATCAATTACATAGCAATTGGTTTCAAACTGAATAAGAATTTCTACTGTTGTAGATACGACAATGAAGGTCACTGTCACAGAGGGTTTCAAACTGAATAAGAATTTCTACTGTTGTAGATAGTAATGACTTGTACTTTCCAAATAGTTTCAAACTGAATAAGAATTTCTACTGTTGTAGATTATGAGCGACATACGGTAATGCCGATGTTTCAAACTGAATAAGAATTTCTACTGTTGTAGATGTCAGTCGATGAATGAGGCTCGAGCTGGGTTTCAAACTGAATAAGAATTTCTACTGTTGTAGATTCACCGTCAGTAACGATGTCACCTTGGTTTCAAACTGAATAAGAATTTCTACTGTTGTAGATATATAGTGTAATTACTCACAGATTCAGTTTCAAACTGAATAAGAATTTCTACTGTTGTAGATTGAGATAAGGAATCTTTACGCCGAATGGTTTCAAACTGAATAAGAATTTCTACTGTTGTAGATTGCGTAATCACCCGAAGAGCCGATTTGGTTTCAAACTGAATAAGAATTTCTACTGTTGTAGATATTATTTTAAAACTTATTACAGTTTGTTTCAAACTGAATAAGAATTTCTACTGTTGTAGATTTAGCGTCAACGACGCTCGAAAAATGGTTTCAAACTGAATAAGAATTTCTACTGTTGTAGATGCCATGAAAGCACCTCCTTTTTGCTGTTTCAAACTGAATAAGAATTTCTACTGTTGTAGATTGTCATACCGAGACTTTCAAGAAGTTGTTTCAAACTGAATAAGAATTTCTACTGTTGTAGATTCATCTTTCTTACGGCTGACCAGAGAGTTTCAAACTGAATAAGAATTTCTACTGTTGTAGATCCGCCCACAGGCATCGGATGTAATCGGTTTCAAACTGAATAAGAATTTCTACTGTTGTAGATGTGGTTCCGCCGAGGAACGCAAAGAAGGTTTCAAACTGAATAAGAATTTCTACTGTTGTAGATGAAGATTTTAGGCCTCATTATCATTGGTTTCAAACTGAATAAGAATTTCTACTGTTGTAGATAATCTTTAGATTCAAAGTCCCTTTGGTTTCAAACTGAATAAGAATTTCTACTGTTGTAGATAAGATTACAAATAAACTCAGCAAGAAGGTTTCAAACTGAATAAGAATTTCTACTGTTGTAGATAACTTCTTCACGTGAAGAATCACATTGGTTTCAAACTGAATAAGAATTTCTACTGTTGTAGATAGCCCCCGTTGTCACGGTATTTGCATGTTTCAAACTGAATAAGAATTTCTACTGTTGTAGATGTAAATTGCCGATTTCCCTTTTTTCGTTTCAAACTGAATAAGAATTTCTACTGTTGTAGATGACATGATGTTGTGTTGCTGGATATGTTTCAAACTGAATAAGAATTTCTACTGTTGTAGATATAGCAGAAAGATTAGGAGCATTAACGTTTCAAACTGAATAAGAATTTCTACTGTTGTAGATTTGGTCTAGATTTTGCTTACTGTAAGTTTCAAACTGAATAAGAATTTCTACTGTTGTAGATAAAACAAATTACTTATCTTGTATAGGGGTTTCAAACTGAATAAGAATTTCTACTGTTGTAGATGGTATTAATCGTCTTAAACTTGATTGTTTCAAACTGAATAAGAATTTCTACTGTTGTAGATTGAGATGTCTCAAGAGTCTTGTCATGGTTTCAAACTGAATAAGAATTTCTACTGTTGTAGATTTATCGTTGTAAGGATTACGGCTATGTTTCAAACTGAATAAGAATTTCTACTGTTGTAGATTCGATGCCCTGGAGGATAATCTGCTGGTTTCAAACTGAATAAGAATTTCTACTGTTGTAGATTTTTTACCGGAACGTAATACATCTATGTTTCAAACTGAATAAGAATTTCTACTGTTGTAGATTCAAGGAGCGGATTGTTCTCAACCGGGTTTCAAACTGAATAAGAATTTCTACTGTTGTAGATCCAACTATTCATGGGATTTCTCATTGTTTCAAACTGAATAAGAATTTCTACTGTTGTAGATTTGGTGAGCATGGCTTTCTCCTTTTAGGTTTCAAACTGAATAAGAATTTCTACTGTTGTAGATGGAGCCTCGCGGCCGAAATCAGTATAGTTTCAAACTGAATAAGAATTTCTACTGTTGTAGATTCTACGACTGGTGACATTCACGTCGGGTTTCAAACTGAATAAGAATTTCTACTGTTGTAGATCTAAAAAATCGGGATAGTATCTATGCTGTTTCAAACTGAATAAGAATTTCTACTGTTGTAGATCTAGATGTAAAGCGCGTGCTTGATTGTTTCAAACTGAATAAGAATTTCTACTGTTGTAGATAGAATGTTCACCGACGGTCGGCGAAAGTTTCAAACTGAATAAGAATTCCTAATGCTGTAGATACGAACTATTTCTACAAAATCTTCGGAATGTAATGCAAAAACATGCTATAATATCCCTATGAACACATTGAAAATTCACGGAATCTACAAGCACTTTAAAGGAAATCTCTACATCGTTGAAGATGTAGCCCTTCACTCAGAAACAAGAGAAGAATATGTCGTTTACCGCCGTCTTTACGGAGACTGCTCGCTCTGGATTCGTCCGAAGGACATGTTCCTGTCCGAAGTCGACCATGTAAAATACCCGGAAGTAAAGCAGAAATACCGCTTTGAATTGCAGGAGATTGCGGCAAAGTAGGCGTATCGGCAAAAAAGGATATTTGAGAATATGGAGTTGCAAAAAGATTCAACTATTAAAAATTTTTTAATAGTTCACGTAAAGAAAAAGGGGAGTTACGGATATGAGTGAACTTGAACAGGTTTTAAATGAATATCATTCTCTTGGCATAAATCAGCAGCTTGATTACGATAAGTTTTATCTTTATTCAATCATCACGCATTCAACTGCGATTGAAGGTTCAACCGTAACGGAAGTTGAAGCCCAGCTTCTTTTTGACGAAGGAATTACTTCCAGTAAGCGTACATTGGCTGAACAGATGATGAACCTCGATTTGAAAAAGGCGTATGAGCAGAGTTTTGAATACGCAAAGAATCATGAAAAAATTACTATCGAACTTTTATGTAAGCTTTCTGGAATCGCAATGGCAAATACAGGGGCTTCATACAATACAATTTCAGGAACTTTTTCTTCTGCAAAAGGAGAACTTCGTTTAGTAAATGTAAGTGCCGGCAGGGGCGGAAAAAGTTATCTTGCCTGGCAAAAGGTTCCTGAAAAACTTCAGAAAGTTTGCGATTACTTGAATGAGCAGCGCAGTAAAATCAATAAAGATGATATTGAAGCTGTTTACCGTCTGAGTTTTGAAGCTCACTATATGCTGGTTTCAATTCACCCATGGGCTGATGGTAATGGCAGAATGAGCCGCCTGTTGATGAACATGATTCAAAAGGAGTTTGGACTTGTTCCATCCATCGTAAAAAAAGAGAGCCGGACACTGTATATTCAAAGTCTTTCGGAAAGTCAGGAAAAAGAAGATTCTTCGGACTTTATCAATTTTATGTTTAATCATCATCTGGACAATATAAAAGAGCAGATCCTGCAGTACAAAAAGTCCATGCAGGATGATACTTTAAAAATCAAAAATGATACTTTAAATGATACTTTAAATCTTACGGAAAAAGAAAAGGCTGTTTTGAAAATGATTCAGGCAAATCTGAATATTACAGCAAATCAGATTGTGCAGGATTCCGGCTTTAGCCGTCCAACGGTTATGCGTGCAATAAAAACTCTTAAAGAAAAAAATTTGCTTGAACGGCTGGACTCAAAGAAAACCGGCAGCTGGAAAGTAAATCTCTGTACCCTCCTTGACTGTTGACATAATCCTCCGATGCCGTATATTTAAAACTATGAAATTCTTTCTTGTAATCACGTTTTTATTTTTTACAGGCAGCCTGATTGGCTGGGGGATTGAGCTGATTTTCGTCGCTTTTTTTCTAAGAACAATCCTGAGCGCAAGTGGATTAATCCGGGCTTTTTGACAGGGCCTTATCTTCCGCTTTATGGATTCAGCCTTGTGATTCTCTTTTTGCTTTCTTATATTGATGTCAGTTTTATTTCAAATCCGCATTTGCAGAAAGCCGTTTTGTTCGCGCTCATGGCTCTCTGCATCACTTTTTTCGAATTCATTGCGGGGATGATTTTTATTGTCGGCATGAAAATCAGGCTTTGGGACTATTCTAAAAACTGGGGCAACATCAAGGGAATCGTCTGTCCTCAGTTCACCTTTTACTGGTGACTTTTGAGCGCCATTTACTACTTTTTGATTCATCCGAAAATCCTTGAATGGCTTTTCTGGTTCACAAATCACATTGAATTCAGTTTTGTCGTCGGTTTTTTCTACGGTTTTCTCTGTGCGGACCTCACTTATTCCCTTAAGATCATGACCCGGATCCGTCGTTTTGCCCGTGAAAATAAAGTCATTGTCCAGCTTGCAGAACTTCAGCAGCATATCCGCCTCAAGAATGAGGAAAACAAGGAAAAGCTTCACTTCTGGCTCACGATGAAGTCAGAAAAAATTCCTCTGCTGGAGTATCTGCGCGAGAATATGACAAAATAATTTCTATTTTATCGTGTACAAAATGCCGCCTGTGCGTCCGAACACTTCCGGCTCGTACATACATTCTGCATTTACCGGCGGGGTCGGGAATATGCCTCGTCGCACAGCACGGAATTTGAATTCTGCGCTTGTCTTTCCTTTTCCGAAGCTGTCCCAGAAGAACTGGATTTCTGAGTTGTAAATCGCCTGATTGCTCATGTAGTGGTCTCCTCCGTAGAAGTAGCCTGAGTAATCGTCACGGTCATCAGAATATTTTCCTTCGCCGCTTGCGTTTTCTGCTGCATCCGGGCTTGTAACGAAAGTCGCGTCCAGAATTTCGGCTCCGCTCGGAACTGGGGCGCGCAATGCGATGAAGTCACGGTCGTAGCTTGAAGAAAGAGTGATCTTGACTTTGTAGGTTTTTCCGCTTTCAAGCTCAATGTTGGTGTTCTCGTCGTTTGCTTTGATTTCTTCTCCTGTGGCATTGTCGAAAAGCTGCATTACGATTCCAAGTCCTGCGTCTTTTGAAGTCTGCAATTCTTCCGGGATTGCGTAGCGGAGAGTTGTCGTGTAGTAAAGCGAGCCTTTTCCTTTCTTTTTGAATTCCAGTGGAAGCTCAGTGTCTTTTTGGGCCGAAGCGATTTTTTGCTCCCCGAACGGAACTTCTACTGTCACAGGTTTTGCTGCCGCTCCCTTGAACTCGCCCTTTGCAAATTCTTTTGTGTCGAAGAGGGCTGTGGCGGTAAGGTTCGTTTTGTCGAGGTTATTTGTCTTGATTACATTGTAAATCGCTTCCAGAACTCGGGCTGTTGTTGCCGTATTTTTCCAGTAGCCTGCACGCTGATTGCTCAAAAGTGAATAGATGAGCCTTGTGTTGATTTCATCGTCCTTGTCGAGCTGTGTGAAAAGCTGCAAGACTAGCGCAAGATTTTCGGCCTCGTCTCCGTAGTAAGCGAAAGCCCAGTGCGGTGCATTCGGATTTGTGATGTCAACTCCTCGGGTTGTAGGTCTTGCGTAAGTTTTTATGATTCTAGCCGCTTCTTTTGCGTTGGATGAGAGTGTGCCGTCTTTTTCAAGTGAAGCAAGACCTGCAAGTGCCAGAGCCGCTATGTCCTGCCGGTCTCGGTTTATGATGTCATTCAGTTGTGTGTCTGCGACAGATTTTCCGTTTAGGGCAAGGACATAATAATTGTAGGCACGGCAATAGTCGTTGTAGTAAAGGGCGATTCTTTCATATTCGTCCTGCTTTTTGACTCTAAGCTCTGCTTTCTTTTCTAGAGAAGTGGCCTCTTTGTAAATATAATCGCACAATTTATTGATGTCGATTGCAAGTTCTTTGTCCGTATAACCTCGTTTTTTTGCAAGTCCATAGATATGAGCGATTCTTGAAGAGACAAAGAGATTTGAATTGCTTGAAGTCGGCCAGTAACCGAATCCTCCGTCTGCGTGCTGGCAGTTTTTCCATTCCTTGAAGTAAGATTTTACGCATTTTTTGATGTCCGTGACTTCGCAGTTCAGATTGAAGACGTCGATGTAATCCTCGAAAATCACAAGAGGAAGAACGCGTGAACTCTGCTGCTCAAGGCATCCATAAGGATATTCAAAAAGATACTGAACAGCCCCGCCAAGTAAGCCGAGCCGTGTCGCATCAAGAGTGACCGAAAGAGAGCCGTTCATGTCTTTTGCAAAAGACGGAATTACGACCCGCTCCAGAGCACTTTCTTCTTTTTCTGAAATCTGGCCTGTTGAGGTAACGGTCTCGAAAATGTAAGGCCGCTCGATTTTGATTGGAGTGACAAGTTTTTCGTTCAAAATATCGCTCGTAATTGTAAATTCAAGCGTTACAAGACCTGCCTTTTCGGCTGCCAGATCAAAGTAAACTGTCGTGTTTGCTCCGCTCGGAACGTTTATCTTGTGCTCAGTTTTTCCGTCAACAAAAGCCTTTCCGTCCTTCAAGGTGATTCCGTTTTCTTCGGCCTTTGACCTGTCGTTTTCACGCAGTTTAAGTGAGACCGTGACATCATGTGCCTTGTCATCAAGGTTCGTCAAAAGAACTCCAAGCTCCGCAGTGTCCCGCTCACGCAATTCTCTTGGCAAAACCTGCTGGACATTTATCGGATTCTGGACGGCAATTTCATCTTCCTGCAATGCAAGAAGTTCTCCGTTCACGCCAAAGACTGTGACCCTGTAAGTTGTGAGAGTGTCCGGGAGCTTGAAGTGTGCCGTGACTTTTCCGTTCTCGTCTGTCTTAAGCATAGGCTCAAAAACAGCCGTCGGGTTGAAGTCGCTCCGCTCGTTCATTTTTTCATCTTCGCCTGTGTCGCCGCCCTTAAGATTTTTGACCTCATAAGTGACAGGATCCATAAGATAAGCGCGTGAATCTCCGCCCCAGACCTGAAGAGGGAAGTTACTTGTGTTGTAGTAGAAAGAAATCGGGTCAGGAACATGATAGTTAATCAAGTCCAAAACTCCACGGTCAACTGCCATCAAAGTAAGCTCTGCGTTTGCGAGAGGTTTTCCGCCTTTTGTCGCCGTCAGTGTGATTTCGGCTTCTTCGCCCGGCCTGTAAGAAGGTTTTGCGCTTTCGACCTTTACAGAGAATGACTTGACGCGCGGGTTTACAAAAATCTGTGTCGCACCATAGAAGCCTTTCGGCTTATCCAAATCTGCTTCTCCGTACTCGTGCTTAGGCTCTCCCTGACGCACAGAATAAGAAGAAATTGAAACATAGAAAACTGGGACATAATTTCGTGCCACGGGAATGTCGATTACATGAACCTGTCCGTCCAGATATCGTACTTCCTCGGTGAAAATGCCTTCCCGCTCAACCGTGATAAGATAATTTCCTTGTGGCAGAGTGCTTTCAAGCAGAATATGTGCCGTTTCGCCCGGATTGTACTGGTTTTTGTCGGGAGTGAGCTTTAATGAAGTCGCATCATCCTGATACCATGAGCATCGTCCGCTTCCTGTTACAAAAAATTCGTACTCTGTGATGACGCTTCTGCCCTGCCTGTCGCTTGTCGCAAGCTGAATCTTGTGGTAGCCGGGCTCTTTTGGAGTCACGCTGATTTTTCCGCCTGCTGAAAGATCTACGCTTTCTTCGCTTTCGAGAACATCTGTCTTTTCATAACGGCTGTAAATGTCGCCGATTCCCTGCTGCTGGACTAAATCCCATTCTTCGCGGGTGAGCTTGATTTCGATTTTTTTGCCGCTTCCAGAAAGAAGGTCTGCCGTTTTGTCATTTGCAACCAGCTTTCCGTCGGGACTTGCCATTTTGTAAGTGAAATTGAGTTTTTCGCCTTTTTGTGCGAATGCTGACTTCATTTCTGGTTTTGAAATACCAAGATAGAACTGAGCGGGGTGAACGATTGTAACGCCCGAAGATGAAATTTGCTGATTTGAAACATCGGTGACATCTGCGCTGACTCGGTAGCGGTAAGGTGCGCCTTTGATTGAAGAACCGCTCGTTTCGCATGAAAGAACCGCATTTCCGCCTGCGTCCAATGCTCCAGAGTCTTCTCTGATATGATTTCTTCCTTCGCTTGTGTTGCGGGGACCGAATGTGTACTGTTTGAAATCAGGTTCGTCGCTCGTAAAATACCAGGGCTCACGGAACCAGTTCGTCTCGAATTTTGCGCTCGCCAAAGCCCCTCCTGCAAGATAACTTGCGTTCAAGCCGGCCTGAATCTTTTCGCCAGCGATTACAGGAGTTTTTGGCATTGAAACAGCCGTCTGGAATTTAAGCCTCTCAAAGAAGGCCACGTTGATCCTCATTTCCTGGCTCACATTGCTTCCGCCCCGTTTGTAAACTATCTTGTAGATTCCAGGCTCAATATCCTCTGGAATCGTGAAACTTCCGTAGAATCCGCCCGATTCGCTTGTAAGTCCTTGCACCTTTCCATATTCCTTTGCGTTGCGCCAGGTGTCTTCCATCAAAGTGACTGTAAAATTTTTGTCTGCGTTTGGAATAAAACTTCCCAAAATCTGGTCACGGTCGATTCCACGGAATGAAACTGTTTCGCCAGGCTTGTAAAGACCGCGGTCACAGAACATGAAAATCCGCGGTTTTGCGTCAATCTTTTTGGGCACTTGTGAATATGAATAAACTCCAGACCTCCAAGGAGAATGGTCTTCCGGCTCAAAAATCACTTTGTCATCGTCTTTTGTGACGAAAATCGCAGGATATGCCCAATATTCGTTTTTGTAAACCGTGAGAATTTTATTTTGCGGAATCTCAATCACAGCCATTCCGTTTTTATCGGTGGTTGCAGAAAGTCCTTCGTTCATGATTTCGCCTGTGCCTGCTTTTCTGTCTCTGTAGGCCCAGACCTTTGCCCCTTCGACGGCTTTTCCGTCCGAAAGCTGACTGACCATTGCGACAATTCTGTTCATTCCGTAGCGCACTGTAACGCCAAGGTTTGTGACCTGAATGCTCGTTGAATTTGTGCTCCAGTAGAAAGTGTCCGAATCCCATTTTGTCGGCTTTTTTGGAATCTTTGCCGCCGCATAAAAATCAACCCAGCCGTACTTTCCTGTGAGTTTTTGGTCAAAGTTCACGATTTCAAAGATTCTTTCATCTCGTGGAGAAGTTTTCAGCTCCGTTCTGATTTTACTGTTGTTGCTGTCGTAAACAAAATCCGGTATTTTATTGCGATTTTCGGTCTGATAAGGTTGTTCCGTTGAATCAAGCAGGTAGGCACCTTCATCAATGTTCTGATATTCAAAGACCATTTTGTGCGGGAACTGGCTTTCAAGCATTTTTGTTCCGCTGTCAGTGAATTGCATTTTGCTTTCAGCTCCGGGAACTTCAATTTCAAGAGAAAGCTTTTTATTGTCCGAAATTGCAAGTTTTCTTCTATATATATCTTGCAGATTTTCTGAAATTTCAATCACGTATCTTGAGTGGAATGTGACCGGAAGACCATAGATTTTGAGCGCAGTTCCCGAGACTTCAAAATTTTCCCGTGTGAAGGGAAGCTCTTCGCCGTTTGCTGACTTGACTGTAATTGCATCCAGAACAGTTTTTTCGTCAATCATGTGCGAGAAGTAGATTCGGACTGGATTCGTGTATTTTCCGTAGGAACGTTCCGGATATTTGTATTCGTATGAAAATGGTGAAATGGTGTGGAAAATTGCGTCACTTATGTGATTCTGGCCATTGATTTCCTGTTTTATATAAAGACGCACTTCCGTGTCAAAAGGAATTTCCTGTTCCCAGAAATATGTGATGGTGTCAATCGTTTCCTGCTTTACATTGAAGCTGATCTGCTGGTCTTTTCTCCTGTTCAGGTTGATGGTTGAGATTTTTGCAATTTCTTGGGCATTAACCGCATAATTGAACTGAACCCTGAATTCCTTTGCACATTCTGGTGAAACCTCATTTTTGTCAACCCATTTGTTTTTTGAATATCCCGGTGCCGACCAGATGATTTCGAGCGGAGCCGATTCTGTTTTGAAGACTCTTTCGCCTGTGATGGACTTTCCGCTTAAAGATTTCACATTTTCTGAAACCGTGATTGTGTAGACTTGAAGCGGATTTACGGCTTCCGTGGTGTCAAAAGAGAGCAGGGAAGTGCCGTTCCATCTGAAAACACCTTTTACTTCCGGCTCGATTTTAAGGAATTCGCTTGCTTCTGTCTGCTGGTTCAAAGCCGAAAGTGAAACTACAGGCTCAGAAAAAAGCACATAAAATGAAGGAAAACGCACGTCGCCTGGAATAACGCCCTGTGGCCCCCAGTTCGCAACAGTGAACGGCTGGTCATTCTTTGCCGAAGTGCGGTCACTGAGCGGAGTCGAAGTGCGGTCCTCTGCCATTTTCGTTACTTCCGGGATTTTAAAATCAGATTTTTTGGAATTGTATTTTGTCTTGTATTCAGAAAGTTTTCGTAAGCCTGGGATTATGCTTTCAATTTTTCCGCCGCCAGCTTTTGGTGAGGAAAGATTCAGTTTGCCCGCAGCACTTTCTGGCTCTGGCTCGTAAGGAGTGTAGTCCGGTGTGAAGAAATTTCCCGCATCAAAAACACGGTCTTCCGTGGAATCGGCGGAAAGCAGTTTGGGCGCAATGTCAGAAGATTTTGCAGTCTGAACAGAAGTCGAACCTTTTTTGCAGGAAGCAATTCCGACAAAAACAAGTGCCGAAGCCACAAAAAGTGAAAAAATAACAAAAAACTTTTTCATAAAAAATCCTCACCAGAAATGATGAGGACAGTATAAATGAAAATAAAGATAAATTAAAGCGATAGTCTAATTGTTAATTAATTCCGGGTGCTTCTCCGCGATTTTACGCGCCCAATACAAGAAAGGCGTATCCAGAATTGAAGTCACAAGGAAAATCAGATAGCCGAAAATAAGAATCTGAACCAGAACGCTTGCAGGGAAAACGCCGGCGAATGCGAGCAGGTTGAAGACAAGAACGTTAATCAGCTGGCTGACCATTGTTGAGCCGTTGTTGCGAAGCCAAAGATAAGCTTTTTTGTTGCCGAACTTCTTTTCGCTCCAGCTCCAGATGTGATGATAAGCCCACACGTCGTAAATCTCGCAGACAGCATAGGCAAAAAGACTTGAAAGCATGACCCGCGGAGTGTTTGAAAAAACCGTGCGGATTGGTGTGGCCATCGTGTCAGACGGCGCGGGAACGTACAAAAACCAGCTCTGTGAAATCAAGATGAAAGTGATGTTAGCCGCGATTCCAATCTTGACGCATTTGTTTGCTTCTTTTTTGCCGTAAATTTCACTCATGATGTCGGTCGCAAGAAAGCTGGAAGCAAAAATTACGTTGCCCAAAGTTGTGTCCATGCCATAAGCGTGAACGAGAATCAAAACTTCGATATTAGCCGCAATCGTGCAGATTACAGTCCATGCAAAGATACCGTTTTTACCGAACAAGCGGAAAAAAGCAACAAGCCCGCCAAAAAATACAAAAACAGATGCGAGCAAAAGAATTTCATTTAAAAAAGGCATAATTATCAATTATCTCCTAAAGATTTGTATTGTCACACGGATTCGACTTTCCTACGGAAAGTCCGACAAATTCTATATATGAAATTGCGTAGCAATTTCGAATCTGTGTGGCTTTTTATCTCCTGAAAAATTAAAGTTAACCACAGATGTCACAGATGTCACAGATTATATATATCCTAATTAGAATACTTTCAAAAAGTAACGAAAGAATTTAGTATATCAAATAGAAAATCTGTGTAATCAGTGTAATCTGTGGTTTATTTCCTTCTGTCAATGGCTGAAAAAAGCCGTGTTTTAGCGATAGTTTCGTACTCAGTTCCGGCCTTTCCGTAGTTTGCGAAAGGATAGATTGAGATTCCGCCGCGTGGGGTAAAGATTCCCTCGACTTCAAGGTACTTTGGCTCGAGAAGTTTGACCAAATCCTTCATGATGATGTTCACGCAGTCTTCATGAAAGTCACCGTGATTTCGGAAGCTGAAAAGATAGAGCTTTAAGGATTTTGATTCGACCAGAAATCCGTCCGGAATGTAGTTGATTTTAATGGATGCGAAGTCCGGCTGCCCGGTTTTTGGGCAAAGTGAAGTGAATTCGGGGCAGTTGAAAGTGACCATGTAGTCGTTCCCCGGATGTTTGTTCGGAAATTTTTCAAGAATTTCCGGAGCGTAATCGGTTGGGTACTTTGTGGCAGTGTTGCCGAGCAAAGTGACTCCCGCAAGTTCAGAATCTGAACGCATAATGCTGTCTCCTTAGTTTTGTTTTACGTCAGGATGGTTACGAACTGACGGGGGTATATTAGACAAAAATAGTTTTTTTTTCAATAGGATGTCTTCCATTGTAAAAAATTTGTTTGTCTAATATTCAGCATAGAGAGGGGCGCTACCCTTCGGGTCGGGTGTTCCGCCCTTCGCTCACGCTCATAGCCTTCGGCTACTACGGGGCTACATACCCTAGCGCGGGTACCGCGGAAAAATCACAGATTTTTCCGAGACTCGACTAAAATCTTGCCTCGCAAGATTTTTCACCTTCGGCGACCGTCTCCCTACCTAGCGCAACTCCACCGACCACTCGCTTGCCGTGTCGCTTAAGATTTTGCTCAGTTCCGGCATTATTTCGCTCAGCTGCTCATCGAGCTGATAAGGGAAATTCACGATGTACATTCCGCTTCCGTAGAGCGAGGCTAAGCCTGTCATGTCTTCCTTTCGCTTGATTTCCATCTGGATGTCGAGGATTTTTGGCTCCGCCGCCTCAACGCTTGACGCGATTCGCTCTTTCATCATTGAGATTTCGGCTGTTCGGTGAGAGACTAGCGGGTACCAGAGTGCGATGATTCCCGCGCTCCATTTTTTGTGAACTGCACTGATTACTTCACCGCATTTTTCAAAGTCACTTGCATCCTCAAAGCTTGGATCAACGACACAAAGACCGCGCTTGATTTTTGGGGGAGTGACTGCCTTCAAGAACTCGTAGCCGTCACGCTTGTGAATGGCTGGCTCTACAAAAATCTTACCGCCTGCCTTGCATTCTTTTCTTCTATTATAAAAGCAGTTTGTAAGCTCTTCAAAAGCCGTTGGATGCAGCTCACAAAGAATCTGCTCATCCCCCTTGCGCAAGAACATATTCTCAATCAAAGGTGAGCCGGGATATTCTGAGCGGGCGTAGAAACTATGAAGGATTTCTAAAAATTTATCCACAGATTTCACAGATGAACACAGATTAAAACTTTTATAATCTGTGGAATCTGTGTTAATCTGTGGTTTACTATTTCTTTCTGTTTCGCTTTCAAAACTCTCTCTGTGTTCTCCTATGCTCTGTGAGGAATTCAGAATCTTAAAAACCCCGGAAGCAGCCTCCTCAGTCTTCTGGGCTCGCTCGTCGTGAAGGTCGTAAATCCCGCTTCCTGCATGAGTGTCTATGACTGTGAAAGGTTTTTCTTTTTTGCAAAGATGCTCCAGAATCAGCGATAGGGTGAGGTGTTTAAGAATGTCTGCATGATTGCCCGCATGATAGGCGTGGATGTATGAAAGCATAGGTTAAAAATTCTTTTCGATAAAATCAATTGTCTCTTTATTTTTGAGCATCATGTCGTGGTCGGCCTTCATATCTTCGATTGAGTACCAGCGGTATTTCTCGCCATTTACACGGAAAGTTTTCTTTTGCGGAAGAGTTTTTTCGTCAAATGAAAGCTGATAAAAAGTGTGGTGATATGTCTTTGACATGTTTGATGAAACCGAATGCTTGGTGATGTCTGTTTCGAGCTGTTTTTGGATTGAAGGTGCCGGTACACCGATAGTTTCTTTTGTAAAATTTAAAATTGCTGTAGAATCTTCGTTTTCTTTTGTGTGGGAGAAAGGCAATAAAAATGTCTTCCAGCGGTTATTTTTTTTGAGTAAAAAGCGCCCGTGACTGTCCTTTATGACAAGCAGTAAAAAAGCATGGATGTCTGCTGCACTAACAATGTCATTATAAAGTTCCTGAACGGAATATTTTGAGCCTCGAATGGAAAGATAAAAGATTACAATATATGCAATGGTAATAATTCCTACAGCGACTTTCATTTTTGTGTCGGCTGATAAAACACCTGAAAGAAGGATTGAAACAATGTAACTCAGGAAAGCAAACGAAGCCTCAACGATTGTTGCATGAGACTTTATGTGGCTCTTACGCTGTGAAAGAATGTCCTGTAATTTTCCTTCATTAATATTCATGTGAGTAAGTATAGCATAAAATACCAGAAAATCAATAATTGATTATAACAAAAAAAATCGCCACATGGATGTGGCGTAAAAGCAATGAGAGAAAATTCTGTTTGCCGAAGGTAGGAAGCGTTAAGAAAACTTGCGATGCAAGTTTTTAGAGATTCTCCGAAGAAGCTGTGCTTCTGAGGCGGGGAACAGAATTTTCTCGTTGTAACCGAAATTACAGGATGTAATTTCAGTTTCTAGAATTGATATTTTGCTGTCAACTCAATGAAAGCCTTGTCGTTGTTTTCTGAATCAGCCGTGAAGTTGTAGAACTCGCCGTTCTCGTTGTCGCAGTGGAGGTAAACACCGCGGAGACCGAATGTGAGTCCTTCGGAAACATTGTACTCGATTTTTGGAGCAACCATGTAGCCCTTGTCTTCGATACAGTAGATTCCCTGAACTTCAGTTGTAAGCTTTTCGTTGAGCCACTTGTCAGAAAGAAGAACGATGAGCTTGTTTTTTGTGTATTTGTCATCGCTGTTGTAGTCTACGTCGTACTGTGCAAATGCTCCGTCCTTAATTTTGTTGTTTTTAAGGATGAAAGTACCTGTTTCCTGAACGTTCAAGTTGAGGTTGTGGATTGGGATGTCAATATCAAAACCAGCAACCCAAGCAAGTGAGTTGTTTTTTACCCAAGGATCATCACCTGCAATATCTTCTGTGAGATTGTAAGCGAATTCCCATCGAGTATTGAGCTTCCAGAGAACGAATGCTGCTTCAAGACCGAATACCTGCAACTGGTCGTACTGCAAAAATTTATCTTCTTCTTCAATTTCTGCTCCTGCGAGATATTTCTGCAGATAAGAATTGATTTTAAGTGCATTGATAGAAGGCTGCTTGTAATGACCGTAGTAGTAGCTTGTACCCCAGTCGATTCCACCAAGAGTTCCTGTGAGGCGAAGTCCTGCCTGACTGTAGCGGAGAGAGTAGGTATTTGGATAGAATGCGTTTGTATCAATTGAAGATGCTGCATTAAGGATTGTGAGATAATTTACAGCTGCTTCCTGATAAGCGGCATTAACAGCATCTGCACTTGTGAAAGATGTCCCCATCTGCTGGTTTACTTTTTCAATTATTCCTTTGTATGCACCTTCTGCTGTTTTCATAGAAGTTTCTGTAATTGCTACGCCGATGGTTGCTTCAGAAAGTTTGGAATAATATGGGTTTTCAGCCCCATCTTTTCCATCAGCTGCATATGCAGCTGCTGCCTGCTCTTTCATTGTCTTTGCTCTCTGATAAGCAGTTTCTGCTGCCTGATATTCTGCAAATGCTGCATTTACAGCTCCTGTTCCTGCTGCGAGTGTTGCGAATTTTTCGTAGGCAAGAGGAAGGGCACCTGTTTTTGGATTAGCTACCAAATCTGTAATTTTGTTTGTTAGCTTTGTCTGTGCTGCAGGAGCAAGCATTCCGCTTGATGCAAATCGGTCTGGTGTCATCCACGGCGTAAAGATTCCTTCCAATTTGAGATTGTAATCCCATGAAAGGTTTGCCGTAGCCTTGAACATTACTTCACCCAGGCGGCGGTCAATGTAGTCAGGGAAGATGAAATCGCTGTAGTCGTTGGCGTTGAAGTTGTCGAGAACGTGAACTTTGTCGCCTTTGCCCCAGACTTCCTTCATTTTACCTGCTTTGAGCTGGAATTTGCCTTCTTTGAATGAACCGTTTGCATACAATTCATCAATGATGTCTTCGTGATTCTCTGTGAGAGTGCTTGAATCAAGTTTGAGTTTGAGATTTGCGCCTGTGTAGTCGCCCTCATAGTTGAGCTCGAGGTTTGCATATGCACCTGCGTCCATTTCTGTTTTGCTCAAATCGTAAGCACCTTTGTAGGCTTTTGTGTCGTATTTGCCTGAATCTTTGTTTTTAGCTCCAGCCCAGGCGCGTGTCTCGGCACCGACTTCACCAGAAATTGCTACTGCAGGTGTTGATGACTCCTCAAAGCTTGAACCGCCAAAATCGTCACCAGAATCTCCGCCGAAATCAAAATCGTCTGCAAAAGAGAATGTTGCAAGCGAAAGAGCTGCTAATGTAAATATAATTTTTTTCATAATTTACTCCTTATTATTTGGCCTTTCCAGATGACAGATACTGCTGTGTGAAGTATGCGTCTGACATTGGGCCGTCCATGATTGGCTCTTTAATCTCAAGAACAGTCTCTCGGCCGGTCTTGTTGTTTGCCATGCGAGCCTTCATGCGCATTGTGTATTTTTTGCCAGTTTTAGATGTAAGATAAATCCAGTCCTCAGTTGTGTAAGTCTTCATAATCTGGTTCTGGTTCTTTTTGTCGAAGTACTCGACTTTTGCAGGAAGATATGTCTCTTTGTCGATGTACTGGATGCGGTATGAGTATTCAACCTCGCTCTTTTTGAGTGGAATAGATTTGATTTTCCAGCACTGATATTTTTTGCCGCCAGGAACTGTGATAGAAACGTCTTTTTCGAGCATTTCGTGTTTGTCATCGTCTACGTGGCGGACAGCCATATCATTGTATGTAAACTCACAGCCTACGAACTGCTTGTATCGTTCACCCATTGGAATTCGGCGAACCTGCTTGAGTTTTGGCATGTAAATCCAGCGGTCATCTTCGCGCTTGCTTCGCTCCATCTGGAGAACGCGTGTGTCTTTTTTGCCTGCTGGTCCACGGATGTCGAATACAGTGTCGATGAGCCCCTGTTTATTGGTTCGACCATACTGTTTCATTGGCATTTCTTCGGTTTGTCCGCTTTTTTCGATGTTGTAAAGCATCATTGTTGCTGTAGATGTGTCCGGAGCCTTTAATGTAGATGATTTCTGGACGATATCATAAGCTTCGTCTGCGAATACGGCTGTACCAAGTGCAAGTGCAAGTGAAGCCAACGCAAGTTTTTTTAGAATTTTCATAGATACTCCTTGATTAGGTCTCGATTTTAAGGTGAACACTGAAAAATGTTTCCTTAGATTTGAAAATTATAGCATAAGATTAAGTATATTTCAACTTTCTTCTTCGGAAAGAATTTCTTCAATCGTTTCCATAAGAGCCTTCATTGGTATGAAAGAATCTTTTAGCCGCAATTTATAGAAGATTTGTGTGCCTCGCTTGATTGGTTCCACGATTCCTGCATCTTTGAGAACTTTAAGATGGTGTGAAATGGCCGGCCTTGAGAGAATTGTCTTCCCTGAGAGATCTGCGACGTTTATCCCTTCTGTACCAGCGGCTGACAGATCCAGACAGATTTTTTGCCGTGTGCTGTCACCGAGGGCAAGAAAAATTTTTGAGCACGCCTTGAAATCTACAAGTGCCTGGTCGATTTTTTTTGGGTCAATCATTTTTTTTGAATTCCCCCATTAAATTTAACTGCTCGAAAATGCTTTATTTATCCTTAAAATTAATTTATAATTTCTTTAAGAATTTACTTGACACTTTTTTGAGGAGTTATTATATTTGGTTTATCGGTTTAATTACTTGAACCAATATAAACGATTCTTCACTGAATTGCAAGCGGTTCATAAAAATTTCTTAACATAAGGAGTACGAAATGATTAAAAAGATGCTGAAATGCTCCTGGCTCATAATCATTGCGAGCCTCGCGATTACCGCATTCTTTGGCTGGCAGCTTCGCAAAATCTCTATTGAGAACACTGTGCGAATGTACATGCCGCAGAGTTCCGAGTCTTACCAGCGTATGTTGAAGGCTGAGGAAGATTACGGAAGCATGATGGTTCTTGGAATCTCCATGGAGACAAGCGGGGAGACAATCCTCACTCCTGAGTATATTAAGATTGTTCAGGATGTCACGGACCAGATTGGCAATGTTGATTATGTAGAAAGCATTGACTCAATCGCAAATATGGATTTCATCGTAGGCGAGGACGGAAGCCTCAAGGCATCAAGCATCCTCGGCGAAGATTATACCGGCAGCCCGGAAGACATGGCCGCAATCAAGCAGCGTCTCGTTGACTGGCAGGAAATGTACAACCGCGTAATCATTACTGACGACGGAAAAACCACTCAGCTTATGATTACCTTGCAGCCAAAAGACGAGAACGGCGACATGCTCAATTCAAAGAAGCAGATGAAGGCTCTTCACGATATCCAGAAAATCTGTGAGACTGCCCTTGAAGGCTCTGATCTTGAAGTCCGCTATTTCGGCGACCCGGTTTTGAGCGATAACGGCTACACATTCATGGTTTCAGACCTTTTGATTTTGATTCCTTTCGTAGCTCTTGTTGTTCTTCTCTCGCTTTACTTCTCATTCCACACATGGAGCGGCACTCTTCTTCCATTGATTACCGTTCTCATGGCTACGGTATGGTCAGTCGGTATCATGTGTATGCTCAACGTTACTTTCACAATCATCGGAAGCGTCATTCCTGTTTGTCTCGTGGCGTGTGGTTCAGCTTATGGTATTCACGTTCTCACTCACTATTACATTGGTCTTGATAAAATTGAGGGTGAGATTACAAAAGAAAGCCATGCCGGTGCGATTGTATACGGTCTTAAGGATGTCTGGATTGCCGTTGTTCTTGCAGGTGTCACGACTGTCGCAGGCTTTATCTCTAACATCACAAGCCCGATCATGCCGCTCAAATCATTCTCTGTTTTTGCTGCGGCTGGCGTCGTGTTCTCATTGCTTCTTTCAATGACTTTTATTCCTGCAATGCTTTATGTTACACCAATCAGCAAGGTTGGAAAACATTGGCGCAACAAGAATCGTATTTCCGCAAAACTTAAGATGAAGCTTGAAAAACAGCTCAAGCGGCAGGGCGGAAAAACATCTGCAGAGGCTACGACAAACACGCTTTACATGATTTATCACTTCTTCTCCGGTACAAAACCACGTCTTATCGTTTCGACAGCAGTTCTTCTTCTGGTCGCTGTAATCGGATTCAAGATGCTTATCGTTGATACGGCTCTGGTCAACTACTTCCCGCCAGATTCAAAATTCCGTGAGGATATTTCTTACGTTGACGAGCATCTGGCTGGCTCAAACACACTTTACCTTATCGTAAGCGGCGAAGAAAAAGATGCTGAAGAGGTTGCGGCTGAGAGTGCAGGCGAGTCTGTGGCTGATTCTGTCGCAAGTGATTTCGACTTCGGCACTTCTGACACCGGTGCGGCTGATTCTGTCGCAAGTGACTTTGATTTTGGCGGCTCAACTGATGACTTCGGTTTCGGAGAGGCTGCTTCTGGAACAGATGATTTTGGATTCGGAGATGCGTCAGGCGCTGATTCTTCTGAATCTGCCGAAGCTCCAAAACAGTATTACATGCTCACAAATCCTGAGATTCTTAATGCTGTTGACGGAATGCAGGAATATCTCCTTGCACGACATGAAGGAATCGGAAAAATGGTTTCATTCACCACTTTCATCAAACGCATGAATCAGGTAATGAACTCACCGGTCGATGATGCAAAACTTTCTTCTACTATAACTGTCCAGCAGGGCTTGGAAATGCTTCACAAGGCATATACATCCGCTGGCGGAAAAGATGCCGATGTTCAGCAGATTGTTCTTGAGCTTGAGCGACAGCTTAACTTCAACGGCCTCGACTATTACGAGGTTCCGTATGATGTGGCAAAATATCCTGTTTCAACACGTGATGAGCTTGGTGATTTGGTAACTCAGTACCTTTATCTTCTTTCAAGCGAGCAGATTCAGCGTTTTGCCAACAACATGACAATGCCGACTGCAATCCGAACACAGGTTCAGCTCCGCACTCACTCGACTGACGAAACAGCAGCAATCATCGCCGATGCACAGGCTTATGCCGCAAAACATTTCCCGAAAGGCTACAAGATTGAGGCAACTGGTAACGGTGAGATGGAATATACAATGACAAAGATGGTCGTTGACAGCCAGACAACAAGTATCTTGCTCTCGCTTGCAATGGTCTTCATCATCATCTCGCTTTCATTCAAGTCGCCATGGGCAGGAATTATCGGTGCAATCCCTCTCGGACTCACGATTTTGCTCAACTTCATGGTAATGGGATATGCCGGAATCGCGCTTGACCTTTGTACAAGTATCATCGCAAGTGTCGCTATCGGTGTCGGAATTGACTACACGATTCACTTCATGGAAACCTACCGCGCTCAGCGTGCTCTCACAGACGACCTTGAGGAAGTCACAAAGAACACATTCAAGACAAGCGGACGCGGAATCCTCACGAACGCAATTGCGGTTGGTCTGGGCTTCTGTGTACTTTTGTTCAGCCGGTTCATCATCCTTCGATACATCGGTGCTTTGGTTGCAGTCGTAATGTTCACAAGTTCTACTTTGGCAATGACTGTAATTCCGGGCCTTCTGAATGCCTTCGACCCTAAATTCATGTGGTCAAAGGAGCAGAAGGAAGCTTACGCAAAGAAAATTGCAGAAGAGAAATAAAACTGAGGAGTTAGCGGTTGGCAGTCAAAGGGGGAAGTCTCCCCCTCGCTACAAAGCGTTGCTTTTCCGCTACCCCCTCTGCGGGAGTGCCCGCAACGCCCCCGAATTTTTTGTAACTAATTTTTAATATATTGGTTTAATATTTTGAACCGATTAAATAATTTAAGGAAGCGGCTCAGGCATAGCCTTCGCCGAGACTCGCAAAAACCTGTCTCACAGTGCCGCTCCCTAGGAGGAAACACTTATGAAAATGACAAAAAAACTTACAGCTTTGGCTCTTGCCCTTGCAATGGGAACATCTGCATTCGCAATCGACGGAACAGAAATCATGACTAAGGTTTTCGACCGCCAGAAACCTGATTTTTCAAAGGCAGCTGTCGAGCTTACTCTTGCAAAGAACGGCAAAGTTGAGGAAACTCGAAAAGTTGGTGAATACGGCCGCTGCAAGAACAATCTTTCTGACGTTGTAATGGTATTCCTTTCTCCTGCATCTGTAAAAGACACTCGCTTCTTGCAGAAAGAGAACGATGGCAAAGACGACGACAAATGGATTTATCTTCCTTCACTCAAATCGACACGCCGTGTAGCAGCAAGCGATGGTTCAAAAGCATTCGTTGGAACAGATTTTTCTTACGATGATATGAGCACACGCGAAGTCGCAGACGATACACACGAGCTTATCAAAGAGAGCGAGGATAAAGGCAACTTCAAGGACTTGTATGTTGTAAAATCAACTCCAAAAGATCCAAAATCAAGCCAGTATTCTTACCGAATCTCATACATCACAAAAGATGCCTGGATTCCAACTTACATCGAGCTTTACGACAAAAAAGGCAAGCTCTTCAAAGTAAATGAAATCAAAGCAATTGAGAAAAAGCCAGGTACAAACGGTCGTGTTTACAACGTTCCGATGGAGAACGTAATGACAAACGTTCAGACAGGCCACTCTTCAACAATCAAGATGATTAACGTAACAGTTGACCAGCCGTTGCCGGACCGCTACTTCACAACAGATTTCTTGAACACTGGAAAATAAAAAACTTCAAACTAAATTAGTTTGATAAAAAAAAAGGTGGTCTCCCGTCGGGAACCTGCCACAAAACTCGCGGTGAATAAGTTCAAGCGACTTTGACGCACAAATGTGCTAAGCAGAACCCCGACTACGACCACCTTTTTTGCATTTCCAGGCTGCTTTGTTTGAACTTTGTGATTTTTGCATAGATTTTGCGTTTATGATATACTTTCTCCATGGAAAAAATTCGCGCGATACTTTTTGATATGGACGGCGTTCTGCTTGATACTGAGTCTGTTTGTAATGTTTGCTGGGAACGCGCAGGTGCAGAATGGGGAATAAAAAATGTCATGGATATTGCCATGCAGTGCATCGGATGCAACAAGGCAGACACAATCTCTATTCTTTCAAAATATCTTCCTTCCGAAAAAGATTCAGAGGCTTTCCTCAAAAGAACAGGCGAGCTTTTTGAGGTGGTCGAGCGCGAGCAGGGGCTTAATAAGATGCCTTTTGTAGTCGAGTGCTTGGATTCGCTCAAAAAGGCTGGCTTCAGGCTGGCTGTGGCAAGTTCCACCAGGGCTGCAAAAGTTCATCCTCAGCTCACAAATGCCAAAATACACGATTATTTTGAGACTTTCACTACAGGCGACACGGTTACGCATTCCAAGCCGGACCCGGAGATTTATCTTAAGGCTGCCGCTTCTTTGAACTTAAAGCCCGAAGAATGTGTTGCGATTGAGGACAGTCCGAATGGAGTCCGCTCTGCCACAAATGCCGGGATAAAATGCATTATGGTTCCTGATTTAATCCAGCCTGATTCCGAAATGAAAGAAAAAGCATGGAAGATTTTTAAGAACCTCAAGGAAACTGCGGAATTCTTGACTTCGGTGGGCTGATGTGAAGATAAATAAAAGTTTTCTTGCCTCTATCAATATTCACTCCGCGATTTTCCCGCTTTTTTGTGCATTGCCGTTATTTTTTTGCCCGGCGGGAGCGTGGGCTTCTCCTTCTTCAAACTCGGATTCTTCTGTCGTCAAGCTTGCGAACGATGTTTCTTCGGAAATGCTCAATTCTTCTTTCTGGGTTTCTCGTGTAAAAAAGCCGTTTAAAGTCAAAATGAGCCGCGAAGAAATTGCAAGGTGGAACCGTGAGAACCAAAAAATCAGCCTTTCTGCTGGCAATTTTTATATTTCCAATGATTTAAGGAAGTTCGATTCCGTTATTTCATCAGCAGAGCTCAGAACTCAGCTTTTACGCTACAAAGGCAAAGTCAAATGGTTCAAAAAAGTCAGCACCAAAAATGTAGAGAGTCAGCGTGAGCTAGGTCTTAAAGACTGGCATGGAATCTACGATGCTATGAATTATTCCAAGCTGGGCACATTCAATTACTTTTCCGGCGGAAATCTCAATTCCGATGAATACGAAAAAGATTTTCCTGTGCGAAAAGCAATCTGCGTAAAGCGTACGGACATGCGGCTTGTGCCGGATTCCACTTTTTACACTGATGACGAAAATTACTGGTATGATGACATCGCGCAAAATTCTGGAATTTTGATGAATGAGCCTGTTCTTGTTTTGTGGGAAAGTAAAGACGGTGACTGGCTTTTCGTTAAATCTTCTTTTTGTACGGGCTGGGTGAGGGCAAATGACCTTGCTTTTTGTTCCGACGATGAATTTTTGCGTTATTTTGACTATGCCGAAAAATCCCCGGAATCTTTTGTGACAATTACCGAAGAGCGGTTCAATCTGCCTTCTGATTATACGCTTTCTTGTGCAGACGAGGAGTTTTCTGGTTTCCCGGAGTTTTTCATGGGAACTTTTCTTTTTACCGCGAATCTGAATCAGCAGGAAGATGTTTCGGGCTTGTTTTCTGAGCGTGAACCTCATTCAAGTTTTCTGGTTGAGATTCCTTACCGCAAAAAAGATGGTTCCCTGGCTTTTGCCTATGCTTCGATTCCTTCTGGAAAGTGCAGTCTCGGTCTCCTTGATTATACAACTGCGAATGTTCTGAACCTTGCATTTAAATCACTCGGAGTGCGTTATGGTTGGGGTGGCATGGCGGATTCAAGGGATTGCTCGGAATATCTCAAGGATATTTTCCGATGTTTTGGCTTCAATTTAGCGCGAAACAGCCGTTCTCAGCTTGCGATGGCGGGTAAAACCGTTGATTTTGAAAACAAATCCTTTTCTTCAAAAAAATCAGCACTTTCTTCGCTTGAACCTGGCACGCTCATGGGCTTTCCGGGGCATGTTTTTATGTATCTCGGAAAAGTCGATGGAAAGCATTATGTAATCAGCGCGCTTGGTGCCTATTATCGTGAAGATGAGCAAAAATCTGATACCGAGGATAAACTTTTAAAAATAAATGCGAATTCCGTGAGCATAAATACAGTTGATGAAGTGCGCAAAAATGGCAAGACATGGCTTGAAATGCTCACGCAGGCCAAACTGTTCAAAGATGACGGTTCGTGGGAGGATGAAAGAATCACCCTCAATCCAAAATGGCAGTTTGCTTCTTTTTCAAAAATCAATTCCGGCTCTTCAATTCTTTATCGCGCCCCGTCCAATCGTACGAATATAGTTGTTGCTCTCAATGCAGGGCATGGAACGAAAGACGGTTCCCTCAAAAAAACTTATTCTCACCCCGATAAATCTGCCAAAGTGACAGGCGGAACGAATGCGGCTGGTGTCGTTATGTCAACTTCGGTGAGTGACGGCATGATTTTTAATGACGGAAAGACAGAGGCTGAAGTGACTTTGCGCACGGCACGGATTCTCAAAAATATTCTCCTTAAAAAAGGTTACGATGTGCTTATGATTCGGGATTCTTCGAACACTCAGCTTGACAACGTTGCACGCACTGTAATCGCAAACAATAATGCAAAAATCCACGTGGCGATTCATTTTGACAAGGATAATAAAGATTCTGATAAAGGCTCGTTTTTCTGCTCTGTTCCAGACGGAATCAAATATCTTCCGAACGTAAAAAAACACTGGCAGAAAAGCGATGAACTGGGCGAGTGCCTGATTCAAGCTCTTGAAAATAATGGCTTTCCGATTTACGACACTGGTCGAATGGACATTGACCTCACTCAGACTTCATTCAGCACGATTCCAACTGTGGACATTGAAATAGGAAATCAGTTCACCAGCACGACGACGCCTGAGCTCAAAAAAAGAGCCGCCGCCCTTGCAGAAGGAATTGAAAACTTCTTGAAGTCTATGTAAGATTATAATTGATAAAAGACGGAGATATTTTATGGCAAAGACATCAATCGCCTGTATTGCTTTTGACGGCGAAAAAATATTAATTGCTCACAGAAATCCCACCGGTCAGATGGGCGGTCGCTGGGAATTCCCAGGCGGCAAGGTTGAGGAAGGCGAGAGTGATCAGGTTGCAATCATGCGCGAGTTTGAAGAGGAATTCGGTGTTAAGGTGAGCGTTGGCGAAAAAATCACCGAAACTTTTTTCATGCACAACGGCAGTCAGATTGCTCTCCATGCCTACGAAATTAAAGTGCCTCATGATGGAATCGCTCAAAAATACGTTCTCACTGAGCACACGGAATACAAATGGGCGTTCCCAGCCGAAATCCCCACATTAAACTTCGTTGATTCTGACATGCTGATTTATCCAGATGTTATGAAATGGGTCGCAGGCAAAAAATAATGAAAAAGCATTTTTTTTCCATCGTTTTTGCTTTTCTTTTATTTTCCTTCCTTATTGTGGCTGTATCTTGCAAAAAAAATAACGGCCAGCTCCAGATGCAGGAGCTTTCGCCAGAAGATTTGTCGCCTCGAATTGAATGGGCGTTGATTTCCGATCCTTATGTCGCCTGCCACAAAGAAGCAAGCTACGAATCCCCAGTAATAGCTTCCTTCCGAAAGGGCGAGATTTATGAAATCAAAGGCAACTGCACGATTATTGTCGATGAAACAAAAGAAAAATGGTACGCGCTTGAAGAAGGCTGGATTCCTTCATCAGCGGTAAAAGTGTATTCAAACAAATTAAAAGCTGAGCAGGCAAGAAAATTAAAATAGTTGGCAAGTAGCAGTGAAAACTAAACTGCTACCTGCTAACCACTCACTGCTAACTATTTATTATCTTAGCAGCTTCTTCTACACTGATTTCTGCGAACTGTTCCCTTGTCTCAAGATTCTTGAGGGTGACGGTGTTCTTTTCGGCTTCGTTTGAGCCAATTAAGATTCCCCACTTGATTTTTTTTGCATCAGTGACGGTGTACTGCGCCTTCATAGACTTTGCTTCTGGGAAAACTTCGACTTTTACGCCTTTTTCTCGCAGAAGGGCCGCAACTTTCTGGTACAAGACGACGAGATTTTTGTCCATGCAGAAAATTTCGGCATCGAGATAGCTGCCCTTACTTTCGAGTTTTCCGAGCTGCTCCAGTCCTGCGATAAGACGGTCAAGACCGATTGAAGCTCCAACGCCAGGCAATTTTGTCTTTGTGTAAAGTCCTGCAAGGTTGTCGTAGCGACCGCCAGAGCAGACTGAGCCGATTGAAGGAAGCTCGTTAAGGAATGTTTCGTAAACAACGCCTGTGTAATAGTCGAGGCCGCGGGTAATGCTTGGGTCGAGAACGTATGTCGCTTCGATTCCTGCCGCTTTCATCATCTCGTAGATTTCTTTCATTCTCAAAGAATCTTCGTTCTCGCCGCCGCTCATTTCTGTAATCATTTTGAGGGTTGATTCAAAGTCTCCGGCTCCAGCGATGTATTTGAGAATTTCACAGGCTTTTTCTTCGCTCGCTGTGTATTCGACAAGTTCTTTTTTGACTTCTTCTTCGCCAACTTTTGCGAGTTTGTCTACTGAGCGCAAAATATCTTCACTCTTTTCGGCAACTCCGAGTTTTGCAAGGAAACGGTTGAAAATTCCGCGATGATTGACATGAATTGTGATGTCCTTTACGCCGATTTCTGCCAGTGCCGTGCGCATAATGTTCAAAATTTCAAAATCACTTGCGGCTGAGTCTGAGCCAACTGTGTCGATGTCGCACTGAACGAATTCACGGTATCGTCCAGCCTGTGGTTTTTCTCCGCGCCAGACTTTTGCGATGTGATAGCGTTTGAAAGGGAAGTAAAGCTCTGATTCGTGCTCGGCCGTGAAGCGCGCGAAAGGAACTGTGAGGTCGAATCGCAATGCAACATCGCGCTTTCCGTTGTCCAAAAAGCGGAAAACCTGTTTTTCGGTCTCGCCGTTTGATTTTCGAAGCAAAATCTCTGAATATTCAAGCACCGGCGTGTCAATCGGAACAAAGCCGAAAGAACGATAAACACCAGTAATTTTTTCCATTAAATTTGTACGGACAATTTCTGCCTGCGGTAAAATGTCTCTAAATCCTTTGAGGACTCTTGGTTGAATAAGTTCTGCCATAATGAGAATATTGTACTGAAAAACAAAAGAAAATGCCACACCGAGCACATGCGTTGTCAGGGCAAACGCATTATAAAATACTTGCTGTCAAAAATGGCTTCCGGTCGTGAAAACGGCTTATCGGAACCGCATGCTAGCATGCTTAACATCATCAACTTAAGCCCCTCTATTTAAAGAATTCCAAATAAGATAAAATTCCTTAGGTGGGAAAAATAGGTGGGGCTTACATTCAAGAAAAGATGGGAAACTGTTA
>Ga0256404_1002252_pt1 | contig 43316 bp, 30 predicted proteins | sample RumenRJG_01DNA_FD_185990 | JGI IMG/M metagenome (GOLD analysis project Ga0256404, IMG submission 185990) | Bovine rumen microbial communities from Lethbridge, Alberta, Canada - RJG_01 | ecosystem: Host-associated > Mammals > Digestive system > Stomach > Rumen | place: Canada: Alberta | collected... | reverse complement strand
GGAATGCGTCATTGATCGTTTGTGCGAAACCATCCGCCGCCTGACCTGTGAGATGGTCCGCAACATCACTTCCAGACAATGGATCGTTAATGCGTTTTTAGAACAGGATTAGTATGAATCAATACAACTATTACGGCTATCAGAAAGGTGAACAGCATACAACGGAATGTGCTCTACGCAAGAAGATGCATGAAGTAAAGACAGGATTATCTGGGAACAGGTTAATCTGGGTACGATGGGTGCGCTGGAAAATCAATCGTACCCGGTAATCGTACCCGGGGAAAATCTCGATAAATACGGGGGAGTAGGCCTCTTGGGTACGATGGGTACGATACTATATAATTAATTTAATATAAAGAAAAACTATACCCTGTATCTTTGGTTCCAGATATAGAGAATAATAATCTATATATAGCTTTCTGTAGTTGCGTACCCAGCGTACCCATTAACTCATAATCATCGCTGGTGCCGAGGTTTTGAACGGGTACGGGACGTTTTTCAGCTTACCCAGGAAAAGATCCAGCGTACCCATCTTCATGGGCAGGGTATTTCCAAACCAGATTGCAACAGCAGGAGCCCCTCTTTTCACTTTACAGGAGTATTCGTTTATCATTTCTGCCTGTAGTCAATACCATGTCAAAGGGCAACCTCGTTTTCCCTGTTTGGGGCAAAATAGTTTTCTCTTTGCTCCTATGAAAACCGAACAGAAAAACAGCTCCGGAAACCGTGCTCAGGCACCGCTTCCGGAGCCTTTTTATTCCCAAAAACAGAGCCCGGGAGCCCATACGGAAACCATGCGGGAGCAATTTGGGAAGCATCCCGGGAACCCTGTTCTGGAACCGTAATAGTCTCATCGTGGGAACCGTTATCGGCACCCTACTTCAGCCACCCATAGAGTCACCTTGTATGGCTTCAAAACGCCGTATTATCAGGGCTTCCAGCCCATGTGAAGTGGTTCCAGAAAGAGGGGACCACAGTCTGGAACAGATGCAGGAACAGGGACTGGAACAGAAGCGGGAACAGAGGTGGGAACCACGACGATTCCCACGGTGTATCCACGAAGATTCCCAAATCGGGAACCGGGTGGGGGATGGGGGTCGCAGGGGGAAGGGGGAGGGAAATAGAGGGGTATAGAGGGTGAAAAAATGGACGTGAACCGGGACAAGCAGAGGTCAGAATATTTTGCCCCTTGGAGAGCAAATGACTTTGCCCCGGAACATAGTACTTTTGGGGAAACGTGGATTTGGGAAAATGAAGAAAGCCTGAAAACGCCGTGATACCAGTGTTTTTCAGGCTTTTATATTTTTGGTGTTTCCCAAAAACAAACAGGTGAAATTTCGTTTTTTGGGGGAATTTCGATGAAATGAGCACAAATATGGGGAAATGGGGACAAATCTGGGAAGCTGATTTTTGATGTGCGAGGGGGTCGAAACATGAGAAAAAGGAACTTCAAGGGCAGGTGTGAAAAGAGGCAAATCGCGAAATGTGCTGAAGTATGTCGTACCTATGATGATATACAGCGTGTTTATGCTGAGAGACTGTCAGAGAGCGAAGATATTGCTGAGATACGATGTAATGTCCCACTGGATGGTTTGTCATTGGGAGATTATACTTCTGATTTCGTTTGCTTGAAAACGGACGGAGAGTTAATGGTCAGAGAGTGCGTTTACCGACGCTTTCTCATAAAGCCGATGACATTGAAGCTGTTGGATGCGTCCAGAGAATACTGGCTGCGACATGGCGTAACAGATTGGGGGCTTGTGATAGATGCAGAACACCCTGTGGAAGAAGGATGATGATATCCTCCGCGTATTGGAATGCCACGACGATGAAGTGCTGGTGATCGACTGCAAGAAGCTGACCATGCCGACCTGGAAAGGCATTGAGGCTCTGGATGGATATATTTGGTGTGAGGATGAACTGGATCCAAAGCAAAGTGGCTTTCGGGATTTGAATTCGCTGTCCCCCGAAGCGATCAGCGACATGCACAAGCGTTTTACGGCTGTGGCGAGCATCCTGCCTTTCTTGTCAAATGAACGGGAGCGCAGCCGAATGATTGCCTTGGCGGCAAAGCAATTGAGTGTCAGCAAACACACCGTGCGGAATTATCTGTGCCTGTATCTGGTGTATCAGGACAAGGTTGTTCTCGCACCCAGGGGACGCGGAGATGGTGTTGCACTTTCCACTACATCCAAGAACATCCGCTGGGCGCTGAACAAGTTCTACTATACGAAGAACCGAAACAGCCTGCGGACGGCGTACACCCTGATGCTGAAAGAACGGTATTGTGATGAGGGCGGGAACCTGTTGCCCGAATACCCCTCCTTCCACCAGTTCCGGTATTTCTACCGCAAGCACAAGAGTCTGCAGGACTATTACATCTCCCGTGAAGGTATAAAACAGTATCAGCGGGACCACCGGCCATTGTTGGGAGATGGTGTGCAGGAGTTCGCCTCTCATGTGGGTGTGGCCATGCTGGACGCCACCATCTGTGACATCTACCTGGTCAACGAGGCCGGCGGGCTGGTGGGTCGTCCCATCCTCACGGCCTGCATCGACGCCTACAGCGGGCTGTGTTGTGGCTATACGCTCTCCTGGGAGGGCGGCAATTACAGCCTGAGAGGGCTCATGCTGAGTGTCATCGAGGACAAGGCGGCGTACTGCAAACAGTTCGGTATCACGATTGAAAGGGACCAATGGGATTGTGCAGGCATGCTCCCCGGCACGCTGGTGACAGATAAGGGTTCGGAATACGCCTCCCAGAACTTTGAGCAGATCGCGGAGCTGGGCGTCACGGTGGTGAACCTGCCCGCCTACAGGCCGGAATTGAAGGGCGTGGTGGAGAAGTTCTTCGACCTGATACCAGCGTGGACAAGGGCATCGACCTGGCACAGGTGCGCTGGTTCACGCAGCCGGAGAACAGGATCGCCCTGGCAAAGCAGATGCTCACGGGCAATTATCACATCGCGCCGCCGCACATCATTCAGATTCCCAAGCGGGATTCCAACGAGATGCGGAAGGTGTACTGCAACGAGCCGCTGGACCGCATCGTATGCGCCCATATTGGGCGCGTATACGAGCACATGTACCGCGACCGCATCCATTCCAACTGTGTTTCCTACCAGAGAGGCATCGGGGTGGGCCGAATCGTGCGGGAGATTTCCAGGTTCATCTCGTCGCACCCCGGCCTCACGGGCGCCAAGTTCGACATCCACCACTACTTCGATGAAGTGTCCGAACAGGCACGCGATCAGGCGCTCAAGGAGCTGGATTCCGGCTCCTGCATCGACAGCATCGTGTGGGAATACCTGCACGACGATGTGGTCATCGACGAGAACGATGAGCTCCAGCATGTCTACAAGGGCATCGCACAGGGCTTCGCCGTCAGTCCGTTCCTGGCCAACTACATCCTGCGGGATGTGGACGAGGCCATCAGCAAGCTGAATGTGCTGTACTATCGGTACTCGGACGACATTCTGATACTCGGCCCAGACTTCGAGCAGGCGCGGGATATCCTGTACCGGAAGCTGGCGGAGAAGGGGCTGACCATCAACCCGAATCGTAAATCGTATCATCGATTACCGTGAAAATATTTTCGCCTGGCTATATGACTTCAGCCTGCCCACCACGAATAATCTTTCAGAAAGGGCGCTGCGTGGAGTTAAGACAAAGATGAAGGTTTCCGGGCAATACGCATCTGTCGAAACAGCAAATTATGGTGCATGGCTGAGATCATACATGGAAACCTGCCGAAGGAACGGTATCAACGAGATACGTGCGTTCTGTCGCCTATGTACCGGCAATCCTTTTACGGTAGACGAAATCCTGTCATATAAGCCGTAAAGACATATCTTCCCTTATTCATGTTCATTGGTCGACCCTTAAAAGTCGGCCTTTTTCTTGTGGGAAGGCGTTAATAGACCGTGAATCAATGTCATTAAGCTAACCCTATACGGAACAGCAAGAATGAGATAGAGTGTGAAGGCAAGGATAACAAGGAAAAAAAGGAGGCACAGCAAACAAGCCGAATTTCAAGATTCGACTAAAACGAGGGACAGAGCGGCGAGGACGACTACAAGATGGAAAGCCAGAGTTCAGGATGGTCGGTAGAGGAAATAGGCAGGACGCCTAAAGTGTGCCGTAGACAATCTAGGGAAAGATCGATTATTGCGAATAGGGACAAGTTCGCGTGAAAGGACACCAATAATATCCCAGGCAATGCCGGCAATCAGAGACAGGACAAATTTGCGGCAGGCAAGGACGGCAGTGGAGACGCTGATCTTGTAAGTGTACTTGGTTTTCCTGACAGGGATTTCAACACAGTCCATAACGACGCTGGTGAAATTATAGGAAATCAGGCGAGCCCAAATTTCCTGCTTGATGGAAGCGGCCTTGCGAGCGTGGAATTTGGTAAGGCCAATGGTGTATTTGAGGGTACGGAAAGAGGTTTCGATGTCCCAGCGGCGAGAATAGATTTGCTTAAGACGCTCGGGAGAGAAGTCATCCGAAGGAAGATTGGTCACAAGGGATTCATATTCACCGGAGGGAAGCTGGAAGCGAACGACGCGAACAGGCAACTCATAATAGGCATCGCTGCCATATTCGACGAAATCGAAGGAGGTCTCCTTGCCGACAAAGCGGACATAGCCATCGGGAATAGAGCGTTTTTTTGACTGGCTGCGAACGATGATCAGGCGCACAGAGATGTCAAAAGCCTCGTCAGATGGGACATCAATATGGTGCAGAAGGCCCTTAGAGCCGATATCCTTGGCACGAAAAATAAAGAACTGACCCTTCTGGATGACATGGGCCATATTGTTATAGGAGCAGAAGCCGCGATCGGCCATAAAGACGGCATAAGCATCAGTCGGCAGAGGATGGCGATCGACGATGGTTCTGAAAGCGGCATATTCATCCTTCTGAGTGATAGGCTGGATGATGGCGTCCGTATAGCGATTGGAATCCAGGTCAAGGAAAGCGGTCAAATGGATGCTGTAGCAGCCTTTTGCAGAATTGCCCTGGGTCGTGAAATACTCCTCCGAAGAAAAACGCGAATCGCTCAGGAAGGTGAACGTGGAGCCATCGGCGGCAAAGAACCGATACTTGGAATCCGAAGAAGGGACATCAAGAGACTTGTTGAAGCGGTATAAAACTTCGCTCAACGCAGACGGAAGCAGCCTGGCGCGCTTTTGAACCAGAGCAGAAGCGGTGGGATGATCTTTATCACCATTGAAGGCTTCAATCAATTCGTTCCTTGTGCTCTTTGATCCCTGTCCGATCAGAAAAGCAATGAGTTTTTCCGGCGTCAGCTTCCCTTTTTGAGTAAAATCGGACTTGGACTTGACGACGTAATCCTGGATGTTGTCGGAGACAAAACGGATGGCATCCTTGAGTTTGGCCAAGATGTCGTTATACGGCATATAGGCACCTCCTTTAAGTGTGTGAATGGTGGGCACCAATTTCACCACTTAAAGGGCCCCATTCTTTGAAAACTGGGTTTTCAAAGAATGGGGCCGCAGATTTTGCCTATTTTGTCAAGTGGTTTACTGTAATTTAATATTTATTGGAAAGCTTAGGAATCAGCTTAATGACATTGGACCGTGAATAGTAACAAACCGACGCCCGCGCCCGCACTAAAGTGGCGCGGTACACTTGCCAGATGGTCACATTTTGTGATAGAATCATCCTGTGCACAGGTGCGCTGCGGGACGCAGGACACTTCTGTGAGAGGATAAGACAGGAGAAAGGATGATCTTCCGGCTCCAGGAAGGATGGACGACACTGTTTTGAAACACAGAATTCAGCTATCAGACCATTTTACGCTGCCCAGGCTGCTGCTTTTCTCGCTGCCCAGCATTGGCATGCAGCTCGTAGATAATACGTATCAGGTGGCCGATGGTTACTTCATTTCCAATTATATCGGGGATACCGCCTTCGGGGCGGAGAATCTGATTTTCCCCGTGCTGCTCATCGTCATGAGCGTGGGGCTTATGTTCGGCAGCGGCGCCAGCGCGCTGCTGGCCAGGCAAATGGGTGAAGGCCGCAGGGAGGACGCCAACCGGCTGATGACCATGCTGACCCTTGTGCTGGCGGCGCTGGGCGTTGTTCTGTCCGCGATTCTTTTTGCGCTGATGCCCACGGTATCCCGCTGGGTGGGCGCCTCGGAGGACACCATCGGGTACTGCGTGTCCTATGGCCGGGTGCTGTGCCTGTTCATGCCCTTTCAGATGCTGTCCATGAGCTTTCACCCCCTGCTGATTGCGGCGGAGCGGCCGGGCATGGGGCTGGCGGTGACCCTCGCCAATGCCGCGGTCAACATCCTGCTGGACTGGCTTTTTGTCGCTGGCTTCGGCTGGGGCATGGAGGGAGCCGCCGTGGCGACAGGCCTGGCCTGGATGGTCAGCGCCGTGATCCCCATCGTTTTCTTCCTTCGAAACCGGGAGGGCCTGCATTTCGGCAGGCCGCGGAGGGATTTCAAAGCCCTGGGCCAGACCGTGTACAACGGCGCCTCGGAAATGGTGGATGCCATCGCCTACGCGGTGGTGGCGGTGATATTCAATCTGCAGCTGATCAATTATCTGGGAGATGTCGGCGTGGAAGCCTACGCGGTCGGCGAATATGTGAGCGGACTGCTCTCCGCGGTGTTCTACGGCATCAGCATGAGCATTGTGCCGGTGGCGGGCTATCACCTGGGCCAGTCCCACAAAAAGGAGCTCCATACCCTGTGGCACAAGGGGATGCTGCTGATGGTCTGCGGGGGCGTTCTCGTGACGCTGCTCTGCTATTTCCTGGCGGAACCCCTTGCGGGCATTTTCGTGGGATACCACGCCAGCCTGCATGCGCTGTCCGCCCATGCCCTGCGGCTGATCTCCCTGGGTTTCCTGATCGGGGGCGTCACGGTCTATGCCGGATCCTATTTTACCGGGGTCAACCAGGGGACGGCGTCCCTGCTCATCGCCCTGGCGAAGGGGATCGTTGGTCCGCTGCTGATGGTATGGATCCTGCCTGCGATCTTTGGCGCGGATGCCCTGTGGCTGGCTTACCCCCTGGCGGAGGTGCTGGCCCTGATCGCGGTGGCCGCCTGTATCTTCTGGTGGTGGCGGGGCGGTGAGGACAGGCATCTGGGTGAATCCGTGGAAGAGGCCGCGGAATGCTGAGCGCGATGGAGACAATGATGAAAGCCCATCCCGCGGCGCGGGAGAAAGCTGGAACGCTGAGCGCGATGGAGACGATGAAGAAAGCTCTCCCGCGGCGCGGGAGAGAGAGAAAATTCACTGTATGGGCAATGCGGGCGGAATGCTTACATACTGATCTGAAGCAATCAGCGGATCCCGGAAATCGATGGCAGACGTGAGATGACAGTTGCGGAGGAGAAAAAATGGCGGATACCATTGTAAAGCTGTTTCTTGAAAACGCGGAAAGGAACCCGAAGGCCCCGGCCCTGCTGGATATTCGGGGAACCTACAGCTATGAGGAAATGAACCGGCGATCCGCGTATCTGGCGGAGAAAATCCTGTCCGCCGCCGGGGGGAAGCGGGTTGCCGTGCTGCTTCCCCGGATCAAGGACTTCGTTGTGGCGATGTTTGCGGTGCTGCGGGCCGGCGGCGCGGTGGTGCCCATTGACGGGGAATATCCCGCGGAGCGGGTGCGCAGCATCCTGCAGGATGTGAACTGCGCCCTGTGCTTCACCACAAAGGCCAGAGCGGGAGAGATCGAGGAGGTGCCCTCCCTGCTGCTGGAGGAGATTTTCCCGGAGGGGGAGGATGTTCCGGAGGCGGATCTGACCCTGGATCTTTCCGATCCGGACGCGGAGGGCTACATTCTGTATACCTCCGGCTCCACCGGAAAGCCCAAGGGCGTGGTGCACCGGCAGTCCATCCTGAGCTGCGCGCCCACGGTGCTCGCCGGGCAGATTCCCATGACGGAGCATTCCCGGGCGCTGAATATTGCCGGCGTCAGCTTCATCGCGAGCCTGCTGGATTTTACGACGATGCTGAGCTGCGGCGGCAGCGTGTATATCGCCAGCGAGACGGAACGGAAAAACATGGAGATGATCCATGCACTGTTCACGAAACGGAAGATTACCGGCATGTTCTGTCCGCCCCAGATGTACAGCGTCCTGCAGAAGCTGTATGGAAACCCACCGCTGGAATATGTGATTCTCGCGGGGGAGAAGGCGCAGGGCGGCGAATATCCGCCGGGAGTGCTGGAGGCTTATGGTTCCAGCGAAAGTTTCTGCGCGCTGCTGCATCCGGCCGGAAGCGGCGGCCCCACATGCCTGGGGAAGCCGTGCCGCGGGGTGGAGGTGTGGCTGCTGGACGAAAACGGACAAAGCATTGAGGAACCCGGCGTCGTCGGCGAGCTGTGCATCAGCAGTCCCTGGACGGCGGACGGATACAACAATCTGCCGGAGGAAACGGCACAGCGGTTTACGGAAAACCCCTTCCGGCCCGGAACGCGCCTGTATCACAGCGGGGATCAGATGGCCTGGGATGAGGACGGCAGTCTGATCTTCTACGGCCGGAAGGACCGGATGGTCAAGGTGCGGGGCTATCGGGTGGAGCTGGGAGAAATTGACCAGGTCATGACCCGGAAGGCGAGCATCAGCGAAAGCGCCAGCGTGGATGTGCAGGTGCATGGCGGCGCCCACATCGCCAACTATTATACGCCGGACGGACAGTCCCCCGAGGAACTGAAGGAATACGCCGGCAGGTATCTGCCGGATTACATGATCCCCGACTACTTTATTCCCATGGAAGCGCTGCCCCGGAACGACCGGGGAAAGATTGACTATCCCCGGCTGCAAAAAATGGAGATCAAAACCGAGGAAGCGGCATACGAGCCTCCCCGGACGGAGATGGAGCGGAGGATCTGCGACGCCTTTGCCTCTGCCCTGGGGCTGGACCGGGCCAGCGCCATGGCGGACTTCTTTGATCTGGGCGGAACCAGCCTCAGTGCCGCGGTGCTGATCAGCCTGCTGAGCGACGGGGAAACCTCCCTCTCCTTCCAGGATGTGTCGGCGAATCCAACGCCCCGGGCGCTGGCGGCCTTCCTGGAATCCCGCCGGGACGCGGCGCTGCCGCCCATGAACCGGTCCTCATATCCCCTGACAAAGACGCAGCTGGGCATCTATCTGGAGAGCCTGACCGGCGGCAGCAAGGAAACTTATACCCTCCCGTATCTGGCCCGGGCGGCGGAGGGGGTCGGCCCGGAGGAGCTGATCCGGGCGGTTCGGCAGGTGCTGAAAGCGCATCCCGGCATGAACTATGTCATCCACGCGGAGCAGGGCAGAATGCCCGAAATGGTGCCCGTGGCGGAAGACGGGGAGGAAATTCCCGTTTTTGAAGGGACGGAGGAAGGCCGCCTGGACTTCATGAAGACCTTTATGCCCGTGGTGCCGATGATGGATCACCGGCTGTTCTGTCCCGCGGTGTACCGGACGCCGGAAAGATGCTATCTGGCGATCAAGACGCATCTGGTTTTCTTTGACGGAACGTCCATCAGCCAGTTTATTGCGGAAATGAACCGGGCGCTGTCCGGGAAGGAGCTGCAGGGCGAGGAATGCTCCATCCAGCAGGCGGCCCTGATCGAGGAAAGGCAGCTGCGGGACGGAACCCACGACAGGGCCAGGGAATACCACCTGAATCTGTTCCGGGATGCCGAGGATATGCCCGCCCTGTCGGGCGACCTGAACAGCCCCCTGACCCCCGGCGTCAGCACGAATATCCGCTATGAACCGGGGACGCTGACCGCGGAGCGGGTAAAGGCCTTCTGTGAGAAAACCCATATATCCGAAAGCTCCTTCTTCCAGGGAGCTATGGCCCTGATGCTGGGCAAATATCTGAACAGCAGCCAGGTGTCCTTCTCCACCGTGTACAACGGTCGCCCCCTGGCGGAGATGAGCCATACCATCGGAACGCTGATCAAGCGGATTCCGGTCTACGGGGATCTGCGCCGCAATCAGCCGGTGGGGGATTTTCTGCGGGGGATCAGCCGCCAGATCTTCACCACCATGGCGAATGACATCTATTCCTTCGACGAGGTGCTCAAGACCTGCCCCGTCAACGAGGATGTGGAGTTCATCTATCAGGGAGACCAGTTTACAGATCATATGGGCACCTCTGCAGGGGAAACCCTGCTGGAGGGCGATAAGTGGTTCATGGAGCATTATCACACCGGCATGGTGACCGGGTGCATGTCCATCCAGTTCTTCTCCACCGGCGGGCTGTATAACATGACCGTGGAATACCGGAATGAAAAATTCACGGAGAAATGGGTCCGGCGCTTTGCCCAGGATCTGTTCACGACGGCGGAAAGGCTGATGCGGGCGGAGCGGATCGGGGAGGTCTCCCTGATGACGGAGGCGGACCGGGCCCTGCAGGCGGCCTTCAACGATACCCGGGTGCCGATGAAATTTGTGCCCGTGCAGGAGCAGATCCGCCGGCAGGCCCGGAAGAACCCGGACCGGCCGGCCGTGATTGCGGCCGGAAAGACCCTGACCTTCCGGGAACTGGATTTTCTGTCCTCCCGGCTGGCGGACGTCATCAGCCGGAAAGGCATTGGGACGGACCAGTTGGTGGGGGTGCTGTTTGACCGTACTGTATGGGCGTATGTGGCGGAGATCGCCGTGCTCAAGGCCGGCGGCGGCTTTATGCCCTTTATTCCGGACTATCCGGACGACCGGATCCAGTACTGCATGCAGGACAGCGCCAGCCCGCTGCTGCTCACCTGCCGTGCGCAGCTGGCGGGCCGGCAGCTGGGACAGGACGGAGCCTATGAAATCCTGACCCTGGAGGAGGCCTTCGGCGGGGAGCCGGATCAGGTCGCGGCCGACGAAGCCTGGGCGGATTTCAGCCCGGCAGCGGTCCGCCCGGATCACCTGGCCTACTGTATCTACACCTCCGGCTCCACCGGCAAGCCCAAGGGCGTGCTCATCGAGCACCGGAACATCGCAAACTATGTCCACCGGAATGAAAAATCCGTGGAAATCATGCACTACGCGGCGCCGGGGCGCATTTGCCTGGCCCTCGCGTCCTTCTCCTTCGACGTGTCGGTGGTGGAGGAATTTGTGCCCCTGTGCAACGGAAACACCGTGGTGATCGCCACGGAGGAGGAGATCCACGATCCGGTCCGGTTCGCCCGGCTAGTCCGGGAAACCGGCGCCACCGGCATGACCTGCACGCCCACCTATCTGCTGAGCCTGCTGGAGATTCTGGAAAGCCGGGATGCTCTTCGGCAGATCACTTTCTTTGACATCGGGGCGGAGGCCTTCCCGCGGCAGCTGTATGACCGGCTGCGGGAGCTGCGGCCCGACAGCGTGATTCTGAACGTGTACGGCCCGACGGAATGCACCATGGGCTGCGCGGCCGCCGTGATGAACGGCGCGGAGAGGGTGACCGTGGGCCCGCCCATTGCCAACACCGGCTTTTATGTGGCGGACACCTTCGGAAATGATCTGCCCGTCGGGATGCGGGGCGAGCTGATCATCTGCGGCGACCAGGTCGGCCGGGGCTATGTGCATCCGAATGAGAAAAACGCCCGGGCCTTCTTTGCCCATGGCGGGGCCCGGGCCTATCACAGCGGCGATCTGGCCGCCTGGACGGAGGAGGGGGAAATCCGGATATTCGGCCGCATCGACAACCAGATCAAGCTGCGGGGATTCCGGATCGAGCTGGATGAGATCGAAAAGGTCATGACGGAATATCCCGGGGTTTCCAGCGGCGCCGCGGCGGTGCGTAAAACCGGCGGAACGGAATATCTGGCCGGATACTATACGGCCAGGGAAGCGGTGGATGAGCACGCGCTCAAAGCCTTTATGCAGGAGAAGCTGCCTGAATACATGATTCCCGCCGTCCTGACGCGGCTGGAGGACATGCCCATGACCGCAAACGGCAAGGTGAACCGGAAGGCGCTGCCCGAGCCGGATCTGCAGGCCCTGAAGGCGGAATATATTCCGCCGGAGACGGAAACCGAAAAGACGCTCTGCGCCGCCTTCGCCCGCACGCTGCAGCTGGAGGAAAACCAGGTCGGCCTGCTGGACGATTTCTTCGACCTGGGGGGCGATTCCCTGAAGGCCATGGTGGTGCTGGCGGACGCGCAGCTGGACGGGCTGACCGCGGCGGATGTGTTCCAGCTGCGGACGCCGAAGGCTATTGCGGAGGAGCTGGCGAAGCGGAGCAATCTGGAAAGCCTGCCCGAGCGGGATGCGAAGGCGCGGCTGATTTCTCACGCCCTGTCCCCGCTGCAGACCCAGATGATTGACAACCAGCTGTTCCGGCCGGATTCCACCATGTGGAGCAATATGCACTTCCTGGCGCGGTTTGACCGGGAGGTGGACGCGGATCGGCTCTGCGCGGCGGTGAACGCCTCGCTGCGCAATCATCCCGCCCTGTCCGTGGCTTTCTATTTTGACGAGGAGAATGAACTGCGGCAGAAATATGTGCCCGGCCTGCTGAAGGAGGTCCGGGTGCGGGATATCCTGCCGGAAACTGAGGACGCGCTGGCGGACATCCTGCTGCTGCCCTTCCCCCGCATTCTGAACGCATGCCTGTGCAAGGTCAATGTGTTCCGGGGACAGAAGGGCTGCTACCTCTTCATGGATGTGCACCATCTGCTGATGGACGGCGGATCCCTGGGGGTGGTGCTGGCGGATATCATGAACGCCTATTTCGGGCGGGAAATGAAGCCGGACTATTACTTCGCCATGCTGTCGGACGCGGAAGCGCGGGCGGCGGAGGGCGGCGTGGAAAAGGACCGCGCCTGGTTCCGGGAAAGGTACGCGGAGGACGACTGGTGCAATATTCCCGCGCCGGATCACGAAAGCGATTATATCAACCAGGCCGGACGGATGAAGCGGCTGGCCTTTACCGCGGAGGAGGTGGCGAAGGCGGAGGCCCACTGGGGCGTTTCCCACTCCGTGATGGCCATCAGCGCGGGCCTGCTGGCCCTGTCCAGATTCACGGGCAGGAAGCATGTTATGATCAACTGGATTTTCAATAACCGGCTGGCGCCGGAGGCGGAGAACGCGGTGGGCATGCTGATCCGGAACCTGCCGGCGGCAATTCGCATGGAGGAGGTTTCCACCACCCGGGAGGTGCTGCTATCTGTGAAGGAGCAGGTGGCCGAGGGCATCGCCCACGCCAGCTGGGACTTCATGTCCGAAGGCCTGCAGCCCTACCTGAATGACTGCATGGAGGTGAATCTGCAGCTGGGGATCAACGGGGACGAGCTGGACGAGCTGCCCCATGAGCTGATTGAGCTGAACGATGAGTTTTCCGCGGCCGGCGCGCGGCTGGAGGTGGAACTGCTGGAGAATGAATTCGGCGACAACGGCTTTGATTCGGAGATGGAATACGCGGAGGGCTTGTTCGACAGGGAAAGGATCGAAGCCTTCCACGATCTGTACATCCAGATGCTGGAGGCCCTCATCCGCCGGGAGAATGTCCTGGAAAAATGAGGAGAGAAGACAGAAGCCTGAAGATTCTCTTTCCTGAGAGATCAGTGAAATGGGGTTCGGGAGATAAGTTTGAAAGTTCTGTTTCGTGACATATTGGCAAACAGAGGGGGGTATAAAAATGAAACAAAAAGTGGATCAGACGATCAGAATGACCATGACCCAGAGTCAGCTGGGAATCTGGTTTGAATGCCTGGAGCCGGTGGAAGGCCGGAGCTACGACCTTCCGTACCTGTTCGAACTGGGGGCAAGAACGGACGGGGAGATGAAGCGCCTGGCCCGGGCGCTCGAAAGAACGGTGCTGGCCCATCCGGGGCTGCTGGCCAGGGTGGCGCCGGAAGAGGGAATCCCGGCCCTGGAGATGGAAGCGCATCCGGCCTTCCGGGCGGATATCGAAAAACGCCGCTTCGCGGGAAGCGGTGATGGAGCGGATTACCCAGCCCTTCGCCCAGGGCGGAAGACGGGCGCGCCCCATCGACCTGCGGGGCCCGCTGAGCGTGTTCCGGCTCTTTCAGACGCCGGAGGGGGCGTTCCTCTACACCAACACGCATCACCTCATTTCGGACGGAGCAAGCCTGGTCGTGTTTTTTGACGACCTTTCCCGGGCGTATGCAACGGATACGGTGCCGGAGGCGGAGACCTGCACCATGGCGGATATGTGCAGGGAGGAGGAAGCGGCGAGGAAAAGCCCCCGGCTGGCGGAGGAAGCACAATGGTATCGGGAGCATTTCACACCGGACGAGCTTTCGCGCTTTCCCGGGGCGCCGGATCCGAACCAGCCCCTTGACGACTTTCGGAATGTGATCATTCCGCTCCGTACCGATCCCGGGCGGATCAACGAAGCCTGCGCAAGGTACGGGGTCAGCAAGAGCACGCTGTTCAACGGCGCCTTCGGGTACCTGCTTTCGATCTGGAATCACAGTGAGGAGGCTACCTTCAGCACCATTTACCACGGACGGACGGATCCGCGCTATGCGCGGACCTCCACGATGGCGGTCCGGACGCTTCCCGTTTATGTCCGGGCGGAGAAGGAGGCCACCGTCGGCGAGTACCTCGCGGCGCTGCAGGAGCAGAGCGACGGCGTACGGCAGCGGAGCGTATACAGCGCGCTGGATCTCAGCGCGAGCATCGGATGGAATTTCAATCTGTTTTTTGCGTATCAGGGTTCTCTGCTCGGATATAGGCTGGTGCTGGACGGAAAACCCGCGCCCTATACAGATCTGCGGATTCAGGAATACGGTATTGATTTCTCCCTCGAAGTGCTGAAGGTTTCGGACGGGTTCCGGGCCGAAGCCGCCTATCCCGGCAGCGCGCTTTCCGAGGAGATGGTTCGGGAGATTGTCGCGCAGTTTGATCATGTGCTCCTGGAAATGACGGAGAAGGAATATCTGCGGGATATGGAGATCCTGACGGAGGAACAGAAGCAGGAGGTCATCCGCGACAGCGCCGGCCCCCTGCTGGAGATGGATCTGAGCCGGACGGTTCCCAGCCTGATCTCCGGCCAGGCGGCCCGAAACCCGGAGGCCCTCGCCCTGAACGACGGCCGGGAGGAAATGACCTACGGTGAGATGGAACGGCGGGCCAATCTCCTGGCCCGGGAACTGATCCGCGCGGGGGTCCGGCCGAATGAGTTCGTGGGGATCCTGCTGGAGCGCAGCGTGCTTTTCCCCGTCTGCGTCCAGGCCATTCACAAGGCGGGAGCGGCCTATCTGCCCCTGGATCCGGAGTACCCCCCGGAGCGGCTCAATTACATGATGGAAAACGCCCGCGTGGGAACCCTGATCACCGCCCGCGGCATCCTTTCCGACAAGCAGGCGGAAGGCGGCATCCGGGCGGAGAAATACCTTTTTCCGGAGGAGCTCGATTTTTCCGGGGAGGCTCCGACAGTGGATCTTTCCACCCCGGAGGGCAACGCCTACATGATCTACACCTCGGGCTCCACGGGCCTGCCCAAGGGAGTCGTGCTGCATCACGCGGGGCTCCTGAACCTGACGGAAGGCGTCATCCGGACGCTGGAGCTGACTGCGGCGGATCGGGTGGCGATTCACTGCAGCTTCTGCTTCGACGGCTCCGTGGATCAGCTTTTCCCGACCCTTGCGGCGGGCGCGAGCCTGCATATTATGCCCTCGGAGATCCGGAAGGATATGGACGCGATCATTGCGTTCCTTCGGGATCACCGGATCACCGGAACCGGATTTACCACGCCGCTGGCGGTCCTGATCGCGCGCCGGGGGGATCCGGATGTGCGCTTCATGACCATCGGCGGGGAAAAGCTGGCCGGCGTGGTCAGCGACAGGGTGCTGCATTTCAATCAATATGGACCCACGGAATGCACCGACGTCGTGACCAGCTATACGCTGGAACGGGGCCGGGAATATGACGAAATTCCCATCGGCGAGCCGATGCCCAACCTCTGGTGCTTCCTGGTGGATCGCTTTGGTCATCTTCTGCCTCCCGGCATTGCCGGGGAAATTTGCGTGGCCGGGATTCAGGTCGGCCGGGGGTACTGGAATCTTCCGGAGAAGAGCGCGGAGGTCTACGGTGACTGCCCCTTTGTGGAGCGGGATCACTGGGGACGGAAGGTGCGCATGTATCATACCGGGGACCTGGGAAGGCGCGGAGCGGACGGAATGCTGTACTGTATCGGCCGCATCGACTCCCAGATCAAGCTCAACGGCTTCCGCATCGAACTGGGAGAGGTGGAAAACGCCGCCATGAAGTACCCGGGCATCATCCGGGCGGCTGCCGCGGTGAAGAACAAGTCGCTTTGTCTGTACTACACCTCCGATGCCCCCCTGGAGGAAAAGGACATCACGGAGTTCCTGTCCCGGACCCTGGCGGAGTATATGATTCCCGCCAGCGTGACGCGCCTGAAGGCCATTCCGGAAACGCCGAACGGCAAAACGGACCGGAAGGCCCTGCCGGAGCCTGAACTGACGATCCGGAAGACCGCGTATACGGCGCCCCGCAGCGAACCGGAGCGGAAGATCTGCGCCGCTTTTGAAAAAGTATTGGGCCTGAAGGCAGGTACGGTGGGCATTCATGACGATTTCTTTACCATCGGCGGGGATTCCCTCCGGGCCATGCAGGTCATGGGGAATGCCGATCTGGAGGGACTCAGCGCCCGGATGATTTTCCGGGGCAAAACCGCCGCGACCATCGCGGAGGAGCTGGCGGACCTGAAGATGGAGAACCTGGAGGAATACGAGAGGGAAGCACGGGGCATGCGGCTGCCCGTGACCTCCGCCCAGGAGATTATGTTCGCGGATCTGGCGGAGGAGCCGGATTCCATCATGTTCAACATGCCCGGTTTCTTCCGGATGAACGGGGTGGAGGATGCGGACCGGCTGGCCCGGGCCGTGGATCTGGCTGCGACGGCCCATCCGGGGCTGTGTACCGCCTTTGAGCGCGACGGAGATGGAAACATCCTTCGGTATATCCGGCCGGACTATCCGGGCAGAACCACGGTGACAGAGGTCACCCCCGAGGAGCTGGAAGCCCTGAAGGGAACGCTGATCAGGCCCTATGATCCCTTTGGCGGGCCGCTGTTCCGGTCGCGGGTTTTCCGCTGCGAAGGAAAGGTGTACCTCTTTGTGGATATGCTGCATATGGTCTCTGACGGCACTTCCCTGGACGCCCTGTACCGGGATATCGCGCGGGCCTACCGGGGAGAGAAACTTTCCAGAGATTATATTTACAGTTATATCCGCAGGGAGGCGGAGACCCGGGGAACCCCGGCCTTTGAAAAAGCCCGGAAATATTTCGCGGATCTGCTGGGAGACAGGAACTGGTGTCGTTTGCCGACCTTTGACCATGATGTCCGGGATCCGGCCTGCGGGAAGATGTACGCGGAGGAGATCATGCCTCTGGAGAGCATGACGCAGGCGGAAAGGCGCCTGGGATATTTCCGCAATGTCATCGCCATAACGGCCACGATGCTGGCCCTGCGGGAGTACTGCGGGGAAAGCCGCGTCAGCGTGGACTATGTCAACAATAACCGCATGGAAAAATATATCCGCAACTCCGTTGGCCTGGTCTTTAAGACGCTGCCGCTGGCGGCGGATCTGAGCCGGTATGCCGACCGGGCGGAACTATTGCGGGAGATCAACCGGCAGGAGATCGAAAGCTTTGTCAACAGTGTCGCGGATTATACCGCCAAGGAGGATCTGGAAGCGGAGGACGCCATTGCCGTCAACTATGTGTCCAATCTGGGCAGCGGGGACAGCATGGGGGGCTGGAGGCGGAGGAAATCCCCCTGGATGCAGACGAGGATGAGACCATGGGCGGCCATATGGATCTGTATATCAAGGAGGAAAATGGCTCCGTGAGCCTGGAACTGGACTACACGAAGCACGTGTATGAGCCGCAAAGCATCCGAAGGTTCCTGGATTTGATCATCCGTTTCCTGAAGGAACTGACAGCGTCCCCGGAATCGGCGGACTGATGGATCGTCAGGACATGGAGAGTCACCGGGCCGGCGAACCGGAGAAAGGCATGGATGTAACTGACACATGAAAAGAGTGAATGAACATTCGAAAATGTCCATTTACGGACTGGGAACCACCGCGTTCTGGTCCGGATCCAACCCCGGCGCGGCCGTCTGCATCCGCGAGGCAGTGGAGAAATACGGGATGACCGTGCTGGATACGGCGGAAATGTACGGCGACGGCCGGTGCGAAGCCGCGCTGGCGCGGGCGATCCGCGGCATCGACCGGGAAAAGCTGTTTCTGGTGAGCAAGATTCTGCCAGATAACGCGGATGAAAAGCACTTCCGGAAAAGTCTGACCGGCAGCCTGCAGCGGCTGGGAACTGATTATCTGGATCTGTACCTGCTGCACTGGCGGGAAAATACGGATCTTCATTTTCTGGTTCCGGCCATGGAGGCAGCGGTGCGGGAAGGACTGATCCACCGTTGGGGCGTTTCCAATTTTGATACCGGGGACCTGCAGGACCTGCTGGCCGTGGAAGACGGGGGGCACTGCTTCTGCAACCAGATTTTCTACAGTATCTATGAGCGCGGATGTGAAAAGGAGCTCCTGCCATTGATGCGGGAGCTCCATATCCTGCCGATGTCCTATTCTTCGCTGGGTTCTGATTACTATCCGCATCCGGATATCCATCAGCATCCGGAGATCATGGCGCTGTGTCGCGCGGAAAAGGTGCCCCCGGAGGCGATGATGCTCCGCTGGAACGCGGAGCAGGGATTCTGCACCCTCTTCAGCACCTCCTCCCTCCCTCATCTTCGGGACAACCTGCAGGAGGTCCCGGAGGAGGCATTCCGAAGGTTTCAGCTGCTCGTGGAACGGGATTTCCCCGCCCCGGCCGAAGGATACCCGCTGGTGAAGATCTAAGGAAACAGGCAAAAAATGTTCAAAGGAAGGAATGAAACGATGACAAAAACAGTCTGTCTGATGCTGTCCCTGGTGATGCTTGTGCAGATTGCGGGCTGTGCTTTGGGAGAAGAAACCGTCATGGATTATGACGGGGTCGAAACCCCGAAGGAGGAAGCACAATGGTATTCCGTCAGCTATCCGCTCTACATCTATGATGAGGAAACAAAGTATTCCGTGGAGATGCCCCTGTTTTTCTTTGACGGGGTGGAGGATCTGCCCTGGATCGATCTGGAGGAGGCCGCGGATATTCTCAATACCGTGGAGACCAGTCTGCTCAAAACGACCGGGTATCATCTGACCTATGAACGGAAGGACCGGGTGATTACCCTGGAGAGAGAAACCAGATAAACAGGGCTATCTTATTTTGTGCTTCGCTCCACATGGAAAGCTCTTTTCTTTTAATTGGGGTATAGACCGGCTATCTTCGATCAGCGTCTTCGTGAATACCATTCAGGGCACAGCTACCTCCTCACATCCAAGCCAAGTAGTCAGGGTCTTCTCTTGAAATACGATCTTAACCTGGACAGAGCGATGACGCCTGTCAACACGTATTATTGACCCCTCATAATCCTTCAGGAAGCCGTCTATTATTTTTATCTGATTCAGTGAAGTTCAACCGAGAGAAGTACCCAAAAACCCATATAAATCAAGGGTTTTAGATATAACAAACAATTAATGGTAAATCACCTTTTGGGTGAAGGTACAGTTCCCGATAGTCGCTGTACTTTCTTATGTCTACTTGGTACAATAGAAGCATCAGAAAGGGGCGATTTCATTGACCACAAACCCAGACTTTATCCGTTTCTGCGTGCTCTGGAGTATTTCGTATCATCTCTCGTAGTATATATGTAAACAAGGATAAGGTTTCCCTATCACCGTGAGCAAGGATCTGAGCAAGTCTTTTTGCTTCTTTTTCGACTATATCGCCTACTTCAACGTAATTTCCGCTATCAATCTCCTTTTGATGGAGAGCTTGTATATTCAGCGACTCAATGGGCAAGTAGTTGTTGTTGCCGTATGCTTCTCCTGGGTTTTTGCCAATAGGTAATTTGTCTGAAAGACTTTTAAAAACCCATATGACCAGCATAGTCCACCCCTTGTGTATTCCCAACAGTAATATGGAAAGGAATATCGCTATATCGTTCTCTAAAGAATCGCAGAGAGGAAGATGCCAAAAGCAAACCAAAGGGTCGTACCCATTTCATGGAAGCATCTATATTCACTTCATCGTCGACTATGGTGTTATCCAATTGTGATAGAAAATCAAGAGTACTGATTGTTTCCAAGTCAGGTATTAATATCCGCATAGTTATCTCCTTTAGAATAGCAGAATCCGGAACTATTCATGTTACTTATGCTTATTGTTGTTTGCGTTTATTCTTCTATAAACACATATCAATTGATAGAAAGAATCGCCGCTGGGCTATTCCGCCCTGGACTTTCTCCGTTTGGAAGGGCTGGATGCAAGGCCGAACGAGCAGGACGTGCTGTCCATTGCGGCGGCCTTATGTCCGATCGAAGATACCAGAGATCCCCTTTGGGAGTACGCTGCCAAGGGGGTGATCGCATCGATGCTGTACTATGTGCTGTCCTACCTTCCGAAGGAGGAGGGAACGCTCGTTACCCTTGGAAAGCTCTTTGACACAGTCGTGGACGGCAGATACGAACAGCTTCTGGAGGATCTCGAGTGGGATGAGCCGGACAGCTTTTCGATCCATCAGTATGCTTTTATCCGTGCCTGCAGGGATGCCGAGAAAATGCGCGGCTCCATTTTCGGCATTGTCGGGGAAAAGCTTGCGATCTTCCGCTTTGACGGGATGAAGCATCTGCTGACCCAGCGGGAGCACGTGGATTTCGCCAGCCTGCGCAACGAGAAGACGGTTCTGATCGTGAATGTTTCCGACTGCGACCGAAGCCTGGACCGGCTGATAGCCTGTATCACGATATCGACGAAAGTTGCGGCACGATACAGTGTGGTTCATTTGCCTATGAATTTTGTTGCATTTAGAATTTACTATGGAGACATAGAAGGGAAAACGGCTGCCTGAGGATGTTTTTATGCGCTGCTTCTTTACATCCAGAATGTTATGTGTTATGATTTAATGTAAGGTTTATGTTTAGGAATGAAGACAAACCGCGGCGAATCCATACGGAATGCCGGGCCTGCTCCAACCAAAGGGCCCGCACCATCGCCTGTATAGGGTATGGGTTTGTCACATCCAGGATGAATCAGAATGAGAAAACATCAAACCATCACGCATGAACAGGAGATGAGGATATGTCTGAGCAAGGGAAAGCATCCTTCTTTCGCCAGAAGACCCTGAACCGCATTTCGTCCCCGGAGCAGCTGACGGATTACCTGCGCGTCACCAATCCGGGAATCTGGATTTTCCTGGCCGCGGTGGTCGTGCTGCTGGCGGGCATCTTCGTCTGGTCGACGGTGGGCACGCTGGAGACGACGGCGAAGGCCGCGGTGATCGTGGAGAACCACGCGGCCCAGGTGATGCCCGCCGGCGCGGAGACCCTGAGGGAGGGAATGTCTCTGCGCGTGGCCGGACAGGAGACGAGGATCCTCACGGGTCAGACGGACGAATATGACCGCCCCTATGGAACAGCGGAGGTCAACCTGCCGGACGGCACGTATGACGGCGTCGTGGTCACCGATACCGTGCACCCCATCCAGTTTTTGCTGGCGGGGGCTTGATCAACCATTCGTTCAAAGGAGATGAATGCCCATGAGCAGGACTGCGGGCGAGGCGGGCTGGCGCGTCTCGCGCTACAACCTGGCCGCGAGGATCCCCGATTCGGACAAGATCGCCGTGGCGAATCTGTTCCGGGGGACGTGCGGCGCATATACCCCCATTGAAATGTATCTGTTGGACGAGCTGGACAGCCTGGACGAAAACCACCCAATATTGAAGCGATTCAGGGAGCGGGGGCTGATCGTCAATTTCGACGAGCTCGAGGCGCTGAGCACCGACAGCCGGATCGCCTGCTCGGCCAGCGAAGATGTGTCGCTGACCATCTGCCCCACCATGGGCTGCAACTTCGACTGCCCCTATTGCTTTGAGAACCACCGCCCCGGCCGGATGAGCCAGCAGACCCAGGACGACGTGATCGCCCTGGCCGGGCGGATGCTGGAGAACTCGCGCGCGAAGAAGCTGCATGTGATCTGGTTCGGCGGCGAGCCGCTGCTGATGCCGGACATCATCGAAGCGCTGACCGGGCGGCTGACGGCGCTGGCCGAGCAGCATGGCGCGGAATACACGGCCACGATCGTCACCAACGGCTACCTGCTCACCCAGGAAATCGCCGACATGCTGGGGCGCTGCAAGGTCAAGGGGGCTCAGGTCACCCTGGACGGCATCGGCCCGGAGCACGACAAGACCCGGCACCTGGCGGGCGGCGGCCCCACCTACGAGCGCATCATCCATAACCTGCGCACGCTGCGCCTGCCCTTCAAGGTCGTCATCCGCCATAACGTGCACGAGGGCAACCGGGATCAGATCGAGCCCCTGAGGGAGCGCGTCAAGGCCCTGGCAGAGGAGAGCGGGAATGACATCAGCTACTACGCCTCCCCGGTGCGTGGCAACATCGCGTCGGATGAGCGCGGCTGCGGGGTGAACACGCTGATCTCGGACGACACGTACGAGGTGAGCATGCGGCGCGATGTGGCGCACTTCCATTCGGGAAGGGCTGTATGTTGCGGCGCCCAGTGCCTGTTTTCAGTGGGCATCGACGACCATGGGCGGCTGTTCAAGTGCTGGGAGGACGTGGACAAGCCGGAGCACAGCTTCGGACGGGCCGACCGCTGGGACCCCGCCAATCCCATCTTCTAGGAAAAGGTGCTGAAAAACATCCAGCTGCTGTGCGACCGGGGCTATTACGTGCAGATCCACCAGAGCGTGTGGAAGGACAGCCTGTCCTCCATCCGCCCCACGGTGCTGCGCATGAAGGAAATGGGCGTTTCCCGCTATCGGATTCTGCCCGTTGAGCCCAGCGTGCGCTGGGTGGCCCTGGCGAAGGACCAGAGCGTGACCAACGCGGAATGGCTGGACTATCTTCCGGGGTTTCTGGACTGGTGGTATGAGAACAACATCGATCTGGACCTGGAGGTGTGGAGCTATTGGGTGGGAAACAAGGGCTCCCGGCGCGTGATCATCGAGCCCGATCTCCTCTCCCAGGGGCTGGACAACCGCTCCAGGGGCTGCATGGTGCACATTCACCGCGTGTTTATCGACGCGGACGGGCGCTTGCTCCGCTGCATGCCCCTCTCTGGCATCATGGCGGCCTACGGCTTCAAGAGCCCCAATTTGTATCAGGGGGACGATCTTCAGCAGATCCTGACAGAATCGGATTTCATGGACCAGATGGCCTGCTCCTGCGGGGAGATGAAGGCCCGTCTGCCAGAGTGCCAGGCCTGCGCTTACAGCGAGCGATGCAGCATGGGCTGCCGGGCGGAGGCCATGGCCCAGGGCAACGGCCCCATGGGGATCGACAACAGGGTATGCGAGTTCTTCAAGAACGGCTACTATGAGAAAATGAAGGCCGTGGCGGAAAAGCACGGGCTGAAATACACGGTTTGATCGAGGATGGATGAGGATGCGCAAGAAGAAAATACCTTCGCCCATCACCAAGGACGCGGCCAAGGTGCCCGTGGTGATGCAGCTGGAAGCCCTGGAGTGCGGCGCGGCGTCGCTGACCATGGTGATGGCCTATTACGGAAAGTGGGTGCCGCTGGAGCAGGTGCGCAGCGATTGCGGCGTCTCCCGCGACGGCAGCAAGGCCAGCAATATCTACAGGGCCGCGAAGTCCTACGGCTTTGCCGCCAAGGCCTTCCGTCTGTCGCCGGAGAGCCTGCGCACAAAGGGCAAGTTCCCCTGCATCATTCACTGGAGCTTCAATCACTTTGTGGTGCTGGACGGCTTCAGGGGGAAGTATGCCTATATCAACGATCCCGCCCGCGGCTTCGTGAAGGTGGGGCCGGAGGAATTTGACCAGGAGTTCACCGGCATCGTGATCGAGCTGGCGCCGGGGGAGGACTTCCAGCCCAGCGGCAAGCCCAAAAGCACCCTCTCCTTCGCCCGCAAGCGCCTCGTCGGGGCAGGCGGAGCAGTGGCCTTCGTCATGCTCACCACGGCCATCGGCTATCTGTTCGGCATCATCAATTCCGTCACCTCCCGCATCTTCATGGATCGGCTGCTGATGGGTCAAAACCGGGAATGGCTGGTCCCGTTCATCTCGGTGATGATATTGCTTGCGGTCATACAGATCGCGGTGGCCTGGGCCCAGGCGGTCTACAGACTCAAGATCAACGGCATGATGGCCGCCATCGGCAGCACGTCCTATATGTGGAAGGTGCTGCGCATGCCCATGGAGTTTTTCTCCCAGCGGCTGGCGGGCGACATTCAGGGCAGGCTGGTCCTGAACGCCTCCGTGGCCGGGACGCTGGTGAACATCTTCGCGCCGGTGCTGCTCAATACGGTGATGATGGTGTTCTATCTGGCGCTGATGCTTCGCCAGAGCCTCCTGCTCACCCTGATCGGGGTCACCGCCCTGGTGATCAACATGGTGATGGCCCGCGTGATCTCCAATAAGCGCGTCAACATCACCCGCGTGCTGTTGCACGACACCGGCAAGCTGGAGGCCACCGCCGCCAGCGGCATCGCCATGATCGAAACCATCAAGTCCAGCGGCGCGGAGAACGGCTTCTTCCAGAAGTGGGCCGGGTACCAGGCCTCCGTCAATACCCAGAACATCAAGGCGCAGCGCACCGAGGCGCTGCTGGGCAAGATCCCGCTGTTCTTCACCAACCTGGCCAATTACGCCGTGCTGGTGCTGGGCGTCTTTTTGACGATGCAGGGCAAGTACACCCTGGGCGGCGTGATGATGTTCCAGGGCTTCCTTTCCTCCTTCATGGCCCCCGCCATGACGCTGGTTTCCGCCGGACAGGCCATCCAGGAGATGCGCGCCCAGATGGAGCGCGTGGAGGACGTGATGGAATATCCGGAGGATGAAGCTCTCGCCAACCAGGATGGCGATGAGACGGTGCTGAGGAAGCTGCAGGCCAATCTGGAGCTTAAAAACATCACCTTCGGCTATTCCAAGCTGGAAAAGCCGTTGATCGAGGATTTCTCCCTGAAGCTCGAAGGCGGCCAGCGTGTGGCGCTGGTGGGCGCTTCCGGCAGTGGAAAATCCACCGTATCCAAGCTGATCTCCGGGCTGTACCAGCCCTGGAGCGGAGAGATCCTGTTTGACGGCAAGCCCCGCAGCGCCTATCCGCGGGACGTGATGGTGGGCTCGGTGGCGGTGGTGGACCAGGACATCACCCTGTTTGAGGACACCATCGCCAACAACATCAAGATGTGGGACAACTCCATCCAGGATTTTGAGATGATCATGGCGGCTCAGGACGCGCAGCTGCACGACGACATCACCCGGCTTTCCGGCGGCTATCAGCACATGCTGACCAGCGGCGGCAAGAACCTCTCCGGCGGCCAGCGCCAGCGGATGGAGATCGCCCGGGTGCTTTCCCAGGACCCCACAATCATCATACTGGACGAGGCCACCAGCGCCCTGGACGCCAGGACGGAAAACGACGTGATGAAGGCGATCCGGCGTCGGGGCATCACCTGCGTGGTGATCGCCCACCGGCTCTCCACCGTGCGGGACTGCGACGAGATCATCGTGCTGGACCACGGCAAGGTGGCCGAGCGCGGCACCCACGACGAATTGATGGCGCTGGGCGGCGCGTATGCCGACCTGGTGGCGAACGAGTAAGGGTGGTGGATGAAGATGAGCCTTGAATGGTTTGATGACCAGATCAAAGAGCGTCAGGCGGCCGATCAACAGCTTCTGGAGGAATCCTTTTCCAAGATCGCCGAGGTGGTGCTTGGACAGCGCACCGCGGGCCGGATCAGCGACGATCGGATCATCACCAAGGACGCGATTGACGATGTCCTGAAATACTATCATTGCAAGCCCGTGGAGATCCCGGAGAGCATCGTGGGCGCGGAGGAGCAGCTGGATTATTGCCTGCGTCCCCATGGCCTGATGCGCCGGAATGTGACGCTGGACGAAAAGTGGTACAGGGACGCCTACGGGCCCATGCTCGCCTTCACGAAGGAGGGGGGCCTGCCCGTGGCGCTGCTGCCGGGCACGATCTCAGGGTATACCTATGTCGATCCCAGGACCGGCAAGCGGGAAAAGCTCAACGGGAAATCCGCGGCCCTTTTCGATACGGACGCGATCTGCTTCTATCGGCCCCTGCCGCAGAAGAAGCTGGGCATTCCGGACCTGCTGCTCTATTTGAAGCGGTGCATTTCCCTGAGCGACGTCGTTATGATCGTGGCCGCGGCATTGGCGGTCACGCTGGTGGGGCTTCTGCTTCCCCAGATCAGCCGGACGCTGACGGGGCCGGTGCTGTCCAGCGGTCGCGGCGACGTGCTGACGGGCATCGCGATCTGCCTCCTTTGCGTGCTGATCTCCACCCAGCTGATCGGCAGCGTGCATGATTTTATCCAAAACAGGCTGCAGGCCAAGACCTCCCTGGGCGTGGAAGCGTCCATGATGATGCGCCTGCTCTCCCTGCCGGCCAGCTTCTTCCGCAAGTACAGCCCCGGCGAGCTGCATAACCGCGCCAGCTCCGTCAATCTCCTGTGTACCACCCTCATGAGCATCGTGCTGAGCACGGGCCTGACCTCCGTGACCTCTCTTCTGTACGTGGGCCAGATCTTCCGCTTTGCGCCGACGCTGGTGGTGCCCTCCCTGCTCATCGTGCTCGCGACCGTCGGCGTTTCCGTGGTGTCCACGCTGATCCAGGTGCGCATCAACCGCCGGCGGATGGAGCTGAACGCCAAGGAATCCGGCATGACCTTCGGCCTGATCAACGGGGTGCAGAAGATCAAGCTGGCGGGCGCGGAAAAGCGCGTGTTCGCCAAGTGGCTGAATCTGTACGCCGAGGGCGCGGAGACCACCTACAACCCGCCCACGTTCATCAAGATCAATACCGTCATCACCACCGCGATCGGGCTGTTCTCCAATATCCTTCTGTATTGGCTGGCGGCCCAGAGCGGCATCGGGCAGTCCTCCTACTTTGCCTTCACCACAGCTTACGGCATGCTGATGGGCGCGTTCATGGCCTTCTCCAATATTGCCCTGTCCGCCGCCGAGATCCAGCCCATCCTGGAGATGGCGGAGCCTTTCCTGAAGAACGAGCCGGAGACCACCCAGGGCAAGGAGATCGTGACCCGCCTCTCCGGTGGCCTTGAGCTGAACCACGTGTCCTTCCGCTACAGCGAGGACGGCCCTTATATCCTGAACGACCTGTCGCTGAAGATCCGCCCCGGAGAATATGTGGCCGTGGTGGGGAAGACGGGCTGCGGCAAATCCACGCTGGTGCGACTGCTGCTGGGCTTTGAGAAGCCGGAAAAGGGCGCGATCTACTACGACCGGAAGGACATCAACAGCCTCGATCCGTCCTCGCTGCGCCGGAAGATCGGCACGGTGATGCAGGACGCGGGGCTTTTTCAGGGGGACATCTACTCCAACATCGTCATCACCGCGCCGCAGCTGACGCTGGACGACGCCTGGGCGGCGGCGGAGGTGGCCGGGATCGCCGACGACATCCGCGCCATGCCCATGGGCATGCACACGCTGATTTCCGAGGGCCAGGGCGGCATCTCCGGCGGGCAGTGGCAGCGCATCATGATCGCCCGCGCCATCGCGCCGAAGCCGAGGCTGCTGATCTTCGACGAGGCGACCTCGGCGCTGGACAACAAGACCCAGAAGCAGGTCTCCGAGGCGCTGGACGGCATGGGCTGCACCCGCCTGGTGATCGCCCACCGCCTTTCCACCATCCGCCACTGCGACCGCATCCTGGTGCTGGACGGCGGCAGGATCATCGAGGACGGGAACTATGACCAGCTGATCGAGAAGGGCGGCTTCTTTGCCGAGCTCGTGGAGCGACAGAGACTGGACGCGGCGGGATAATCTGCTGTATACAAATAGTCATTGATGAAGGAGGACAACATGGAAAATAAGAACGTCGGGAATCTGTTCCAGAAGATTGACAGGGAAAAGCTCAAGAAGGCGATGGCCTCCGATGACCCGAACGAGTTGAAGAAGATGTTGGAAGAGGAAGACATCGAGCTCACCGAGGAGCAGCTCGACTACGTTGCCGGTGGATGGGATTATAGTGGTTACGATTCCGAGACGGCCGATTTTGCCGAGAGCTACGGTCCATGAGGCCGATAGCTATTCATCGCGGCGGTTCTGTCGGCGGGCAACCGTACGGGATCAACGCCTCTGTTCCCGGTGCGCAGCGCTGCAGCGAGCTTCAGCAGGACGACTGGCCTGCGGTCCCGGCCGCAAGCGAGCTTTTCAGCGACGAAGCGTTGCGGCGGCTGCGCGACAGCCGGGAGCTGGTCGCATTCGTGGAGGAGCTTCGCGCGCGGGAGGCTCAGGTTGCCGGAAGGACGGAATCCATTGCGCGAAACGGGCTGCTTCACGCCTATGCCGGGATCATCGCTGACGACCTGTCGGAAGCAGGTCTTGTCCTGCCAGAGGCCGCGTACAGCGACGCGGCCGGTCTTTTTGAGGCGGTGACTTCGCTGCCCTTTTCGCCCAGAACGGCGAGAGCCCGGCGAAAGGTGCGCGAAGTGGCCCGCGTCGCCATGCTTTCCGAGAAGGGCGAGCTGCGTGTGCCCGTGCGCGCGGACGAGGTGAGCGACCTCTGGGAGCAGGCGATGTGCTGCGAGCCTCGCTTCAGCGCGGACTATCCCTCGTCGGTGTTTCGTACGGGCGAAGTGGTCATTCGGGGCCCTCTGCCGGAGCAAAAGGTACTGCACAGATGCATGGACCCGAGCGAGATGCCGACGTGGCTGGATCGCCTCGTCGAAATGCTCGCGGACGAAAGCCTTGCGCCTGAGCTGCGCGCCGCCTGTGGCCTGGGCTTGCATGACTGGATTCATCCGTTCGTCGACGGCAACGGCCATACAGGAAGGCTGCTCATGCTCGCGGCGCTGAGCGACCGGTATACTCAGCCGACTCTGGTGTGCCTTTCCCATGAGCTCGTGATGAACCGCAGCGCGACCATACGGCAGTTTGCACGATTGAGAAACCGCGAGGCCGACGCGATCGGCTTCTGCCTTGGGCTGCTCGGCCAGTTGAAGGATGCCCAGAAGCGTGCCCTGGAGATATTCGCGTGATACGCCGAAAATGTGCTTCGGGGATTATACTAGAGTGTGTTTCTAAAGTCGAGGATGTGCAGTTTCGAGGGGATCAGCCTGCCATTCAAGGCGATTTTCCGCAGGTTTGCTGGCGGCAAATCAAGGGAAATCAACGATGAAGGGCAGGCTCAGCCTCCGAAAATGCATGTTCGGGATTTTGGAAACACACTCTAATCTCAACCAAAAATACACACATCTGTGGGCGTCTTTTCCGTATAGCAGTCGCGCCACTGCCTGCGGCAGGCGCGACCAGCCCGTGCGCATCCAATGGATGCCAGCACGGCGCTGCCGGCGGCCCGCTTGCGCGGACGCCGGTGCGTAACCTGGCTTAGCATCGCTGCGGTCAACGATGCGCTGCATCGCCTCCCTCCGCTCTGCGTTGCCAGAACGAAGAATCCTCTCCACATCTGTATACATTTTTAATTGAGCTTAGGATCTGTGCAGAAATTATACATACATTATGCTTGTCTGAATCCGCCATTGCGGCGTTGTCGTCGGTCAACGTGCCCCGGCACGCCTCCCTCCTCCGCCTTGCACTGACGAATTCATCCTTCGCATTCTGTATGAATAATTTCTGCACGGCTCCTTAGTATCACAAAGCCCGTTCGCAGTATGCGCGATAGGATTCATTCTTGAAACCTGCTTTTTTCGATGCTTCTCGCCGCGACGGCAAGTATACACTGTCCGCCGTTGACGTTGGTGGCAGTCGCCGCGAAGTCCAGTATGGAGGTCAGCGACAGAATGACGGCCAGATCGGATGTCGGCAGCCCGAGCTGTGCGAAAAGAACGGCAAAGCTGGCCGTCATGCCGCCCGGCACAGGCGGGGAAGCGAGAGAAAGTATGACGCTGATGGCGACGGCGATGATGTACCACACCGCGGATACCTCCAGGCCGTTGCTTTCAGCCACGCTGACTGCGGCAAACCAGAACAGCACCGCGGATCCTGGGGGATACAGCAGCTGTCCGAAGGGTATGCCGATATTCGTCAGGCGCGGGCTGATGTCCAGCTGCTTCAAACAGGTCTTTTTGTTCTCGGCAAACGCGGCTGAGGAGGAGGCTGTGGTCAACGCGATGAGGAACGTGGGAAACGTCTTTTTCCACCATTCGACGGGCGTCATGCGCAGCTTCACCCAGGCGATGACGGTGTGGAAGAGCGACAGGAGCGCACACCCGGCCAGCACGCTGACGAAGAACTTTCCGCCCGCGGCGAGGACGCCGAGTTCGCTGGACGCCAGGATGCTGAAGAGGCTTCCAAATACGAACAGGGGAATGAGCCTGCTGATGAAGCTCATGATCCCGTCCACGATATATCCGAACTGCTCCACCAGATCCGCGACGACCTGCATGTCCTTGCCAATCATCAGCATCATCAAGCCGACGATAACGCCGATGAACATGATCTGAAGGGTGTTGCCCTGGGAGAACGGCGTGAACAGATTGCCCGGAATGATGTCCAACACCATCCGATACAGCTCGGCGTACTGGTTGCCGCTCTGCGCGTTTCCGGCCTTGAGGTTGAAAAAGGGCAGGCTGATCAGGGCGACCAGCGCGGTCATGGCGCACAGGAACAGCAGGAATCGGAGGCACAGGCGCCGCCCACCTCGCTGAAGGTGGAGGCGTCTCCTATGCTGTAGATGCCCCAGACCACCGAGAGGAAGATCATCGGCCCGGCCACTGCGTTCAGGAACCCAAGGAAGGTGTCCAGCAGCGGCACCAGCGCATCCTGCCGTATCGCCATGGATACGTTCGCGGGCAGTGCTCTGGAGGCCAGGCCCAGGACGATGGCGGAGATGATCGCAAACAGCAGCTTTTCCCAGTCCGGCCGGCTTTTCTTTGAGGGCGTATAGACGATGGTATTGACGCCGCGGGCATACTTCCATTTGGGACGCTGTCCCATCCGGGACAGCACGTTTGACAGGAACAGGTCCTCGTCCGAGGAAGCTTCGGTGGAGGCGAAGGGGTCGAGCGACGGACCCGGCACCGTCAGCCGGATCCTGTTTTTGGTCAGCCCTCCGCCGTAATCCACAGAAAACGCCACGTCGCTCCCGAAGGCGCTAAGATAGGTGAGCAATACCTCTTCGATCGAGAGCTTGGTGTGGATCAGGTCCTTGGGATTTGTCTTTCTCCTGACGAGAAATGCGTAGGCTTCCTTACAGACGGCGTCTATATTGCGCTCATTCAGTGTATACTTCATGGATCAAAACCCCTCGCCTGTCGTCACCGTGCGGTTTGCCGTATCTCGCGCTTCGTTCCTTCGCGGAATCAAAACGAAACCACCCTTTCCCCGCGATGTGGGAGAAAGGGTGTGACGGGTTGATCGTGTCAGAGCTGCTTGCTCAGCGTCAGCTGGTTGCAGTTGTCGCGGTATTCGTACGCCACCTCGTCCACCATGGTTTTCACCATGAAGATGCCCAGGCCGCCGATGCCGCGCTCCTCGCCGGAGAGCATGATGTCGGGATCATCCTTCTCCAGTGGGTTGAAGGGCGTTCCGCCGTCGATGAGCTTGAACGTCGCTGTGCCGTCCTCCACGCTGCCGCGAATCTCCGCCCAGCCGTCCCCCGAAGGATAGGCGTAGAGGGTCACGTTCACATACAGCTCCTCCACGGCCATGCGCAGCTGGGTGCGCGCCTGGGGAGAACAGCCGTGGGAATCCAGCAGAAAACTGACAAAGGACAGAATAAGATCCATGCCCTCCAGCTTGGCGGGAATTCTCAATACGCTTTCCTCAGTCATGTGTTCTCACTCCTTTTAGAGGGACTCTGCGATCAAAACACGCCAAACACGGCGTCCAGGCCGGTGTTTTGCAGCACGTCCTTGAAATTCTCGCCCACGTTGGCAAGCGCCATGGTGCCCTTCGCGACCTTCATCTGCTTGAAGGTAGCAAGCAGCACGCGCAGGCCCGCGGAGGAGACGTAGTCGCACTCGGAAAAATCCAGGGTCAGGGCCGTCACGCCGCCCAGCTCCTTGTCCAGGAGGGCGGACAGCTCCGGCGCGGTCAGCGTGTTCAGCTCGCCGGACAGTTGAATGGTCAGGTTGGTTCCGTTTTTCTGCGGGGTCAGTTTCATGGTTGTTACCTCCTCTTTTTAATTGACTGTCGTCTTTCTATTCGATCGTCAGGATATCCTTAAAGCCCATGTTTACAAAGACCTCCATCACCATGTCATTGACATGGAGCACCTTCATGGAGCCCTGTTTGTCCATCTTCTTCTGGGCCATGAGCAGCACGCGCAGGCCCGCGGAGGAGATGTAGACGAGCTTTTCAAGGTCAAAGACCAGTTCGGTCACGCCGTCCAGGCTGCTCTTGACCTCTTGCTCCAGGTCCGACGCGTTGGAAGCGTCCACTCGTCCCACCAGGGCAATGGTCAGGCGGTCATTGCTACGCTTTTTGATGGTGTTCAGCATGTGCGTTACCCCCTTTCTATTTGATCGTCAGGACGACCATGGTGATGTCGTCAAACTGGGGAACGCCCGTGGCATAGACGCTGACATCCTCAAAGACTTTCGCCAAAACCTGCTCCCCGGGGCAATCCCTGGTGCTCTCCAGCACCGCCTTCAGGCGATCCTCGCCGTAAAGCTCATCCTTCTGGTTATGTGCCTCCACCACGCCGTCGGTGTACAGCAGCAGCCGGTCGCCCGGCTCAAGCTGTATTTCGTCCTGGCGGTACTGCGTGAATTCCATGCCGCCCAGGAACAGCCCGTGAACCTTCCGCATATCCTCGCAGGACTGGTCCTTGCGCAGGAGCATCGGGTAATTGTGCCCGGCGTTGGTGTATTGCAGCGTCATCGTCCGGGTGTCCAGTATGCCGATCCAGGCGGTGGCGAACATGCCCGCCTCGTTGTTTTCGCACAGCCGCGCGTTGACGGCGGTGAAGATTTCCGACGTGCTGTCCTGGGTCAGCGCGTAGTCCTTAATCATGGTCTTGGACGTCATCATGAACAGCGCGGCGGGCGTTCCCTTGCCGGAAACGTCGGCGATGAGGAAGCCGATGCGGTCATCGTCGATGGGGAAGTAGTCGTAGAAATCGCCGCCCACCTCCTTGGCGGTGTTCATGCTGGCGCGCAGGTTCACGTTCGGATGCTCGGGGAACTCCGGCGCGACAGGCGGCAGGGCGTCCATCTGGATGCGGGTCGCCATGTTGAGCTCGGTCTCCGTCGCCGCCAGCTTGCTGCTCTTTTCATTGAAAATGATGCAGTACATGATGATCAGGGACACCAGGATCATTCCGTATTGGGATGCGTTGCCGAACGTTCCGCCGACCATGATGTAATTAACAAGCGGCAGGAATATGAACGTCAGGCCGGCCACCTTCTGATTCTGCGGGCGCTTGCTTCTCAGGATCAGGATCGTCGTAACGAGCGATGCCGCGATCAGGTAGATGTCCTCCAGCACCGAAGCGCCTGTGGCCTGGTACATGCCCGTTTGATCGATCAGGAAGGTCGTCGGATAGAAGATGTTGGACAGGACGACCAGGCTTTCAAGCGCCAGCAGATAGGGGATGCATCTTTCCGTCCACTCCGCGAGCTTTCCTTCAAAGCCGAGCGTCCTTCTCATGTACTGGTAGAAGTAATAGATCATCACCAGGTCGATCAGCTTGTTCAAAAGGGTGAACGTGAAGGTAAGTCCCTTCCACGCCGACACGCCTACTGTGTAATAGAGCAGGAAATTCGCGACAAAGCTGGCGCTTACAAAGACGTTCAGGGTCCTGAACGCCTCCGTTCCCTCGCCCTCCTGCCGCATGCATCCGTAATACAGTCCCGCGGCGACCAGCACGCCGATTGCGTCGATACCGCAATCATACAGGAACGTCTGCATTCTCGCATAAGCCGTTTGATCGACGTAAGCCACCCAGGTCATGCCGACCGTAAACAGCGCTGCGGCAACCGTGAAAATCAGCCCAATCAGCGCGGTGTGCTTTTTTAGCTTCTGGATCATCCTGCATACCCCTTTCAGTTGGCGAGCGACTTGACGAGGAAGGCGCTCCGGTTGTAGCTCATGGTGGTCAGGTGGCGACGGTCGTCGCCCAGCTTTTCCATGTAGGCGGATACGGCGAAGGAGGCGAGGGAGGTGACGCTCACATCCTGCTCGGAGATGTCAAACAGCACGCCGTCGTCCTTGGTGATGATCTGGACGCCCTCGTCCCGCAGGAAGACGGTGCACTCGCTGAGGACGGTCTTGCCCGCGTTTTTCTCGGCGATGAGGACGTACAGCTCCTCGATCAGCAGTTTGACGCTGCCCACGGTGCGCTTGTCCACGCTGTTTTCCAGCAGCACAGCCTCCACCTTCTTCTGAAGGTCGATGATCTGCACCGGCTCCACCTCCAGCTGGAAGAGCCAGGACCGGTCGCTTCCGGGCACCTTGCTAAGCAGCAGCGGGCAGTCGTCCTTGCCGTAGCGCGCCCGAAGATACAGCATCAGCAGCCCCCAGGCGACGGCGGGCGCGATGGCCAGGCCGATCAGCATGCCGGTCAGCCCAAAGGCTACACCCAGGAGAACGCCGAGGCCGACGCTCAGGACCACGTCGCGCAGCGCGCAGGCCGCCGTTCCCAGGGCGATCTGGTCAATCACCAGATAGTAGGAGGTGACCAGGTACAGAAGGCTCATAAAGGCGGAGCCCAGGGCGCACAGCCGAATGCAGATCGTGACCCAGCGGACGAGCGTCGGGTCCGTCACGTTCAGGAACCGGGGCACGAGGGGCGCGATGAGCACCAGCAGCAGCGTGACGGCGATGCCCTCCACGATGGCGGCCCTGTTGGCCAGCGCGTAGCTGGATTTAAGCCCCTCGTGGTTCTCCTCCCCGACGTAGACGCTGAAGATGGGGCCCACCGCCTCGCCGATGCCCTCATAGAGCAGCTGGAATTCCCGGATCAGGGTGACGGCGGAGGCCAGGATCAGGTATTCCGCACCGAACCGCCCGCTGATGAAGGCGTTGAGCGCGGCGGTGAATACGGCGAGAAAGAGATAGGAGCTGGAGTCGATGATGCTGTAGCGCACGACCTGCTTCACGAGGCCAAAGTCAAAATACAGGTTCCAGCGCAGGGAGTTGCTCTTCTTCGTGAAGTGGATCAGCAGGATTCCGAAGGAAACCGCGTTGAACGCGAAGGAGGCCAGGCCGATGCCCCGGATGCCCATGGAGTGGCTCAGGATGATGGAGAACGCGATGTTGCCCACGCCCTGCGCCGCGCTGGCGACGGTGGAGATGGTCTCATCGCCGTCCGCGTAGACCACCGCGCTCATGAGCGTCTGGATGGGGAGCACCAGGATCGTAAAGCGCATCCAGGACAGGTAGCCCTGCGCCTGGCTGAGGATCTCCTCCGAGGGGGAAAAGCTGCCCAGGTACATGTTCCCGAACAGGCTCGTCAGCAGGAACAGGACGACACCCACCACGATGGACAGCAGCAGGCCCAGGCCGAAGACGTGGTCGGCGCGCTCCTTGTTGAACTTGCCCATCTCCTGCGCGTACAGTATGGGCACGCCCAGGGAGATCACGGAGCCAAAGAAGGCGGCGAAGGAATACAGCGGCGTCACCAGCGTGACGCCCGCCACGGCGTCAGAGCCGATGACGGCGCCGGCGATGATGGAATCCGACATCAGCATGATGGAGACCACCATCATGGCCAGCGTTCCGCCCAGCAGCATGGAGTAAAACTTCTTTGACATCATCGTGGGCTTCCCCTTGGCAAGCACACTCATTTGGCGCATCTCCTTTTCAGCTCAGGCGCATCAGCGCGTAATCAAACAGCTTTTCCTTTTTTATAAAGCGAACATAACCGTACATCAGCATAAACGCCACTACGGGGCCAAGCGCGATTCCCACCGCGATTCCCAGGGCCGAGATTTGGCCCAGCAGGATTCCGAACAGGGACGGCAGAACGGCTATCGCCAGCCCGAACAATATCAGCGTCCTGGGTATCCGCCGCGTGTACTGATAGAAGATGGCCGTGACGCGGGACAGGCACAGGAACAGCGCCGCCGGCGAAAGGATCATCAGCATCGTGGAGGCGAGTCGGGCGGTCGCTTCGTTGTCGATGTCGAAGGCCTCTGGAAGCACGCCGGAGCCGAGCAGGATCAGTCCGAAGAGCGCCGCGCCTTCAATCAGCGCCCCCCGCAGGATGATCTTTATGGCGTGATCCATGCTCTGGCTGCTGTTCTTGCCGATGCTGTCATTGACGGCCACGATCTCATATTCGGTCACGCCCTCGCACAGATAGAAGGCAATCTCAAAGAGGTTGATGACCACCGCCACAGCGGCCACGCCGTCCACGCCGTAGCGCTTGAGTGTAAAGCCGTTCACCGCTATCTCAAACAGAACGACGAACATGTACACCGCGCTTTCCGGGAAGCCGATCTTTGCGATATCAAGCGCCTCGCGGGCGTTGAAATACCACCTGAATCGAAGCCCGTGCTTTTTGGTGAACAGGAACGTGCATTTGATCGCCAGCGCGACCGCCAACGAAATGATGGATGCCAGGCCGATGCCCAGCAGCCCCATCCGCGAGCCGAGGAACCATGAAAGCGCCGCGTTCAGCCCGATGCGGGCGATGATGCTGGCATAAAAATGCGCGTAGCCGCCACGGTACAGCACATAGGTAAACATGAACGTGTCAAACACGTCCACCAGCGGGTAGAACCGAATCGCCTTGAAATAGGCGAGCGCGTTATCATACACAGCCGGGTTGTCCGCCACGAGCCGGACGAGCTGGGGCGTAAACAGCACGTAGACCAGCGTCAGCGCCGCGCCGCAAACCCCGCAGGCGATGAGGGTCTGGCTGAACAGCTGGCCCATCTTCTCTCGGTCGTCCGCGCCGCGGGCCCTGACGATCAGCGCCGCCGCGGCTACAGTAACAAGATACGCCAGAAAAATCTCAAAAAAGGTATAGGGTTCTATCAGGTTGACCGACGCGAAGGCCGCGTCGTCAAACAGATTGCCGACAATGATTTCATCCACGAGCGTCGCGATGATCTCCAGCAGCACGCCCGTGACCGCCCCGAGGAATATCGGGAAAAACCGCACGTCCCTCTTGTTCTGCATGTTCCGTCGTTCCTTCTTCGTCGAGCAGGATCAGGCGAATAATGGCGCCTCTCCACCCAATCTATATTTGTATATCACAAAACATAACACAAAATGCGACGGAATACAAGGGGAGTTTCCAGATTGTCAAGTCCGAATTTCCGCAATCCCATTGCTTTTTCCGCCGCGCCGATTTATCATATTTGTGTATTGAAATGGGAGGTGTCCTGAGTGAATACTATGTTTGCGAGTACCCTGCGGGAGCTGCGGGAGGGAAAAGGCCTTTTGCAGAAGGAGCTGGCACAGCAGCTGTTTGTTACCCCTTCCACCGTGGCTCGCTGGGAAAACGGCACCCGCCTGCCGGACGCCACGATGATCACCCGCATCGCCAAATGCCTCGGGGCGGAGGTCGGCGCGCTGTTCCAGCTGGCGAACCAGAGCGAGGACAGTCCCAACGTCATCATCGTGGACGACAGCAAGGCCATCCTCACAGGCGCTCTGAACGTCCTGGGGGAGGTCATGCCCAGCGCTGCGATCGCGGGCTTTATCTGGCCCCAGGAGGCGATCGAGTACGCGAAGGCGAACCGGGTCGCGCTGGCGATATTGGATATCGAGCTTGGAACGGCCAGCGGGTTCGATCTTTGCGACACACTGCTCGAAATCAATCCCCGCACGAACATCGTGTTCCTGACCGCCTACCCTGATTATGCCCTGAACGCCTGGAAGACCGAGGCCAGCGGCTTCATGGTCAAGCCCCTGACCGCGGAGGAGGTCAGGGAACAGCTGAAAAAGCTGCGATATCCTATCTCGATGGGAGGAACGGACAAGTGATCGGCTGGAGCAGCATCTTCTACATCTCCGTTGTCAGCGCATCGCTGCTGTTGAGCGCGATGGGCCTGTGGTTTGTCGCCGTCATGCCCGGCATCGACCGCTGGAACAAGCACTTTTTCCGGGACTATTTTATCGCGATCATGGCATGCTGCCTCACCGTCGTCCTTGATTTTGTCTTCTATTTCTATCACTTTCCGAAGGCAGCGGTGTATCTCGTGCTGGTTTTGGAATGCCTGTTCCTCTCTGTGCCGCTTGTCATGCTGACGGTCTACCTGCTGCACTGCTGCGGGGAAGAGGCCCGCGCAAGCGGGCTCCTTCGCGCCGAACTGGGCTTGTGGGCTGCCTATGCGATCCTGCTCGTCACCAGCCCGTTCATTGGCGTATTCACCTATGTCGCGGCGGAAAACCAGTATTACCGGGGCCCCCTATACGCGCTTCTGTTGCTGCCGCTGGCCGCGATCCTGCTCATCAATCTCGCGGCCACGCTGCGGCGCCGGGCGCGCCTCTCTCGCAAGGCTTTCCTCGGCTTCCTCATCCCTCTGCTGCTGACAACGGTCGCGATATTCGCGCAGATGTTCGTCGACATCCTTCCGCTTGTCGATATCGGCTACGTCCTCTCGGCGCTGTCGATGTACAGCTTCGCCCTGTCCGACCAGATCGAACAGGACCTGCACCGCCAGCGGGAGATCGCCCGGCAGCAGCAGGAAATCGCCAATCAGCGCGCCAGCATCATGGTGCTGCAAATGCGCCCGCACTTCATCTACAATACCATGACGAGCATCTATTGCCTCTGCGATCAGGACCCGAAGCTGGCCCAGCGGGTGGTCATGGACTTTACTGCCTATCTTCGCAAGAACTTCACCGCCATCGCCAGCGCCGAGCCCATTCCCTTTGCATCGGAGCTGGAGCATGCCCGCGCCTACCTCGCCGTGGAGCAGGCCCAGTATGAGGACAGCCTGTTTGTCGAATACGACACGCCGCACACCATGTTCCGCGTGCCGCCGCTGACTCTGCAGCCCATCGTGGAGAATGCCGTCAAGCACGGCAGGGACCCCTATGCCGGGCCGTTTCACATTTCCGTCCGGACCCGCAAGACGGATTCCGGCAGCGAGATCATCGTCGCGAACGACGGCCGCGGCTTTCATCTTTCCACCGACGACGACGGCGAGCCGCACACCGCGCTCAAAAACATTCGGCAGAGGCTGGAGATCATGTGCGGCGGCAGCCTGACGATCGAGCCAAACGAGGGCGGCGGCACCGTGGTGACGGTCACGATCCCGTTCAGATCGGCGGAATAACGCACCATCAAAAGGGTCGGCAGAACGCTCTGCCGGCCTTTTCTTTATAGGCGTCACGGGGGCTGCCCGCCCCGCCGAGAAGACAGGGGACTTGACAATCTGGAAACTCTATTGACGGAAATGGAATGATTTACATATAATATACTTGTACTACTTTGGGCTTGCAGAACGGACACGACAGAGGCGCATGACGACACATGGACGCTATGGCTGATTGATCTACAGCACCAGCACGGAGGAACACGGTATGAATGGCAATTTGTTTTCCATGCGGCTCTGCCGCGAATACCCAGGCCGCCCCGCGATTGTGGGCAACGGCGGAAGCTGCACATACGAAGATATGTACAAGGGCATCGGGGGGCTCGCTCGGAAACTTAAGTCAATGGGCATTGGAAAGGGCAGCCGGGTGGCCCTTTGGGGCTACAATTCCGCCAACTGGCTGATCGCCTTCTTCGCCATCGTCCGGGCGGGCGGTACTGCCGTGCTGGTCAATTACAGCATGGGCTGCGCGGACGCCGCTGAGCTGCTCGCCATGACGGAAACGGGCTTCCTGCTCTGCGGGGATAACGGGGAAACGAAGAAGAATCCGAACGCCATGCGGGACCTGGCTTCCCTTGCGGGCATCCCGGAAGCGCGCTGCCTGGACATCCGCCCTGCCACGATGGAGCTTGCCCATGCCTTCCCGGACGCGACGGAGGAGAAGGATGCCAGAAGCGAAGCTGAAGCGAACGAGACGGCGTTTATCATCTTCACCTCAGGCACCACCTCCAAGCCAAAGGCCGTGCAGATTTCCCAGAGCGCCCTGACCTTCGACGCGGAGGCGTTCAATGGCAACATCGGCGAATACGCCGGCCGCAGCGTCTGCGTGGCCGTGCCCCTGTTCCACATCTTGGGCCTGCTGATGAGCTATTCCTACCTCTGCCGTGGCGCGACGGTGTGCCTGCCGGCCAACTACAAGCCGGAGACGCTGGTGCGGGAGATCGACGCCTACCGTGTTTCCGATATGGCGGCGGTGGGCGCGATCTATATGTCGCTGGCCGAAACGGAAAAATTTGAAGAAAACGTGGTTCCCAACCTGCATCTTTGCATGATCGCGGGCGGCATGTCCACCCCGGTGCAGATGATGCGGCTGGAGCTGCAATATGCCAACGCCACCTTCATCAACATGTACGGCCAGAGCGAGGCCGCGCCGTTGACCATGGTGCGCCCCGCCGACCTGGTGGAGAAGCGCGCGCAGACCGTCGGCAAGGCCGTGGAGGGGCTGGACATCCGCATATCCGACGGCAAGGGCGGCTTCCTGCCCCAGGGGGAGATCGGCGAGGTGGTGGCACGGGGCGGCAACCTGATGAACGGCTATGACCGGCTGCCGCCGGAAAAGCAGCCCATCGACGACGACGGCTGGCTGCATACCGGCGATCTGGGCTATTTTGACGGGGACGGATTCCTGCATTTGTCCGGGCGCATCAAGGACGTGATCATCCGGGGCGGCGAAAACATCTCCCCCTCCGAGATCGAAAGCGCCCTGAACCAGATGGACGGCGTCCGGGAGGCCAAGGTCATGGGCGCGCCCCACCCCATCTACGGGGAAAGCGTGGAGGCCTGCGTCACCATGACCGACGGCGGCGCGAGCTTCGACCAGGAGAAGATCAAGGCCGCCCTGCGCACGGCGATCGCCCGTTTCAAGGTGCCGTCCCACATCTTCCTGTACGACAGCTTTCCCCTGAACGTGAACGGCAAGCTGGATCAGCGCGCCCTGCGGGCCGACATGCTCACCCGGATCAAGCGCCTGGCGGTGGATGAAGAACTGGCGGGCGGCGTGACGGTGTTCGACGTGGTGGTGAAGAACAACAGCTATGCCATCGTGCCCGTCACCAGCATGGCCAGCGATCTGGCGCAGGCCGTGGGCTTCAGCCGTCGCCGCATGATGTCGATCCGCCTGGCGGTGGAGGAGATGCTCACCGAACGCATCACGGACGCCTATTCCGCCGCCGGGAACATCCGGGTGAGAATCACGCTGATGCCGGAATGGCTGCGGGTCTCCTTCAGCGATAGCGGCGCGGAGTATTTCATCGACAAGCGGCGGGATACCTCCATGAGCGCAAAGATCATCCTGAAGGCCGTCAGCGACTTCCACACCGATTACCCGGACGGCAAGCCCGTCTACTGCATGGACTTTCTGTATGAAAACGAATTCAGCATTCAGGACTTCCTTTTGAAGAGCAAAGGAGAGGATTGACCCATGGCACGGCCAACCGCGCGGCCCCGGTTCGAGGCAAAGGAATGGAACGCCTGCGGCGCCACCCAGTTTTACGGCAGGGAGAAAAAGCGCAGCTATATCGTGGAAGTGAGCCTTTCAGAGGCTGTCCGCGGGGACCTGCTGCAGCGGGCGGTGGACAAGACCCTCCAGCGCCTGCCCTATTACCGGTCCACCTTTGTGCGGAAGAGGGGCCTTTATTACTACGCCGACAACGACTTGCCGTTTACGGTGGCCCAGAGCGAAGAGCCCCGCGTGATCGGCGGCGCGATTACCAACTACCATATGCTGGACGTGACCTACTGGAAGGACAGGATCTCCTTTGCCATGTTCCACGGCCTGTGCGATGGGCTGGGCTTCAATCGCTTCATCGAGGCCGTGCTGTACCACTATGTCTGCCTCAAGGACGGCAGGGAATACAGCGACGAGGGCATCTATACCGAAAGGATTCCCTATGATCCCGCGGAGCGGGAGGACATCCACGCCGCGCGGCGCAAGGTCAGCCGCAAAGAGCTAAAGGCGGTCATGGGCAAGGAAAAGCGCTTTCGCCTGCCGGAGCTGATGGACAACCGGGTGGACAGGATGTATTCGCTGCCCCTGCGGGTAAAGACCGGGGACTTCCTGGGCTGGTGCAAGGCCAATGGCGCTTCTCCCGCCGCCGGGGCCGCCGCGATCATGACCCAGGCGATCGCGCGGGAAAACGACGTGGGGGACAGCGTCATCATGACCGTGCTGCCCACCTCCATGCGCCGGGCCCTCCACGCGGAAAAGACCTTCAAGAACTGCTATGCCGCGCTCTTTCTTCGCGCCACGGCCCAGGAAGCGCGCGACCTGCCGACCGGAGAGCTGGCTGCCAGGCTCCGCGCCAACATGAAGGCGCAGATGAACGGCGAGTTTGCCAAGGCGGTGTGCGCCGGTATGAACCTGCTTATCCAGCTGGGCTCGAAGATGCCCACCTACAAGCTGAAAAAGAAGCTCCTGTCCATAAGCGACAACAATCCCCAGGACACCTACTTTGTCGATTATGTGGGCGGCTTGCGCTGCAACGACTACGCCGACCAGATCACCCATGTGCGCTATCTGAACGCCCCGCCCGCCAACGGCGCGACCTTTGTTCTGATGAGCGAGACGGCCGGGTATTTCCACATCAATTTTACCCAGACGATGGCATCCGACCGCTATTACCTGGCCTTCGCGGCCATCCTGGAGGAGCTGGGCATTCCCTGCGAAAAGCTGCCCTGCGAATCCTATCTGAACCCCGAAGTGGAGCTGCCAGAAGAGCAGTAACGATCAACAGACGACAGGAGGATATAAGAGATGAACAATCAGCGTCCGCAATTTGAGAAGAAGGAAATGGCGATTTCCAGCAGTCCCTACGTCTACCAGCCGATGGACATCCCCGCCTACACCGTGGAGGTCACCCACCGGGACCCCATCGACGGCAAGCTGCTCCAGCGCGCCCTGGACCGGACCATCCACAGAATGCCCTATCTTTCGGACACCCTGACCATCGACCACGGCGCGATCTACTACGCCAATAACCCGCTGCCCATGGAGGCGGCGCATGTGGCGGGCATACGCCACGTCGGGGGCAGCGAGACCAACTATCACATGCTGGGCCTCACATGGGACGGGAATGTGACCTGGTTTTCCATGTATCACGGTTTCTGCGATGGCCAGGGCATCTACACCTTCCTGGAGTCCGTGCTGTATCACTATTACTGCATGAAGGACAGCGTGGAGTACGACCCCAATGGCATCCGCGCCGACAGCACCGAAATGACGGAGGCGGAGACCTTCGAGCCCTGCTCCCGGCAGTATGAGGTCTCTCCCGATTTCACCATGCCGGA
>Ga0256404_1002251_pt1 | contig 43323 bp, 38 predicted proteins | sample RumenRJG_01DNA_FD_185990 | JGI IMG/M metagenome (GOLD analysis project Ga0256404, IMG submission 185990) | Bovine rumen microbial communities from Lethbridge, Alberta, Canada - RJG_01 | ecosystem: Host-associated > Mammals > Digestive system > Stomach > Rumen | place: Canada: Alberta | collected... | reverse complement strand
TATAAACTGTGGCCGTACTACCGGCAAACTTTACTTCTTGGGAATGTACCTCAGCGTGTTTATACCAGATGCCACCCGAACGAATTATCTGTAGTTCCTGAGCCTTACCCCAGTATCCACCCATGTGTACGAACTGTGCATTGTCCAGAAATAACTCCGCCAGACGGTCGGCATTCTTCTCTGCCATCCAAGCCCACTTCTGATTCGAGAGGTCGATTAGTTCCTGCTCTTCCTTACTTACCTGTGCAAATGCCGTCATACTACCGATGGCCAACATTGCGAGAATCATCAATTTCTTCATATCATGCAAATGTTTAATAATCACGCTGCAAAATTACACAGAAAACCCGTAACTATTTTGATAATAATTACGGGTCTTCATTCACTTTTTTCCTTTTCTTATTCCCTAAAGTCTGTAGGTGAGGCACCAAGATACTTCTGCACGTAGCGGCTAAAGTAACTGGGCGAGGAAAATCCGTAGAGGTCGGTGAGTTCGGTAAACGAGCGTTTCTTGTCGCGCAACTGGCGGCTGATGTCAAGCACCGTGAAGCGGTTAATCCAGTAGTTAGCAGGAAAACCGCTCACCTTCTTGCACACTTCGGAGAGATATTTCGATGTAACAAAGAGTTTGTCGGCATAATAGGCTATCTCGCGGTTCTGGCGGAAGTCGCCACGCTCCAAGAGTCTTAAGAAACGCTCCATCAGGTCAGCATACTGGGAAGTTATCTTCATTCCCGAACTGCGTTCGCCTACCCGTTGCCTTTCGTTCCCATACAGTGATGCATGGAAGTCGAAGAAATCAATAATCATGCACTGCACGGCATTGATCATCGCGTCGCGGTGGAAATGATGTGTGTCGGCCAATGCCCAGCGTCGTTTGATGTAGTCGAAGTCCAGAGCGCACACCTTCTGCTGTGCCTCCGTCAGATGCATAATGGGATTATTGAACAAAGCCAGCGAACCTTTCATGCCATAGTTAGACTGCGGCGTACTGATCTCGATAAACTCGGGCGTAACATAGATGACATCCACACGGAACTCCGCACTCTCACGTATATCCGACACCAAGTCACCCCTTCTCACTATCAGGCATTCGCCCGCTGACAGCGTATATACATTATTATTATACGTGAACTCGCAACTGCCCTCATGGCAATAGGCATGACACAGATAGCCTGCCAGTTCCTCAGTACCAACCCCTCTCAACGTGTCGCTGATGATGATATATTCTTTCTCCGTGCTCATTCCAGCTGCAAAGGTACGAAAAAATTTTCGAGAAAGTGATAGAGTCTATTAGTTATTATAACCTCAAGCGAAGTTATTTTGTATATACTTCACATTCTTACTATTCTTTGAGTCACAAAAACGGCTGGTGGCTCGTCATCGAGTGTTCTTTCTTGCATCCCGTTGGTAGCAAGCGAGCATAGCTCGAGCGGATGCAAATTATAGCAGAACAACGAATTGAGAACGGTCTCTTATCCGAAACACTCAAAAAACGAGTGAAAAGCAAAAGGAAAACTATTTATTCTTTTCATTCCCGAGTGCCAAGTAACTTCGGACTGTAACTTCGGCAAAGCCACTTTGCTGGATAAAGAAGGCGACTTTAGAACGTAAAGTGGCCGAGTTTAAGGTACAAAGGTGCCGACTTCAGGGTGTAAAGGTGCCGACTTCAGGGTGCAAAGGTGCCGACTTCAGCAACTGCAGCGGGCGGTACAATCAAGTGCACCGCCCGCTGCAATTAATTGTACCGCCCGCTCAAGTTGATTTGACCGCCCGCTCAACTCCCCCTTTCCTGTCCGTTCTGCTAAAACTTCAGCAAACGGCAGGCCGTGGCGGACTAACGGAACTACCATGCAAAGATACAAAATTTTCTTGACAAATGCAAGAAAAACTGCAGGAATTTGTTTAAGTTTACGCATTCGCTCAACTCTTTTGGAGTTCAGGGAGAGTCGATTATACGAAATGGGAGTCTTCTTTTGCATCATTCGGTGCAAACCTTCCTCAATAAGCGCATCATCTGTTCCACCTTTTCTTCCATAGGCAGCGTGGCGTCAATCCAATGGATGGTGAACCCACGCCGCTCCATGCCTCTGAACCACGTCATCTGGCGCTTGGCAAACTGGTGGATGGCAATTTCTAACTGACGGAACATCTCGTCGAACGAGAGCTTGCCGATGACATACTCCGTCAAGTACTTGTACTCCAGCCCATAGTAGATAAGGTCTTCGGCAGGTATGCCACGGTCGAGCAGTCCGCGGATTTCGTCAACCATGCCCTCATCGAGCCGGGCCTTCAGCCGCCGGGTAATTTTCTCACGGCGTAGCTCACGGTCAATCTGCAAGCCGATGATGAGCCCACCCCCTGCCCCTCCCCAAGGGAGGGGAGACAAGGCTCGTTCCTGCACATCCTCCCCTCCCTTGGGGAGGGGGCGGGGGTGGGCTTCTATCTCTATCGCCCTAATCGCCCGCTGAGCGGTATCCACGTCAGTGGTGTTGTGCATGTTCGAACCGTTCTTGCGCTTCAGCTCACGCAGTATCTCCGTCAGTTCCTCGAGCGACTTGCCTTCCAGCCGGGCACGCAGCTCCTGGTTCTGAGGGACGGGCGACAACTGGTAGCCCTTCAGCACCGCCTCAATGTAGAGTCCCGTTCCGCCGCAGAGTATGGGCTGACGGTCTCTGGCCGTTATGTCAGCGTAGGCTTTGGCAAAGTCCTGCTGATATTGGAAGAGGTTATACTTGGTGCCGGGCTCGCAGATGTCAATTAAGTGATAGGGGATATTGACGGCGATGCCGTCAATCACTTGACAGTAATCAGACAGGTCCTTACCCGTACCGATGTCCATGTGACGATAGACCTGACGCGAATCGGCAGAAATAATCTCTCCGCCGGTCTTCGCTGCCAGCTGAACGGCAACCGCCGTCTTGCCGCAGGCAGTAGGTCCGAGTATGGTAATCAGCCGCTTCATTGACTGTCTCTCAATGCTTTATACACCTGCATGTAACGGTAGGCAGCCACCTTGTCACCCAACCCGTAGTCCTGGTCGTCAATGTTGCTCTTCACCTCTATGCATTGTCCTTTCTTATTAAAGTAATAACGCCACTCATACTTTTCGCCCTCCTCCTTGCTGCAGGTATAAGAGAAGAGAAGGTCGCTGCTTTTGGGAGCGAGGAGGTACTCGCTGCTGGTGTCAGAGCCCATGTTGTTGTGGTGCCGACGGTCGGCAATGAAGTAGCAGCCATCGCCGATGTAATAGTAATTGACTTCGGTAATCTGAGGCGGTCCCCACGTCTGGTCGCGAATGACAATCTGCATGCTCTGATTTTCCTCGGCCTGACTGTTCCGCGTGATTTTGGCCTTGGCCTCAGCATACTGGCTGCGTATGTACTTCATCTGCTCAGCATCGGGAGCGCCCTGTGATGCCTTCAGGTGGTCGGCACCGTGATATTGCCCGGTGTTCAGCATGCAGTTGAAGATGTCCAGGTACTTCATAGCCATCTTCTTATCACCCTCAGCGTCGCTCCAGCTCTGCGCATCGGGAGTGGCATCCTCGCCACCCACCTTGTGCTTCTGCTCAATCAGCTTACCGTCGGCATCGTAGTAGTAGCGTGACTCAATCACCATGCCGGCATGGGTCTCAGCCCTCATATACGAGAAGAGCAAGTACCCCTCGTTGGGGTCAAAGAGTATCTCACGGTACGAAGAATGACCATTGGCTGACGAGTTCCCCACGATGAAGTAGCAACTGGAAGCATCAGGGTAATCGAGTGATGAATCGATGCGGTACTTGGTGAAGTAAAACGTCAGTTGGTCGTCGAAGTCAATGAAGAAATCATCATCTACCTTCGTCACTTCATGGGTACTGATGGTCATGTCGAGCGGTGCCATACCGTCTTTACCGTTTTGGGCTACCTGTTCCTTGACCTGGGCATACATCTTACGGATGTGTGCTATTTGGGCATTCTGCGCGCTGGCCGTCACAGCAATGACGAGCAACAGCAGCATGGTTGTAAGCTTTCTCATATTCATGAATCTATTACTATTATTACCTTATTATAATAACGCCATCAGCGTTCGGCATTCTCTTCGGCAAGGCAGAAGGTAATGCGGCCCGTCTTGTCCATATAGCCCCACTTCTTTTCATACTTACCCTTGCCAAAGACGATGGCCAGGCCTTCGGAATACTCAATGTCATTACCCGAATACATCACTTCATTATCAATTTGGAAAAGGCGGCTCCCCGTCTTGTCGATAATGAAGCAGGAGTCCATCTGTGATATCTGGGCTACACCATCGCCGAACTTTCGTCCCCACCAGCCTTGAGGCAACGTAATAACCATCTTGCCGGAATGATCGATGTAACCGTTCTTATAATCAGCACCTGGCGTAGCGACAGCGGCCAAGCCCTCGCTGAAATCGCCATCGCGACTGAAAACGCCGGGGAAGGCCTGCTTGCCGGTCTTGTCGATATAGCTGAACCACTCGTGTTCGCCATCCACCATCACAGCACAAAGACCTTCATGGAAATCATTGACGTTACGCTCTGCAGGACTTTCGTACTTGCACGGTATGACCAGTTCTCCCTTCGTATTGATGTAGCCTGCGTAACCCTTATCGTCATAGACAGCAGCCATACCGTCGCTGAAACTGCAAGCGAAGGAGTACTGATGAGGAATAACCACCTTGCCTGTTCCATCGACATAGCCATACTTATCGTTCTCGAAACTGACTTCCAATTCGTTAGGGTCTGTTTCCTCATGAGGTTGTTCTACCCTGTTTCCCTGCAGGTCAATATAATACTTTTCCTCGCCTCTATTGACAAAAGCTACGCCGTTCTCAAACTTGGTCAGATAAGTAGCGCCCTCAATAGCCTTGGCAATGCCTTCAAGGTCGATTGCCTTTTTCTCTACCACTACAGAGTCAGTGACAGTGCTGTCGCCCGGGGCAGCAGCTCCTGCCGTCTGACCTTTCTTGTTACAACTCATCATTATAGCCATCGCGCAGACAGCCAAAAGCATTAATTTCTTCATATCGGTCATTTATTCCATTTTAATATATACCCCGTCAAACGAAGCCCCATTGCCAAAGCAACGGAACGTTTCGCCGCCAGTGGTAGATTGCAACACCACAAACTTCTTGAAGAAGGTGGCCTTGAAGCCGTAGCCACACTCATTGACCTGATTGTAAGTAAAGACGTTACCGTCAAGAACAGCAGGCCTGCCTTCCTCACTACTCCCCTCGGCAATGTTCTGAGGTGAGTTCACCACATAAAACGTTACCTTGTTACTGCCTGCCGGCTTGAACGAAGCGGTGCCACCCATCATGGTATCCCAGTTTCTGTTCCACTGCTGATAGAGATACTCGCCGCAAATGTTTTCAGGACTTGCCTCTTCAAGCGGATTGTTCAGCCAGTCAGGGAGATACATCGGTGTTCTGTCCATGTCATAAGGTGAACGCAGCGTGGTCAGCGAAAATTCGGCACCTGTCTTGGGGTTTGTCCATTCACCTTCCTGGATAGTGGGGCCGTCGGCAGCATCCTCATTTCCTACCTGGAAGTTAAGCCATCCGGTAATGGTTCCGTCAGACTGATACTCATCAAGGTGAAACCAATTATCTACCATCTGATAACCCACAAGCAGAATGGGGGCAGGATTCTTGGCCTTCGGGTAGAGAATGTATCCGGCAACAATGCCGTCCTCCTCATCCATATACTTCTGGAAGGCTATCTCTACCGTAACCTTTCCACCCATCTTTCCTGTAAAATAATAATAGGTATAGCCGTCTGCCCAAGTCTGTAAGGCTACAAACAACATGAGGCACAGTGTTATAATAATCCTTTTCACCCTTGTTATTATTTAATTTCTACACTTTCAAGAATCTGCTGAGCCTCGGGGTCGTTCAGGTCAATGTCCTCTAACTGCACATAGAGCACCCCACGCTTCAGGGCAGTAAAGACGCTGTAACGAGGAGCGAACTTCGTTTTAGTGTTGGGGGCATAGGCTATGCTCCACGTGTTGTCACCCAGTTCCTGTTTCTCCTGATACTGCCATCCGTTCCGGTTGCGGCACATCTTCTGCATCAGCGCATCGGGGGTATCGGAAATGTTAGCATAGGCATGGAAGGAAATTTTGCCTGTAGCGCCCGGCATGGCTTTGGTAAGGTTCAAATACTGGTATTTACCAGAGCCCGTCAGGTCATAGCTCCAATCGTTCGGGGCTATGACGGTATATACCTTCTGATTGATTCTTACGCCCTGGGCAGCATCGGTTTTCTTGCTACACGAAATCATTAGCACAGCAACAAGTGCTATCACAAAAGATGTCAAAACAGTCTTCTTCATAACATTTATGTTTTAATTAATAGTTATTCTGGGGACAAAGATAAACAAAAAAAGCCGTCCGACAAAATCGGACGGCAATTATTTTCACTTATTGGTTCATCTTATTTCAGCTCAGCGAGGTACTTGATGGTGCGAACCATCTGAGAAGTGTAAGAGTTCTCATTGTCGTACCAAGCAACAACCTGAACGAGAGAGTTGCCGTCGCCAATCTTAGAAACCATGGTCTGGTTAGCGTCGAACAGTGAACCGAACTTCATACCGATGATGTCAGAAGAAACGAGCTTCTCCTCAGTGTAACCGAAAGACTCGTTAGCAGCAGCCTTCATAGCAGCGTTGATGTCCTCAACAGCTACCTCACCCTTCACAACAGCGTGCAGGATAGTGGTAGAACCTGTAGGAGTCGGAACGCGCTGAGCAGCACCGATCAGCTTACCGTTCAGCTCGGGGATAACGAGACCGATAGCCTTGGCAGCACCAGTTGAGTTAGGAACGATGTTCTGAGCACCGGCACGGGCACGCTGAACGTCACCCTTGCGCTGAGGACCGTCCAGAATCATCTGGTCGCCAGTGTAAGCGTGAACAGTGGTCATGATACCGCTCTGGATGGGAGCGAAGTCGTTCAGAGCCTTGGTCATGGGAGCCAGGCAGTTGGTGGTGCAAGAAGCAGCTGAGATAATAGTGTCAGCAGGAGTCAGCGTCTTGTGGTTTACATTGTAAACGATGGTGGGCAGGTCATTGCCGGCAGGAGCAGAGATAACAACCTTCTTGGCACCAGCTGTCAGGTGAGCAGAAGCCTTCTCCTTAGAAGTATAGAAGCCTGTGCACTCCAGAACGACGTCAACATCCAGCTTGCCCCAAGGCAGCTCAGCAGCATTAGGAACAGCGTAGATGGTGATCTTCTTACCGTCAACAACGATGAAGTCCTCACCAGCCTCAACAGTGTGCTTGTTCTCACCGAACTTGCCGGCAAAACCACCCTGAGCGGTGTCATACTTCAGCAGATGAGCAAGCATCTTCGGGCTTGTCAAATCGTTGATTGCAACTACTTCATAACCTTCAGCCTCGAACATCTGACGGAATGCGAGGCGACCAATACGGCCAAAACCGTTAATAGCAACTTTTGTCATTTTTCTTTACTTTTTTTATTTAAAGGGTTTGTAAATATACACTTTACATCTAAAAATTGCACTAAAAATGCACTTTTTCTTGATTTCGGGCACAAAGTTACAATTTTTTTTCTAAATTTGCATCAAAATTCTGGTTCAAAACTTTTAAATAAGTTTAAAGATACCAAATATTTGGTCATTCGACCGCCGCCTTCGGTCAGTTTGTAACTTGGACTTTGCAGATTGGGAGGCTAAAATGAAGATGAATGTAACATTATTTATTTTTTAAACATTTGTATTATGGGATTTATTAGTGAATTTAAAGAATTTGCCCTCAAGGGTAACGTAATGGACATGGCAGTCGGTGTCATCATCGGCGGTGCCTTCGGTAAAATCGTATCAAGTCTTGTTGACGACGTGCTCATGCCTGTCATCAGCCTCGCAACGGGCGGTATCGACTTCAACAACCTGTTTATCAACCTCAGCGACGACACCAAGTATGCTACTCTCGACGCTGCCAAGGAGGCTGGCGCTTCGCTGCTTACCTACGGTACGTTCATCCAGAACGTCTTCGACTTCCTCATCATCGCCCTCTGTATCTTCCTTATGATTAAGGCTATGAACAAGCTGAACCGCAAGAAGGAAGAGCCCGCACCCGAGGCACCCGCAGGACCCACACAGGAAGAGCTGCTCACCGAGATTCGTGACCTGCTGAAGAAGAAGTAAATCAAGAATTTCACCTTATTATTATAAATAGGAGGCGGCACTCGTGTGCTACCTCCTTTTTTTTTCTTACCTTTGCAGCCGTTTTCAGAATAGTACAAAAGAAATGGTTAAGACTTTAGACTTCAAGCCGAAGATGATTTCGGCTATCAGGAATTACAACAAAAAGACGTTCATGGCCGACCTCATGGCCGGCATCATTGTGGGCATCGTTGCCCTGCCCCTGGCCATCGCCTTCGGCATTGCCAGTGGCGTGTCGCCCGAGAAAGGCATCATCACCGCCATCGTGGCAGGACTCTTCATCTCGCTCTTCGGCGGCTCGAAGGTGCAGATTGGCGGTCCTACGGGGGCTTTCATCGTTATCATCTATGGCATCATACAGCAGTACGGCATGCAGGGACTCACCATTGCCACCCTCATGGCCGGTGTCTTCCTCATTCTGTTAGGCGTGCTGCGCTTAGGCACCATCATCAAGTACATTCCCTACCCCATCGTAGTCGGGTTCACCAGCGGTATTGCCGTCACCATCTTTACCACGCAGATAAAGGACCTCTTGGGCATGTCGATGGACAGCGTGCCCAGCGACTTCATCGAGAAGTGGCTCGCGTACATATATAATATAGGTAATATAGACGCATGGAGTGCCGCCGTGGGCATAGGCAGCGTGGTGCTTATAGGCGCCTGGCCGATGCTCACCGGACTTCGTCCCTTGTCCTTTCTAAAGAAAATTCCCGGCTCACTCGTCGCCATCATCCTCATGACCTTGGCAGCCCTGCTACTCAAGCAGTATGCCGGCGTCACCACCATCGAAACCATTGGCGACCGCTTCAGCATTAACTCCACCCTGCCAGGGGCCGTGGTGCCGGAACTGACGTGGGAAACCATCAAGGGACTGGTAGGCCCGGCAGTCACCATTGCCGTCCTGGGAGCCATTGAGTCGCTGCTCTCGGCTACAGTGGCCGACGGTGTCATTGGCGATCATCATAACTCAAACACAGAACTCATCGGACAGGGCATTGCCAACATTGCCTCGCCCCTGTTCGGCGGAATACCTGCCACAGGAGCCATTGCCCGCACCATGACCAACATCAACAACGGCGGACGCACACCCGTGGCCGGCATCATTCATGCCGCTGTGCTGCTGCTTATATTCCTCTTCCTCATGCCGCTGGCACAGTACATCCCCATGGCCTGCCTGGCTGGCGTGCTCGTCATCGTGGCCTACGGCATGAGCGGCTGGCGCTCGTTCCTGGCCATGCTGCGCAACCCCAAGAGCGACATCACCGTATTGCTGCTCACCTTCTTCCTCACCATCATCTTCGACCTTACCGTCGCCATTGAGTTCGGCCTCATTTGTGCCTGTCTGCTCTTCATGCGCCGCATGTCGGAGACGACCGATGTCAAGGCCATCTACGACGAGATTGACCTCAACGAGGATGCCGACATGCAGGCTGGCAACCTGGAGCACCTCACCATACCCGAGGGCGTGGAGGTCTATGAGATTAACGGCCCGTACTTCTTCGGTGCCGGTAACCGTTTCGAGGACATCATGGCCCGCTACGGCAACCGCCCCCAGGTGCGCATCATCCGCATGCGTAAAGTGCCATTCATCGACTCCACTGGTCTGCATAACCTGGAGAACATGTGCCTGATGAGTCAGAAGGAGGGCATCACCGTCGTTCTCTCAGGCGTCAACCCGAAGGTGGAAGCCGTGCTGAAGCGCAATAATTTCAACAAACTTTTAGGCGAAGAGAACATCTGCAACCACATTGACCTGGCACTCGCCAGAGCCCGGCAAATAGTGGCCTGATAAAAAAGTAGTAGTATACCATATTATATTATTAAGTAGATGGACACAATTTTCTTATATAAACAACGAATTTAACGAATTTCACTAATTAATGCTACACGCAGCAATTCGTCTAATTCGTTAAATTCGTTGTCAAAAAAAGGATTGTATAAACTAATTATGAGTAGTTACTTATATGTCCTCCCTTTTATTGATGTAAAAACCCTTAATGTCCGCTTTCCTACTTTCCTACTCCGGTCCTGCCGCACGTTGTATGGCACCATCCATACGGCCGCCCCTGCCAATACGAAATGGTTGGCGTTCCTACACTTTTTTTATTTTTGTAACTTCATATCCACTGCTCCGGTGTGCTGTCTTCCGGGAATCCCATAGATACAGCCTTGTATTCGCTCGTTACCCCATACAGGCCATTCCTCTACGGGCCATTCCTCCATTTTGCAGGTAGAGGGGATATGCAAGTCCTCGAACACACAATGATGGAATGCCAGACGGTCAATCCGCTCCACGCCCTCAGGAATCCAGTACTCCTTCACCTTGGGCGCAGCCTTCAGGAGCCGCTTGCGGTCCTGGCTATACACGAAGCCATACTCATCAACATACCCCTCCGCAATCTCACGTTCCAATTGCTCACTCCGCTTGCTGTTATATGGCCAGTTCCACAGATGCACCTTGAACTGATAGTCACATTGCTTCAAAACCTTGTCTATCTCATAGTCATTCACCAAATAAGGCACATCCAGTTCCCCCAACTCCGTACACTCCTTGAAAGCATTGACAGCAATCCGATAGACATCCTCAGGAATCCTGTATCTCTTCACGTTAGGCGCCTTCACCAGCATCCTACCGTTCTCTATCAGAGCATACACTGCCCCGTCGTCATCTGTTACGGTGTCGTAAGCATCACGCCTTACAACCACGTAGTCCTCTACCCACTTGCCGCCCACCATATCAGCAAGCCACATGCGTTCCACCTCATGTCCATCTTCTATGCCCACGCTGTCGAAGGTCACGGGCATCGACTTATCAAGTATCTTTTTATAATTCAAGTCGATTTCCATAGACCATCTCCTTTCCTATATACTCTACATTCTCCATCAGCGTCACGAAACACCCCATTTCAAGTTGACCTTTGATATAAACCTCATACACATTCTGATTACTGTCAGTCCACGTGACTGGCATTTTAATCAGTCCAATACCTATAAAGAACTGTTGTTGAATAGGATTTTCATCACTTTTTATCGTCAATATAATAGGGTCGCCCAATTCTTCCAACATGCAGCCTAGCCTATTCTCCAAGACATCAAGATTCCCTATCTCATCGAGTGCTTTCATCATAAAGACCGTCTCGGCATCTAATAGCTTCCTCTTGTCTTTCCCCTTTAGATGCAACGACACGGCATAACACATCAGCACCCCATTAGGAGGAAACACCCAAAACCTTGGCATGTCCCATCCTTGCTTCCTACAATACGCCTGCAAGTTGCCGTACATGTCATTCACTCCAAACATGTCGCCACATGCCATCGGCACGTCGTTCGTCATTATCTTCAGTCGTCGCATGCTATAAGGTCTGACCATACAAATAGAGGAGATAGCCTATCAGGAACAATACGCCAATGCCTAGTATTGCACCGACAAGCCTGCCAAGCAAGAACTCAAGATACTCCCCAATCGAGTTGAACTCGATAAAGAAGCCATGAAACTCTTTGAAAAACCTCATATTCAAAACCATTGTGCCAACCAATACGAGATGGTTGGCGTTCCTTCTCTTCTTTTATATTTTGTAATATCCAATGTCTTGGTGACATTCAAGCCATAAGTCTCATTAAGCCGCTTAGCCATTTGCTTGAACTTCCGTCCATGACTTAGACTCTTGTCTATTCCGAAGTACGCCAGATAGTAATGGATCATTTCATGTACAAGTATATCCTCAAACTGTTTCGAAGTGAAGTCATAATAGTCTGTCATTGATATTCTAAAATTGTACAGCGTTCTGCTAAACCACCCCTGCTCATAGTCACAGTGGAAATAGCCGCACGTCCTGAATGAGTGCAGCAGGTCAAACATCGGGAGGGGCAACTTGCCCTCGAAATAACTTACATTGCACTTATCGAACGCACGTCGCATGTTCAGCTGATTGGCCACCATATTTTACCGTTTCTTATAACCTCCACATGACCGCACATAGCGAATAATGGGAGTATCATTGTTCCCCCAACTATATGAGCCAGATACAGTGGCTGAACAATTATAACAACACTCTACAAAACCACCACAAATAGGCGGTTCCAAATTAAAAACTACTGGATTGCCACAATTAGGGCATGTTACTGACACTGTCATATTACAATTAACTATCTGATCTTAACAACATATTTCTTCAAATCAAAACCATATTCGGCAAACAATGCATCCACCTCAGCATAGTCTATCTCTTCTCTGAGCACGCCAGCAATGTAATTGATGACCACATAGGTCTGTATTATCTCACGAGGGAAGAGGTCTTTCACGTGTCGCATGTCATCCTTACTTGTATATGGATGAGCAGGTGAGCAAGCCAACTCGAAATCCAATAGTTCTAATGCCCACGTATAGTTCTGCTCACTGATGGCATTGTGCAGTATGTCATGGTCATGGAGAATGAGGAGGTTACGAATCAACACATTAGCTGCTATCATGTGCCTCTTTTTATATCCCCACTCATTGTACTGTTCCCATTTCTTCACCTCAGTCTGAATCTGTTCTTGCGACATAAAGGGCGCATCACAAATTCTATAAGGGCACTCCACGTCGTATTGCAACAGGCACGCTTTTACCTTATGTCCATTGGGCAATTCAACCACAACATCCAATTCCAAGACATATTCCATGTGGTTAGTCTTAATGCCAAGTGCCTCAATCTCCTGTCCCATGATAAAATCGCGCTCAGCATCTTGTCGGAGCAACAAACCCCATGTGCCATCGTAGAACTCACCTGTGTGCAGGAAGGTGTGTCTTGTATAGCAGAGACCATTGCCTTTGCTGATAACATATCTGCCATTTGCTGTTCTACCAACGACATAACTACGACCATGAAGAGGACTAGGACATAGTATTTTCTTATCTCCGTTTTTGGCGCGAAGATAAGGAAGCACATTATAATGGTCATCTGAACTATTTAAAATTCGATGAGTATAAAAGAAGCAGTTTGCTACCTGCATACTTTGTTCATTATATCCAAAATGCGCAAGCGTTCTGTTTCTGCTTTTGCATCGTCAACTAACTTAACCAACTTCCTTTTCTCATCGGCGGAAATCTCTGGGATTTCATCTTCTACTGTCAGATTAGTGTTACACAGTCTGTCAAATAGACTTCTTATTTCATCAATTCTAGCCATCCTTTTAATTTTTTTGTTAATAAAACATGGTTGGGCAGCCATATTTGAACTGCCCAACTTTTTACATTCTGGTTTTAGCCGTTACGCCAAGCGATGCCACAGCCATACTCAGAAGCCTTTGAGCAGCCACTCATCTTACGAGTGTCAGATGCTGCGCTAACATTCAAATCTACCTTCATAGTTGTAAATGTTTAGAGGTTTTGCGTGATATTTCTTGGGGAACCACACTTACCCACCTACCTTTAATCTCGTATCGCTATAATCGTTTAGCGACATTTCTTTTCTTATCTTTGCCGGCACGAAGTCTGATAACTCGTCCAACCGTTCTCGTAGTGTTTTCCCATTCAGTGGGTCATATCCTTGCATCATCTTTTGTGCGAGATTGAAACGAGTTTTTGCCATATAGCAGTTTACTTCTGATGCCTTTAATGGCGTACCATGTTCTATGAAGTTATTTCCAGGACATAGATTGCAATAAGAACAATAGTCGTATCGTCCACACTCTTCGTAGTCACTCAGTTTCAGGCCTCGCCAATATGCTAGCCCTTTATCGTTCTTGATAATATCCGATATATGTTGCTTCTTAATGTTTCCAAACAAAGCATGGAAAGCACAGCATGGTATAAGGTTCCCTTCCGGTGTTATACAGAAGGATTTATCACCTGCCCCACAGGGATTCTCATCCATCGGCTTCTGTTGTCCACCATAGTCAGGAGCTTCCTTGCCTACATACAAGGCTATATTATCATCACGCAGAACTATTTCAAGTTGTTCTGGAGTCATACGGAGATACTTACTGACACATTTGTCACCCTCAATGGAATCCGTCAGACTGATTTCAAACTGAGGCACAGCACCATATTGCTTGGCTATATCAGCCACCATGAAATATGACTTCACATTGGGACGCATCACACAGCATTTCAGATTCATCGGAACACCTAATGCCGATAGTTGGCGTACTACTGACATTGAACGCTCCCAAGAGCCTTTTATGCGGGTGATATAGTCATGTACTTCAGGGATTCCACTATAAATGGATACGCCTACCAAACGCGGGTAGTAATTTGCAAGCCTTTCAACATCATTGACAATCCTCTGTCCATTGGTGAATACGTCGAAGGCTACACCTTTATTATATAGGTAGTCCATCAGTTCCCAAGCAAACGCCTTTGAGAACGGGTCGCCACCTGTCAAGCACACTTTGACAAGCCCCTGCTCATACAAATCATCAATCAAGTATTTATACTCGTCAAGCGTCAGTTCCTCTCTATCACCGCGAGTGCTGACTTCTTCATCGTTACGTGTTGCCCCCTCGTTGTAGCAATGGATGCACTTCTCGCTACAGCGATAAGTTAGTTCAAACATTACGCTTGTGATGCCGCCCACCTTCTCTGTGTATAGCCTTTCGGCATTAGAGATTGCATAAGGAAGTTTCTCTTGAGTGGTTTTCTCCACAGCTTGTGTTTGTTGACAGTTGTATTCACTAACACGTCTGCGATAGCCCGATATTACCTCTTCGCTTGGAAAAACTGATGAAACGATGCCCATCTGTTCCAACTGCTGAAAGAATGGGGTGAGACTCTCCATAGCTATATTCAGCCGTTTGGCAATATCCTCAAGATTCATCTCACCATTTCTGGGTGCAGAGAGTATTTCACCGATAACCATCGCCGAATAACTCTCAAAGAAATAACTCATGCCTGCAATCAGGTTATAGTAGATTGCGACCTGTTCTTTCTCATTATATCTCCCACACGTCCATACCGGGCGGTAATATTTATTGTTATCTGTCATTGGTTTTACCTTATACGTTATAAACAGGAAGGTGTGAGCCTCTCAGTCTATCCTACCGAAGGCTCTGGTAAAACCTGTAAAGAGATAAAAGAAACAGCCCACACCCTTGGAGGATATACTGGATGTGAGCCAATGATGGCTGCACAAGGAATAATCCTACCAAGGAGGGAACGTGTTACTCTACATCTGCTTTACGTTAAAGTTTACCAGACTTTTCGGTACAGATGAAAGCTAAACGCTTCCTACTATGTTCGCCGCCCATTACTGAACGACGTAGCAAAGATAAGAAATATTTAGCAAACAACGCTCAATGTGGGCTGTATTTTAACAATAATTATTTCAGCGTCTGAATCTGTACGGTGCCGCCTTTGGACGTGAAGCGCATCTGGGGGCCATTGTAGTTCTTGGGATAGGCCACGCAAATGTCGCCTGTACCCTCCCAAATCTCGACGCCACCATTGAGGCCGGTCTGCCTGAGGTCACCGTCATACCAAATCATCACTCCACCATGATTGAGGCAGTTTGAGGGTTGAGAACCTTGGAAATAGGCTGTGCCGTAAGTCCAGTCGGCCATAGCAGTCAACAACATGCCACAGAACACGAACAAAATCAGTAATCTTTTCATCATCGCTTTGCTTTTTAATTATTAGACATTTGTTTGGCTGCGAAGGTAACGAAAGAAAATGAAAAATGGAAGAAACACGACGACCATTTCTTCCATTTCACAAAGATTATAGGATACAGTATAGCCGTCGAGTCCTACGGCAGTTTGTTTCCATTGACGAATGCACGATGCTCCAGACGGTCCTTATATTTCCGGGTGTAGGTACTGACCGGATTCATAGGACTCTCATACAAAGGGCAGAACCATTCGTCGGCCTTGATTCGCGCTAATGTCCTGCTCAGTATTTCCTGATAACGCGTCATATAGGAATGGTGCGTAGGGTACTTCTGGAAGTTGGCAGTATCGTCAAGAAAAGCATTCGCCTCACTATAATATTCGTCAAGTTGCTGTTTATAACGAGAAAACTCGTCTGTAGTTGCTATGTGCAAATGTGGCTGACCAAGAAATGCTTTCTCTTCCTCGGAAAGGTCACTCTTTATGGGAGATTGTTTCGCCTGGATTTTTTGCTGTTCCTTGTCTGCAACAGCCACTTTGCTTTCACGCTGCTCAGCCGGCTGCACGATTTCTTTTACCAAGACTGTTTCTGGCTGTTCACTATTACTTTCCTGTTGAGGTTCTGCAATTCCGGCTGAAGGCTGATTTCGGTTTATCCAGAAGTAGAAACCGAGGGTCAGCACAAGAGCAAGTATCACTAAAGGCACCAATAATCTATGTCGCCTTTTTGGAAACAAAGCATTCTGCAAGTCTTCAATAGTCTGATAGCGGTCTTCAGGACTTTCGGCTGTGCAGCGGGCTATCACCTTATTATATATATGGTGATGAGGCAGCTTTTCGAGTATCTTTCCGACAGCAAAGATGTCTGTCCGCTCATCGACGCTGCCGCCCGACAGCTGTTCTGGAGCGGCAAAGCCATTGGTACGCCCCTGGGTGTCGGCAAACGTGTCTGTATAACAACAGCCGAGGTCTATCAGCTTGACATCGCTGTTGATGCGGGTCAGTAGGATGTTATCGGGTTTCAGGTCGAGATGGAGCACCTGGTGGCTGTGCAGACAGGCTACGGCATCCAGCAACTGACGAAGGAACTTCTCGGTATTCTTCTTACTCTCAAAATAGTCGGGATGACGGGATAGCCGCTGGCTGAGTGTCTCACCGTCAACATACTCCATCAGTATGCCGTCATCGGAAAGGGAGAGGTAACGGACGATGTTGGGGTGCTCAAGCCGATATCCCGTTTCAAACTCCTTACGAAAGGCCTCCTTATATCGGATATCGCCAGCATACTGAGGCTTCAACCGTTTCAGGAAGTGCAGTTTTCCAAAGAGCTTTACACGGTAAGTGTCACTGGTGGCCCCATTGGTGTCAACGGGTTCCATTCCCTCAAAACGAGGCTGTGCATCTGAGAATTGTGACGACTCCATAGAAGTGAAGAGTGAAAAGTGAAGAGTGAAGAATCAGAGAACCTTAATGGAGGAGAGTCCTGACACGCGGCCGGCCGTAAACTGTCCGAGCGACTCACCATTGCGCCACACTTGGACAACCAACAACGGATGATGAAGCACGAAGTTCAGAATCTCCACTTCGTCGTCGGCCTGCAGTTTACTGTTCTGGCTCTGTTCCACCTTGTAGCGGTTATTCCCGAGATACCTCAACGTCACGACACGGTCTGGCAGATAGGTGATTTCCACCACCTTGCCAACCTGCAAGTCTGCCGAGCGGACCTCATCGTCAGAGCTGTTGAAATCAGAGTTTCCCCGGTCTTCTATCTTCGCCAGTTCTTCCCAATGGGCATAGCCTAAGTAGCGTGCAATAGCGTCGAGCGTCGTGGCATGGGGTGTACGCTCATCCTGAGCAAAACCCAGCAATCGTTTCAACGTAGTGGCTCCTATGCGGACTCCCGTCTTGCCCTGAATGTCGAGCGACAGCAGTTCGCAGTCAGCAGGCAGTCGCAAGTCGTTAGCCGACTTCCGCTTCAGTAGTTCTATGACATGAAATGGTAACTTCATATCCACTGCTCCGGTGTGCTATCCGCCGGGAATCCCATGATGCTCTTGATGATGCCCATCAGTTCAGTACCTACGCCTAAAATGCGGTCAAGCAGTCCCTGTTTGGCTCCCTGCACCATATATCTGGCACACTGGCCTTCCAGTTCACCGATGCGAGCTTTCTCTGCACTCGTATAGTCCTGCTCGTGCTTGGCAATCTTCTTACGTATCTCCACAAACTTCTCACCAGCCTGCTGCCACTCGTCAGCACCATACCTGGCACTATGGTCACGCAGCTCATACGAGAAATTTTCCAACTGGCTGATGGCATGCTGCTTCGTGGAGCACGAGACGAGCATCAGCCCAACAAAGCTTGCTGCTGTTAGTAAATACCGAACTTTCATTTCTTATACAACTGTTTTGTTATTCGATGTGGCAAAGGTAAGAAAAAGCTTTGAATTCACAAAATATTTGCTTTTTCTTTTTCTACTTTGCCTGTTTTTTCGTACCTTTGCAATGTCAAGTAGTTTGACTGGCAAAAAGCGTCAGTATTGACAAAAGGTTCTTACACGCCCATGTATTTATTTTTCCCCGCCCGTGATAATGTTTTACCACGGCCGTGTCAATGTTTTTCCCCGCCCGTGTAATTCTCGCTACCCTGCCATAAACTCCCTGTTTAGTACGGCCAAACTCCCCGTTTGGTACGGGGTTTCTCCCTGCTCTCCCGCCACTGTCTTGCAGCTACCGTCCAGACAAAAAAAATCCCCACCGCTCCAAAGAAGGAATGGTGGGGATAATGGTATTATTTCTACTCCCACTCGATGGTCGAGGGGGGCTTTGACGAGATGTCGTAGCAGACGCGGTTGACACCGCGCACTTTGTTGATGATTTCGTTGCTGACCTTGGCCATGAAGTCGTATGGCAGATGAGCCCAGTCGGCCGTCATGGCATCAGTAGAGGTGACTGCACGGAGGGCTACGGGATTCTCGTAGGTACGCTCGTCGCCCATGACGCCGACGCTGCGGACTGTGCTCAGCAGGACGGCCCCTGCCTGCCAAATCTGGTCGTAGAGCGACACTTCGATTTCGCCATCAGTCATGGTAGCCGGAACTCCGGCAGCCAAGACCTTGCGGGCCTCCTCGCCCGACAGTTTCACCTTGTATTCACGCAGGCCGCGAATGTAGATATCGTCGGCATCCTGCAGCACACGCACTTTCTCACGGGTGATGTCACCCAATATGCGTACGGCCAGGCCCGGACCGGGGAAGGGATGACGGGTGATGAGGTGTTCGGGCATGCCGAGCTGACGGCCCACGCGGCGCACCTCGTCCTTGAACAGCCACTTCAGCGGTTCGCAGAGTTGCAGGTTCATCTCCTTGGGCAGTCCGCCCACGTTGTGGTGGCTCTTGATGACCTTGCCCGTAATGTTGAGCGACTCGATGCGGTCAGGATAGATGGTGCCCTGTGCCAGCCATTTTAGTTGAGAGTTGAGAGTTGAGAGTTGAGAGTTGGCTGCACGAGCCTGCTCGTTGAATACTTCAATGAAGTCACGGCCAATGATTTTGCGCTTCTGCTCTGGGTCGGTAACACCAGCCAAGTCAGCAAAGAACTTCTCTGAGGCATCAACGCCAATCACGTTCAGGCCCAGCACCTTATAGTCGTCCATTACCTGCGTAAACTCGTTTTTGCGCAACATGCCGTGATCCACAAAGATACAGGTAAGACGGTCGCCAATGGCACGGTTGAGCAGCACGGCGGCTACTGAAGAGTCAACGCCACCAGAGAGTCCGAGGATGACGCGGTCCTGGCCTATCTGCTCCTTCAGTTCCTTGACGGTGGTATCGACAAACGAGGCTGCACTCCAGTCCTGATGGGAGCCGCAGATGTCAACCACGAAGTTCTTCAGCAACTGCGTGCCTTGCACGGTGTGGAACACCTCGGGGTGGAACTGGACGGCCCATACTGATTTACTATTTGACGATTGACCATTTACAATTTTTTCTGCGGGGCACCAGAATGCGGCATTCTTGACATCCTTCGTAGAGCCTATCACCTCGAAGCCGTCGGGTATGGCGGTGATGGTGTCGCCATGCGACATCCAGACCTGTGACCCTTTTTCGAAGCCACGGAACAGGGGATTCTCAAGGTCGATGGTTTCCAAGTGGGCACGGCCGTACTCTCGGGAGTCGGTTTTTTCCACCTTGCCACCAAGCGTATGCGAAATGAACTGTGCACCGTAGCAGATGCCCAGCACGGGCAGACGGCCTACAAACTGCGAGAGATCGACCTTAAAAGCCTCGGGGTCATGAACGCTATAAGGTGACCCGCTCAAGATGACGCCAATGACGGAGGGGTCGTCCTTCGGGAACTTGTTATAAGGCAGAATCTCGCAGAAAGTGTCGAGTTCGCGGACACGACGGCCAATCAGCTGAGTGGTCTGTGAACCGAAGTCGAGAATAATAATTTTCTGTTGCATATCATTATACGATTTTAATAAATTCTTCTGCTTTGTCCAAAGCATCTAGCTTACCCACGTCAAGCACCTGCAGGTCGTCCTTGATGCAACCATAGATGCGGGAACGGTGGCAGACACTGAGGTAGAAGTCAATGATGCTGAACCTGTCAGGGAAGCGCTCCATCAAGGGAAACAGACGGGGCGAAAAGCTGTGAATGCCCGAGAAGGCGAAGAGGTGGAACCTCCCCTCCTGCCCCTCTACGGCTGTCGAAGGGAGTGAACGCAACCAGGGATAGGGGCTTTTCACTTCTCCTGTCTCTACGTTGGTCCAGCCCATCAGCCGCATAGCGTTATCGAATATGAGGTAACGCTTGGTCTTACGCCGGCTGACCAGCAGCACGGCATCCTCATCGGGCTCATGCTGGCGGGCAAACCAGTCATAATCCACATTATCCAGAATATCTACGTTATGAATAAGTATTGGGGTCTCGTCGTCGAACAGCGGGGCAGCCTTCTTCAATGCGCCCCCCGTCTCCAGCAGCTGTTCGGTCTCGTCGCTGATGTGCACCATCGGGGCATAGTCCTGCCGGGCCACATGGTCAACAATCTGTTGGGAAAAATGATGGACATTGACGACAAAACGGCCATAGCCCTGCGACTGCAGCTTACGAATGTTATGGTCTAACAACGGAACGCCTCCGACAGGAACCAATGCCTTCGGCATGGTGTCAGTCAGCGGTTTGAGTCTGGTACCCAAGCCTGCGGCCAGAATCATTGCTTGTTTCATGGGCGCAAAATTACAAAAATTCAGTCGAAAAAACAAAAGAAAGGGCAATTTCTTACATAAAATCAGCAATTAATTCGAAATCTATTTTGTTATTGTGCAAATAATGTTTATCTTTGCAAAAAGATTTTTTAAACATTAAGCTATATGAAGAAAGTATTTTTAGCATTCGCATTGGTACTCATCAGCATGAGTTCCATGGCACAAAGTAAAGGCGACATTGCTGCTGGAGTAAGACTTCTTTACGGAACAGAAATTAAAAACGTGGGTATTGGGGCACTCTTCCAGTACATGATTACCGACAACCTGCGCGGTGAAGGCAACTTCGACTATTTCTTCGAGAAGAACGACATGAACATGTGGAACATTAATGCCAACGTGCACTATCTCTGCCCCATCAGCGACTCAATGAGGGCTTATCCTGTTGTTGGTCTGGGTATTGCAAGCATCTATTCTGACGCTTTCCATTCCTCCACCAAGTTCTGCGTCAACTTAGGCGGCGGCTTTGAGGCCAATCTGGCCAAAGACCTGGCACTTATCATTGAAGCCAAGTACCAGATCATTAACAACCACAGCCAGTTTGTACCGTCAGTGGGCGTGGCCTACAAGTTCTAAGCAACATTATACTTTCGCCGGCAGTACCTGATTGATGTGCTGCTCGCGATGACAGATTCGCACCTCGATGCCGAACTTCTGGTGCAGGTGTTCAGCCAGGTGCTGAGCCGAATAGACGGAGCGGTGCTGACCGCCAGTACAGCCAAAACAGAACATCAGGCTGGTGAAACCACGCTGAATGTAACGGCGCACATGGGCATCGGCCAGTTTATAGACGCTGTCGAGGAAGGTCAGTATCTCACCATCGTCTTCCAGGAAACGAATAACGGGCTCGTCGAGTCCTGTCAGTTGCTTGTAGGGTTCATAGCGCCCGGGGTTATGGGTAGAACGGCAGTCAAAGACATAGCCACCGCCATTGCCACTCTCGTCTTCGGGAATGCCCTTACGATAGGAGAAACTGAACACCTTAACTACCAGCGGTCCCTGAGCATCGTATTTAGAGAAAGTGGCAGGTCCGTCCTGCGGATGCGGCTTATAGGGGTTCTTCTCCGTAGTCTTTAATCCGTCAGCACGGCTGGCCGTCACGTCCAACTGGCGGAACCGGGGCAGTTCGGTCAGTTGGGTCAATAACGTCACAAGATACGGATAAGGGAAATTGGATGCCCCGAGCAGCTCACGCAGGTTCTGCATGGCGGGCGGAATAGAATCTATGAAGTGGCGCTTGCGCTCAAAGTAGCCACGGAAACCATACGCCCCTAACACCTGGAGCGTACGGAAAAGTACGAACAGCGACAGGCGGTTGACGAAGTGATGAGGCGTGGGCACCTCGGTATAGTTTTTCAGCTCGTTATAGTATTCATACACCAGTTCGCGACGCACTTTATAGGGATAACGGGCACTGGCCTGCCAAAGGAATGATGCCAGGTCATAATAATACGGGCCCTTGCGCCCCCCCTGGAAGTCAATGAAATAGGGCTGACCGTCAACCAGCATCACGTTTCTGGCCTGGAAGTCACGATAGAGGAAACACTGCTCGTCGCCCGCCTCCGTCAGGTCCTTGGCCAGCAGGTGGAAGTCGGCTTCCAGCTTTAGCTCATGGAAGTCGAGCTCAGTGGCCTTCAGGAAACAATACTTAAAATAGTTCAGGTCAAAGAGCACGCTATTAGTATCGAACTCTGCCTGCGGGTAGCATTGCGAGAAGTCCAGTTCGCGGAAACCACGCATCTGGATGTTCGGCAGTTGACGGATGGTGCGTTTCAGCAGTTCCTGCTCTTTCAGCGTGTAGCGTCCGCCTGCCTCACGTCCACCCCGTATGGCGTCGAAGAGTGACACCGGCCCAAGGTCAGTCTGCAGATATCGCAATTCGTCGTTGCTGGCTGCCAACAGCTTTGGCACCGGGAGCTGACGCTTTGTAAAGTGACGGCAGAGATAGATAAAGGCATGGTTCTCGTCGCGGCTGGTGCCTACGACGCCGATGACGGGCGACGGGTGCTGGGCACTGGGTGACGGGTAAAAGCGATAATACTCACGATTACTTCCGCCGACAGGCAGTTTCTCCACACTGGCAGGCTCTTCCCCACTCCACTGGCGATATAGTTCAATGAGCTGTTTCATCTTCAGCCTCCTCTCTTTCTTCTTGTTTCTTTTCTATGAATGTAACCAGCACGTGTTCAACCACGACCAGCAGAATGACGATACCCAAGGTCAGGAAATAGTCCTTATTAGTCAGCCAAAGGAGTCCGCCAATGGCCACGGCAATCATCACAATCTCTATCAAAATATACTTTTGTAATTTCATGCGTGCGAAGGTAGTCATTTTCTTTCATATAACCAAATAAAAACAAAAAAAAGAACCGGTTGTCTCTCGACATCCGGTTTCCAAAACAAACTACTTAAAAACTAATCTACTAAAACAAATCAAAATTTTTACTCCTTTCAAGGGTTATGCTATGTCTGATAATTTTTCTTCCTTTCGTTGTTGCAAAGTTAATGACTTTCCTACCATTCTCAAAACAAACAGTAAGAAAAATGGAAAGAAATTGATTTAAGTCAAAGCGGAGAACCGTTTTATGTAACGATTCCCCGCATTTTGTCAAGTTGAGATTACAATTAATGATTAATTGTCCATTATCAATGGATTACATCATACCTCCCATGCCCGGAGCACCACCCATTGGCATAGCGGGTTCCTTTTCGGGCTTATCGACGATGAGGCACTCAGTGGTCAGGAACATACCTGCTATTGAGGCTGCATTCTCCAAAGCCACGCGGGCTACCTTGGCCGGGTCAATGATACCTGCCTTGCGCAGGTCCTCATACTCACCGGTACGGGCGTTGTAACCGAAGTCACCCTCGCCTTCGCGTACCTTCTGAACGACCACGGCACCTTCCTCACCGGCATTGACGACAATCTGACGAAGCGGCTCCTCAATGGCACGGCAAACGATGTTGACACCAGTCTGCTCGTCGGCATTGGCACCCTTCACGGCAGCCAGAGCCTCCTGAGCACGGATGTAGGTAGTACCGCCACCGGCTACGACGCCTTCCTCGATGGCGGCACGCGTAGCGCAGAGAGCATCATCGACACGGTCTTTCTTCTCCTTCATCTCCACCTCGCTGTTGGCACCGACGTAGAGCACTGCCACGCCGCCGGCCAACTTGGCCAGACGCTCCTGCAGTTTCTCCTTGTCGTAAGAGCTGGTGGTGATTTCTATCTCCTTCTTAATCTGAGCAATACGGTCCTTGATGGCCTGCTTGTCGCCTGCACCATTGACGATGGTGGTATTGTCCTTCGTAATGGTCACCTTGTCGCAGGTGCCCAGCATCTCGAGCGTAGCCTGCTCCAGCTTCAGACCCTTCTCCTCACTGATGACGACACCGCCAGTCAGCGTAGCAATATCCTCGAGCATGGCTTTACGACGGTCGCCGAAGCCAGGAGCCTTGACGGCACAAATCTTCAGACCGCCACGCAGACGGTTCACAACCAGTGTGGTCAGAGCCTCTGAGTCAACATCCTCAGCAATGACGAGCAACGGGCGTCCACTCTCAGCAGCAGGCTGCAGGATGGGCAGGAAGTCCTTGATGTTGCTGATCTTCTTGTCGTAGATAAGGATGTAGGGGTTCTCCATGACGCACTCCATCTTGTCAGAATCGGTCATGAAGTAAGCCGACAGGTAGCCACGGTCGAACTGCATACCCTCGACAACACCAATGTGGGTATCGCGGCTCTTCGACTCCTCGATGGTGATAACACCGTCCTTAGAAACCTTACGCATAGCGTCAGCCAGCAGCTTACCGATTTCCTCATCGTTATTAGCGCTGACGGTAGCCACCTGCTCAATCTTGTCGTAGTTGTCATCTACCTTCTCAGCATTGTCCTTAATGAAGTCAACAACACCCTTCACGGCCTTATCGATACCACGTTTCAGGTCCATGGGGTTAGCACCGGCGGTCACGTTCTTCAGGCCCTCAGCCACAATGGCCTGTGCCAGGATGGTAGCTGTGGTCGTACCGTCACCGGCATCGTCGCCAGTCTTAGAGGCCACGCTCTTGACGAGCTGTGCACCAGTATTCTCGAAGTGGTCCTCGAGCTCAATCTCCTTAGCTACGGTCACGCCGTCCTTCGTAATCTGAGGTGCACCGAACTTCTTTTCAATCACTACGTTACGTCCCTTCGGACCAAGTGTAACCTTCACTGCATTTGCCAACTGATCGACACCGTTCTTCAACAGGTCGCGGGCATCCATATTGTACTTAATATCTTTTGCCATAACTTTTTTTAGTGAAGAGTGAAGAGTGAAGAGTGAAGAATTTGCTACCGCACTCCCTTGCACCAACACTTTTGCGCCCTTCTTTTTTTTAAATTGTTTATAAATTATTGATTTGATTCTTATTTTGAAGAATTCAGATAGAAGATGAAGTCTTTATGCTTGCCTTAGAGCGGCAGCAAATTCTTCACTCTTCATTTTTCACTCTTCATTTTTCTATGACTGCCAACACGTCACTCTGACGCATCATCAGGTACTTCTCACCCTCGAACTCCAGCTCTGTGCCAGAATATTTGCCATAGAGCACTTCGTCACCGGCCTTGAGCACCATCTCTTCGTCCTTGGTGCCTTTGCCTGTGGCTACGATTTTTCCATGAAGGGGTTTTTCCTTGGCGGTGTCAGGAATAATAATGCCGCCGACTTTTTCTTCTGCAGGTGCTGGCAATACCAACACACGGTCTGCTAATGGTTTGATGTTCATAATTCGAAATCTTTTTAAATTTAACGTTGTTGTTTTATTCAAATTCTGCTTTCTTCTCTGCCAAAACCGTGCCAAACTGACAAAACTGACACATTGACACAAAAAAATCAGCAAAAAAACAAATAACAGATACCAGAAGCACCATGTTCCAGCCAGTTAGACGGCACCTCACTGCCTTTTTGTAGGCAGCAATGTGTATGACAGCAGCAAAGTGGCTCTCAGATTCTCGAGAGAATTGAAGAGCGAGATGCCGGGTAACTTTTAGCGAGGTGCCACCAAACTCCCGAATTCTCTCGAGAATCTAAACGTCCCTTTCGGGCTATCTGCCGTTTTACCGGCAGAAGAAGCCCAAAGAGAAGGCACTTCAGGCCCCTTCATCAGCATTTGAAATGCCGATACAGTTGGCAAGTGCATTTGAACACTTTGACACACCAACCCGTGCATTTAGACATGCCATTGCGTGCTAATCACCTTTTCTTTTGTATTTTGCTTACTTATTCGTAACATTGACTGCCGTCGAAGTTACTTTCGTTCGAAAATAAAAAGAAAAAAACATTTTTCTTTTGTATTTTGCTCACTTATTCGTAACTTTGCACAATCAACTCAAACAATAAACGATTATGAAAGATTTTATGAAGTACACGCTGGCCACTGTTACGGGCATCATCCTATTCATTTTGGTGGTCGGCATGATTTGTGTCATTTCACTGGTTGGCATGGCCGCATCTGACACTGCAACTGTTAACGTGAAGGACAATTCGGTATTTGTGCTCAGGCTGAACGGAGTCGTTCAGGAACGCTCCAACGAGAGTATGGACCTGTTCACCATGCTGGCTGGCAACGACTTGGAGTCCATGGGACTGGACGACATCCTGGAATCCATCAACAAAGCTAAGGAAAATGAGAACATCAAGGGTATCTACATAGAGGCAAGCGAAGTGGAGTTCGACTCGTATGCCACGGTGCAGGCCATTCGCGATGCACTGGCAGACTTCAAGAAGAGCGGCAAGTGGGTTGTGGCTTACGCAGACCAATACATGCAGATGTGCTACTGGCTGGCTTCCGTAGCCGACGAGGTCTATCTGAACAAGACGGGCATGCTCGACCTGAAAGGTCTGGGACGTAAGGCAGAATACGACACGGGGCTGTTAGAGAAGCTGGGCGTCAAGTACCAGGCCGTCCGTGTAGGCAAATACAAGAGCTACGTGGAGTCGAAGACCCGCAAGGACATGAGTCCTGAGGACCGCGAACAGCGTATGGCCTACATGCAGGGCGTATGGAACCGCATGCTCACTGACATTGCCGCCAGCCGCAAGACTACCGCAGAGGCCCTGAACCAGCTGGTCAACGACAGCATCGTCGCTTTTGCTAATCCTGATGACTATGTCAAGGCTAAGCTCGTTGACAAGCTGCTCTATCCGGAGGAGCTGAAGGCCATTGTCAAGAAGAAGCTCGAGCTGGCCGACGATGACGACGTGTCGCAGGTGATGCTGACCGACATGGTCAACGTCAAGGGCAACAAGAAGGAGAATGGTGAGAAGATAGCCATCTACTATGCCGTCGGTGAGATTACCGACACAGACCTGAGCAGCTTCACTGGTGGCGATGGAATTGTGGGCAAGAAGACCGTAGAAGACCTGAACAGGCTGGCTGCCGACGACGACGTGAAGGCCGTCGTGCTGCGCGTCAACTCTCCTGGCGGCAGTGCCGTAGCCTCAGAGCAGATATGGCACGCCATCAAACAGCTCAAGCAGAAGAAGCCCGTCGTGGTGTCCATGGGCGGTGTGGCTGCATCTGGCGGCTACATGATCAGTGCCGGTGCTGACTACATCTTCGCCGAGCCTACCACCATCACTGGCAGCATCGGCATCTTCGGACTCATACCTAACCTCAGCGGACTGGTGACCGACAAGCTGGGCATCACCTTCGACGACGTAACCACCAACAACTACACCAACTACATGGAAAATCTTGTCATGTCAAAGGAGAACAGCCGCGAGCTGGCATTCATGCAGACGTTCGTGGATCGTGGCTATGACACGTTCCTCAGCATCGTGGCTGACGGACGTAAGATGAAGAAGGAGCAGGTAAACGAGATTGCACAGGGCCGTGTCTGGTTAGCCACCGATGCACTGCCCATTAAGCTGGTTGACAAACTCGGCACACTGGACGATGCCGTGAAGAAGGCTGCCGAACTGGCCAAGCTTACAGAATACTACACATCGCCCTACCCCGCCAAGGTGAGCTTCATGGACCAGCTGATGGAACAGAACAAGAAGGGTTCTTATCTGGATGCCGAGCTGCGCAACATACTTGGCGAGCAGTACGAGAGTTGGATTTTCCTGCGCACCATCAACAAGCGCAACCGTCTGCAGGCCCGCCTGCCTTTCTCTACAAGAGTTAAATAAATAATGTACGCGCGTACCTTATTTATATAATACCTCTTAACTCCAGACCGAATGGAAGGCGACTTCATCAAAATTAACGAATGGCTTTTACCACTGAGCTGGCTCTACGGCTTGGTGGTAAAAGTGCGTAATCTGATGTTCGACGTGGGCATTCTGAAAAGCCGCAGCTTTAACGTGCCCATTGTGTCAGTCGGCAATATTACGGTCGGCGGCACAGGCAAGACGCCCCATGTGGAGTATCTGATAGAACTGTTGCACAAGACTTTCAATGTGGCAGTACTCAGCCGAGGATATAAGCGTAAGAGCAAAGGGTTTGTGGTGGCCGACCAGAACACTACCGTGCGTGATATTGGTGACGAGCCCTTCCAGATAAAACAGAAGTTCCGCGACATCACCGTGGCTGTTGACAAGAAACGCTGCAGAGGTATTGACCAACTGACTAATAACGACGAGAAGTTAGACGTCATTCTGCTCGACGATGCCTTCCAGCATCGTTACGTGAAGCCTGGCATCAACATTCTGCTGGTCGATTACCACCGCCTCATCATCTACGACAAACTGCTGCCGGCAGGGCGTCTGCGTGAGCCGTTGTCAGGAAAAAACCGTGCCGACATCGTCATCGTGACAAAATGTCCAAAGGACCTGAAGCCCATGGAGTACCGCGTCATTACGAAGGCAATGAATCTCTACCCCTACCAGCACCTGTTCTTCACCACTATTGATTATGGGGAGCTTCGCCCGATGAGCCATATAGGCCCTATGAGCCTGGAGTCGCTGAAGGGGAAGGACGTGTTGCTGCTGACAGGCATTGCCTCACCTAAGCAGATGCTGCACGACCTGCAGCCTTTTACCGACAAGCTGCACCCGCTGACATTCGGCGACCATCATCAGTTCAAGCGTAAGGACGTGGAAAGCATTAACCGCGAGTTCGCTGCCCTGCCATCACCAAAGATTGTCATCACAACAGAGAAAGATGCCGTCCGCCTGTCGGGCGTTGAAGGTCTGAGCGACGAGGTGAAACAGCATCTTTACGTGCTACCCATCGAGATTAAGTTTATGTTGGATCAACAAGATATGTTTAACGAAAATATTATAGGTTATGTACGAAAAAATTCAAGAAACAGCATCCTGGTTAAAGGAAAGAATGACCACAAGTCCCAAAACAGCCATCGTGCTGGGAACGGGCCTCGGACAATTAGCTTCAGAAATAACTGACAAGCTGGAGTTCGCCTATTCGGAAATTCCTAATTTCCCCGTATCAACCGTCGAAGGACACAGCGGCAAGCTCATCTTCGGCAAGCTGGGCGGCGTTGACATCCTGGCCATGCAGGGCCGCTTCCACTTCTATGAGGGCTACTCCATGAAGGAAGTAACGTTCCCCGTTCGCGTCATGTACGAACTGGGCATCAAGACGCTCTTCGTCAGCAATGCTGCTGGCGGCATGAACCCACAGTTCAAGATTGGCGACCTGATGATCATCACCGACCATATTAACATGTTCCCGGAGCACCCGCTGCGTGGAAAGAACTTCCCCACGGGTCCGCGCTTCCCCGACATGCACGAGACGTATGACCTGGAACTCGTGCGTGAGGCAGCTGCCATTGCCCGCGAAAAGGGCATCCGCATCACCTATGGTGTGTATGTAGGCGTGCAGGGTCCCACCTTCGAGACTCCTTCGGAGTACAAGATGTACCGCCTGTTGGGTGGCGATGCTGTCGGCATGAGCACCGTGCCCGAGGTCATCGTGGCTCACCACTGCGGTATCAAGACCTTCGGTATCAGCGTCATTACCGACCTTGGCGGTTTCGACAATCCCGTTGAAGTCAGCCACGAGGAGGTGCAGGAGGCTGCCAACAAGGCACAGCCGCTGATGACAGCCATTATGCGCGAAATGATTATGCGTGCCGAGAAGTTCGATGCCAAGAAACAAGAGAAATTTAATACTGATCACCCCACAGAAGGATGGAAATAGCAAAATTAGGAGAATTTGGCTTGATTGATCACCTGACAAAGGACATCAAGCCCAAGAACGAATCAACAAAGTACGGCGTAGGCGATGACTGCGCCGTACTTCACTATCCAGACAAAGAAGTGCTCGTCACCACCGATATGCTCATGGAGGGTGTCCACTTCGACCTGACCTACATAGACCTGCAACACCTGGGCTACAAGTCGGCCATGGTCAACATCAGCGACATCTTTGCCATGAACGGCACACCCCGTCAGCTGACAGTCAGCATGGCCCTGAGCAAGCGCTTCACCGTTGAGGACATGGAGCAGTTCTACAGCGGGCTGCACCTGGCCTGCGACAAGTGGGGCATTGACATCGTTGGCGGCGACACCACCAGCAGCTATACCGGACTGGCCATCAGCATCACCTGCATAGGCGAGGCTGACAAGGACGACATTGTCTATCGAAATGGTGCGAAGGTGACCGACCTCATCTGTGTCAGCGGCGACCTTGGGGGCGCCTACATGGGTCTGCAACTCTTGGAGCGCGAGAAGTCCATCTATTACAGCCAGGTGGATGACCTGCAGAAAAAGATTGCTGAGGCAAGAGCCAAGGGCGACAACGAACGTCTCACCATGCTCAACACCCAACTCTCAACCATTGAACGGCCCGACTTTGCGGGAAAAGAGTACCTGCTCGAACGACAGCTGAAGCCGGAGGCACGTGGTGACATCATCAGACAGTTACGCGAGGCAGGCATCCGGCCGACAGCCATGATGGACATCAGCGACGGACTGAGCAGCGAACTCATGCACATCTGCAAGCAGTCGGGCGTTGGTTGTCGCGTCTTCGAGAAGAACATCCCCATTGACTACCAGACGGCAGTCATGGCCGAGGAGCTGAACATGAACGTCACCACCTGTGCGCTGAATGGCGGAGAAGACTACGAATTGCTCTTCACTGTTCCCATTGGCGACCACGAGAAGATTGAAGCCTTAGACGATGTACACCTTATTGGCCACATCACCAAGCCCTCACTTGGCCACATGCTCGTTACCCGCGACAACCAGGAGTTCGAACTCAAAGCCCAAGGGTGGAATCCTTTGAGAAATGAGAAATGAGAAATGAGGAATGAGAAATAAGTTCCCCGGAAGGGCTTGTTTGTTAAAAAACATTAAGCAGAAGTAAATTTCTCATTCCTCATTCCTCATTTCTCATTTATTTATTGTACCTTTGCACCCGCAAACGAAAGGAATGCAACCACAATGGTGCCTTAGCTCAGTTGGTAGAGCATCGGACTGAAAATCCGTGTGTCCCCGGTTCGATTCCTGGAGGTACCACTCCTCCTTTCATTAGCCCGGTTTTCCGTGATGGAGCCGGGTTTTCTTTTTATTTAAAACAAATAGCATTATGGGAATAGTTATTGGTATTGACGTGGGCATTAGCACCACAAAGATTGTGGGACTGCAAGATGGTAAGATTATCTCACCCATCCGCATTACAGCGGCCGACCCTATCACGTCACTCTACGGTGCATTTGGCAAGTATCTGCACGACAACGACATTGCCCTCGGTGACGTGGAGCAGGTCATGCTGACCGGTGTCGGCTCTGCCTACATTGACGGGAAACTCTATGGTCTGCCCACAGAACATACTGACGAGTTCATAGCCGACGGACTGGGAGCCCGCTATGAGTCGGGACTGAAGAAGGCTATCGTCGTGTCAATGGGAACGGGCACCAGTTTTGTGCAGTGCGACTGTCATGGCATTCGTCACATTGGCGGACTGGGCATTGGAGGCGGAACACTGCAGGGCCTCAGCCGCGTTATGCTGAACACCAACAACATCAAGCAGGTGGCCTCTATGGCCATGCAGGGTGACATCAGCCACATCAACCTGCTCATTGGCGACATCAGCGCCCACCCGCTGCCGGGTCTGCCCATGAACGCCACCGCCTCGCTGTTCAGCCGTGCTCAATACGATGCTCCCAAAGAGGACATCGCACTGGGCATCATCGTCATGGTGCTGCAGACCATCGGTTCTGCCAGCGTCCTGTCGGCCCTGAACACAGACATTCGTGACTTCGTACTGATAGGCAACCTCACGCTGCTGCCCCAGTGCAAGGAGGTATTCCCCATGCTGGAGAAGCTCTATAAGGTACATTACCACATACCGAAATACTCGGAGTTCTGTACTGCCATTGGTGCTGCATTAAGCTATCAGCACGACTTGCAGACTATATAAGTCCCTTATCGCGCTCCTCACGCTCCATGTCGTCAAGCAGGACAAGGGCCAACTGCTCTACCAGTTCTTTCGGGACGCTGAAGCGAATATCGGGGCTGTGCGGATCAATGGATTCCAGAAAATGGGGCATTTCACCCTTATACACCTTACGCATGCGATCGCTCTTTCCAATATCATTCGAACAAGTGTAGGAGATATTGGCAAAGCGGTCGCAAAGTTTTAAGAAGGGTGCGTATGCCGTTTCACGAATGCCACTGTAATACTTCTCCCCTGCCCTCTCTGCACGGTTACGTCCTTTGTCGTTGGTCAGGGCATAGACTATTTCGGTGGCCATGAAAGCCTGCTCCTCCGTCATGTACTGTCGCGACACGCCCATCACGTCATTATAGGTCAGACGGGCATCCTCAATACTGTCGTGGTAATAGGCTCCGAAGAAGAGCGGCAGCACATCGTCAGCCGAGGCACACACCAGATGTCCGAACTGCCTGACAGCATCGGCCACCATGTCGAGGTGGAATCCATACGGGTGTATTCCACCGTACGTCTGATTCACACTTGCATGCAGCTCATGGGCTGACTTTCGAATCCTCTCTATCTGTCCCCCGTATTCTTTCTGCAGGGCCAAAAACGTTTCCTTTTCCATATAAGTTTCTATATTCTGTCTGCAAAAATAATAAAAAAACGGCAGAGTTGTGCACCCTGCCGCTAATTATTTTGCTAAAAGCCCGATTTTTAGTTACCAAACCTCTTCATCGTCCTCATCTTCTTCGGTATCACCTTCGTAGATGTCACCAGTACGTCCACGGCGGTAATGTCGGGGAGCACCGACCGTTACACCAGAGCCGTAGTTACCTTTACCAGAAAGTGCCAGCAGGCTGGTGTCGCTGTTCATGCTAATAATAAGCATCTCAGGGTTCTGATATGTCTTTTTCATATTTCGGTCCTCCTTTTATTTGATGATTACTTTCTTGCCATTCACAATGTAGAGACCTTTCGTAGGCTGAGCCACGCGACGGCCAGAGAGGTCGTAACAAGAACTGTCAGCGTTAGCATTGACGTTCACGTTAGCTATTCCCGTCGTCTCACCGCCAACCTCAATGCCCAGGAATGGAGCACCGGAAGTGACAGGATTCAGGTCCTCGATAGTAGCCAGATAAGCCTTGCCGGCAGGCAGCACAGGCAGCAGGTCAACCACTTTGTAGAAACCAGGATCAGCGGGGTCAGTCCATCCGAAGACGTAGTTGAAGCCCGTAGTGGCTACCTGAAGCTCACCGCCAGCAGGCATTCCCACAAGCATGTTGTCGGCAGGAGCCGTTGTTGCGTCGCTGGTAGGCAGAATGGTAAACTTTGCACCAACAGTACCCTTCATCAAGAGTCCTGTAGCAGCAGGCACCTTACCGTTCGCCTCGGTCAGCTGTACCATTCTGTTCTGAATGCCAGTAGCAGCATTTGCCGTAGCACCGTCAATGCTTGACAGGTCCAAGGGGAAGAAGCTGCTGAAGCTGCTATAGCCCGACTCAGTAATCTCGCCCGTAATCTTCGTGTCGGTCACGGTGGTCTTGCTGTCGTCAAGCAGCAGATGAGCCTTCTCTAATATCCACCAATTGCCACTAATTTTATCCACTAATAAATTTAGGGACAAGGGGCGGAATTCGTTTTTAGAAGGGAATAGTTGTAGTTTGTGTGTGAATGGAGGTTACCTTTTCTTGCCTTTACCAAAACGGCCAGTTTCACATCACGGTCGTACTGCTTATAGGTTTTGATGTTTTAGTACTGGTTCATAGGGCCTGCCTGGTTGTGTAGGGATTGCTGTGGTTGCTGTTGCCATAACTAAATACGTATTTAATTTGAATTTCGGCTAAAAAGGTACAAAAAGTTTTGCAATTCCGTACGATAAACGCTGTTAAATCTTCATCAAAAGGAAAGGAAATTGAAGAAATTGCAAATTCTGAAACCGTGAAAGTGGAGAGTGTGCAATTTCCTGAGAAAAAAATTGCACACTCCGTATCTCTTCATAAAAAAGCTAAAGAGATTGTAAAAATTTCTTGCATTTTCTTGCATTTAGGAATTATTTTATTACCTTTGCCGCGCAAAAATTAGCAAATTAAAATAACTTTTATCAAAAGGACTAATAACAATTACAAACAAATATCAAATGAAGAAACAATTACTTATTATGGCTATGGCCATGCTGGGAAGCACTTTCCTCAGTGCTCAGTCAGTAAAACTGAATGCAGTGTATAACAACTCCCGCAATAACGAAGGCGACGAGGTAAACCGCGAGTGGGTGGGCTCCATCTACGACGGTGAAGGCAACTACACGGGCCAGACACTCTACTTTGTGCCTCAGGGTCTTTACACCTTCACGGTGAACGGCACAAGTATCACTTATCCTGAAAAGGAACCCGCCGTAACAAAGGAGACCGTTTCCGACGGCAATGGCGGCATTGACTTGGAGAAGGCTCAGTGGGCCAGCAACTTCAACATGATGCACGGCAACTCCGGTGCTGTTTATACTGACGGTATCGTAACCACCGTGATGTCACGCGACGAGCAGTCAACCGTTGACGAGGAGCTGTTTGCCGTTCGCCAGTGGGATGCCAAGACGGGCGAGCTGCTCTCCAACAAGATTTACCCGAAGTCAGCAACCCTTGAGTCTGCCGGCATGTGCTATTATAATGGTAAGGTGTATGGTCTGTTCTACCTGACCGGTCAGGACCTGCCCGAGGAGATTACCAGCGACCCCGAGTACTTTGAGGACCAGGATGCCGACATGACCGACGGCGACGCTGGCTACTGCCTCTGCACCATCGACCTGGCCACGATGACCGTAACGCCCATTACGCCGGGCCTGTACTACTACAACTTCGTGGCCTTTGCCATCAACGCCGAGGGCCGCGCCTTCGCACTGACCAGCGGCGGCGTGAACGCTCCTGCTGCCGACGACGGCAAGTACTACGACATCAACGGCAATCTGACCGGCACGACGCTCTGCGAGTTTGACCTGGAGACAGGTCTGCTGAAGTCGGAGACGGCGCTGGGCTACTGCTCACAGTACAGGCGCCAGAGTGCCTGCTTCTCGAAGTCGAACCCCAACATCATGTACTGGAACGGCTACTACAACAGCGGCAAGGGCATCAACGACTACAGTTCATGGGGCACACTGCCCGACCGCACCTGGAAGACCAACGGCAAGTACGACACGTCGCTCTACACCATCGACATTACCACAGGTCTTTGCACCCGCGTGGTTGATAAGATTGAGGACCGCTTCACCTTCGCCTGCATGTGGGCCGACGGTGACGACCAGAGTGACGAGGCAATGATTGGTGAAAACCGTCTGCGCGACATCGTGCTGGGTCAGGCTACGCCGATAGAGACGGGCATAGAGAGCCTCTCCCCAGCCCTCTCCCAAGGCGAGGGAGCTTGCTACACGCTCGACGGACGTCGCGTTCAGCAGCCTACGAAGGGTCTCTACATCATCAACGGCAAGAAGGTGGTTCTAAAATAGCCCAGTAGGCTCAGTAGGCATAGTAGGCATAGTAGCCATAGTAGCCATAGTAGCCCCAGCAGCCCCTAAAGGAATGAAGCGCCGAGAAATCGGCGCTTTTTTTTGGTCATGTCAAATAATAGCAGTACCTTTGCAGCGTCAATTGGTTCACCCTAACCGGTGACGAAGAGGGAATCAGGTGAAAATCCTGAACAGTCCCGCTGCTGTGAGCCGCCTTTACGAAGGGTGTAAACACGAAGAAAGCCACTGTCCGACTGACGGGAAGGCGTTTACACCTGGGCGACGAGTCAGAAGACCTGCCGTTGACCAGAGACGAGCATCTGTCACGCCGCCTCGAGGAGGGCGCCTGACGGAGGACACATTATTATGAAGCAACGAAGCATGAAGCGATTCATCATGGCGGCTCTGTTAGGCTGCCTCGTGACATTGGGACTCTACGCACAAGACGACACGACCGGCCGGTTAGACAGCGTCCAGCAGGTGGGCGAGGTCGAGGTGTATGGGCGGAGACCGCTGGCTACAGCGCAGACCATACGCGGCGAGGAGCTGCAGGCCCTGTCAACGACATCGGTGGCCGACGCGCTGAAGTACTTTGCCGGCGTGCAAATCAAGGACTACGGCGGTCTGGGCGGCATGAAGACGCTCAACGTGCGCTCCTTAGGAGCCCAGCACGTGGGCGTCTATGTCGATGGCATACGCATTACGAACGCCCAGAATGGCACGGTCGATTTGGGAAAGTTCTCGCTCTCGTCGATGGAGAGCGTCTCACTCTACAACGCCAACAAGACCGACAACTGCCAGTCGGCCAGCGAGTACGCCTCGGGGGCCACCGTCTATCTGCGCACCCGCCGGCCCGTGGGCGACTCTGTGTCGGTACAGCTCAGGCGCGCCTCGTTCAGCACCTACATGGTCAAGGGCAACGCCCAGTTTAAGTGGGGCGCCTGGTCGGGATTCGTCGATGGCGAGTACTGCGACTCGGAGGGCGACTACCCCTTCCGCTACCAAACGGAGTACGAGGACACGGTGGGCCGGCGCGCCAACAGCGACATACGCTACGCCCGCGTGGAGGCAGCAGCGTTCAGCGGCGGCTTCTCGTCGCACATCTACTACTACGACTCGGAGCGCGGCTGTCCGGGCGGCATCGTTCGACGACTGAGCGACAAGTACGTCAACGTGGGCCGCGAGTGGGACCGCGACTTCTTCGTCCAGGCCTCCTACGAGCAGCAACTCTGGCAGCGCCACCGCTTCAAGGTGAACGCCAAATACACCAACGAGTACCTGCGCTACTGCACCGACTACCCCGAAAACCAGAACACGGCCCGCGTGGATAACCACTACCGCCAGGAGGACGGCTACGGAGCCCTCTGCTACAGCTTCACGCCGTGGGAGTGGCTCTCGCTGTCGGCCAGCTACGATGTGCGCTACAGCAAGCTGCGGGCCGACCTGAAGAAGTTTGACAACGTCTTCCGCCTCGACCAGAAGCAGGTGGTGGCCGCCAAGTTCGACTACTGGGGCGTGCAGGCGGCCGTCGCCATGCTGCACCAGCACTACCACGACTGGACCTTCGCCCACGTGGGGGCTGCCGACCCGCTGGACCGCTGGACGCCCAGCTTCACCCTGGGCTACACCATCAAGGGCCTTACGCTGAGGGCCTGGTACAAGAAGATATTCCGAGCCCCCACGCTCAACGACCTGTACTACACGCAGGTGGGCAACCGCAACCTGAAGCCCGAATACACCAAGCAGTGGAACCTCGGCGTGGAGTACCACTACGCCCACGGGCCCTGGCAGGCCTCTGTGCAGGCCGACGTCTATCAGAACAAGATAGAGAACCGCATCGTCTGTCTGCCGCTGAAAGGTACCTACACGTGGAGCATGATGAACTACGGCTACACCTTCTGCCAGGGACTGAACACCACCCTGCAGGGCCGCTACAGCACGGGGCAGTGGACTTTCTCGCTGCTGAACTCGCTGACGTGGCAGCGCGACGTTGACCGCACCGACCCCGACGACCCCGACACCTACGACATGCCCATCTGCTACGCGCCGAAGCTGTCGTTCGGCCTGACGGCCATTGCCATGTGGCAGCGACTCTCGCTGAGCCTCTCGCACCTGCACGTCGGCGAGCGCATGTGGTCGTATGCCGACCCCGAGGACGTGCTCGAGCCTTACAACAACCTCGACATGAAGCTGTCCTACACGCACACCCTCTTCCCCACCCGCCGCCACCCCGTCTCCGTGGGTCTGACACTTGAGGTGAACGACCTACTGGACGAGCAGTACGAGCACATTCCACGCTACCCCATGCCGGGACGCAACTACAAACTGACATTATCATTTGGAATATGAAGCATCAACTCTACATCACCCTTACCAGCCTGCTGACGCTCTGGCTCACCGCCGCCAGCGCACAGGAGAAACTCATCGTGCTGAACGAAGGCGTCTGGCAGGCCGACAACGGCCGGCTCAGCTACTTCGAGAACGGCACCATAGTGAGCAACCAGTGGTACCGCGACAAGAACGGCACCAAGCTGGGCGACACGCCCAACGACATCATCCAGATTAACGACAACCTCATAGCCATAGCCCTGAACTGGTCGAACATCGTACAGTTCATGACCCCCCAGGGGCTGGCCGTGGCAGCTACCGAGGACATACCCAACAACCGCTGTCTGGCCAGCGACGGGCAGTACGTCTATGTGACCAGCTACGGCCACGAGTGTCAGACCACCGGCGGCACCCGCTACTTTGAAAAGGGCTTCGTGGCCAAGATAGACCTGACGAACTACAAGGTGGTGGCCACCTGCGAGGTGGGCTACGAGCCCGAAGGCATAGCCCTGTATCAGGGCCACCTCTTCGTGGCCAACACGGGCGGCTATGCGCTGCAGGAGAGCCACGACTTCGAGACGACGGTGAGCATTGTCAATGCCGCCACCATGCAGGTGGTCAAGACCATCGACACCCACGTGCCCAACCTCTACGGCAAGCTCTCTCAGAGCGGACGCTACCTCTGCCTGAACTCCCCCGGCGACTACTACGAAACCTCGGCCTGCAGCCTCATCATGGACTGCAACAAGGCGCTGCAGGGCCAGGCGTGCTACACCACGTTCAGCCTGCCGGCCACCTACAGCACCACCACGCTCGACGGCCGCTTCATGGCCGTGGGCTCCAGCTTCTCGTACCTGACAGGCGAGTACGACTTCTGCTGCATGACCATCGACCCCGACCAGGTCATGAGCACCAACGGCAGCAGCGGCATCAGCCAGACGCTGCCCGGCACGATGAAGAGCGACATTGAGGCCATGGGCCAGCCCTACGGCCTCTACGTAAACCCCTACACGGGCTACATGTACGGCACCGACGCCACGTCGTTCGAGAATGCGGGCTACCTGTACCAGTGGAGTCCGCAGGGCGCACTGTTGGGCAAACACAAGGTGTATATCAACCCGGGACACTTCCTGGCCCTGCCGCCCGACGGCCACTTTACCGGCATCAGCCGCCCCACGGCCAACACCATGACAGCCCCGACGGCCGCTTACGACCTGCAAGGCCGCCGCGTCAGCCCCGAGACGCTCCGTGAGGGCAGCATCTACGTCAGGAGCGGAAAGAAATATGTTCGTTAAGACAATCTTACACACATACATTAATTAATAAAAACTATCAGATTATGAGAAAACGTTTACTAAGCATCGTGGCAGTTGCGCTATTGGCGACCATGAACAGCTTTGCCACCCAGATTGAGGTGACGATGAATGCAAAGAGTAAGCTCATTAAGTCGTTCGTCAACAAGACGACTGAAGAGCTCATCAGCGTGGGTGAACCTGCCAGCGGCAACAAGTACACCTTCGATTGTCCCGACGGCACCTACCTGCTGACGGCCACCGCTGGCGACGACGGCGAGACCATCAGTGGCACCATTGAGCTCACCGTAGATGCCAGCCACACGGCGTTCAGCATCTTCTCGCCCGAGGTTCGCGTGAAGAATGCTGACTGGGTTTACGGCACCGACTACACCATGAGCCTCCGCGTGACCGACAACCTGGGTCAGGAGGTGAACACTACGTTGGGTAGCTACACGTCGGGCAACAAGATGTTCATGGTGTTCAACGGCAACACCTACTACATTACGCTGACACCGTCGGACCAGCGTCAGGCTGAGGGCTACCTGCCCAAGACCTACACCGGCACGGTGAACTTCAACACCACCATTCAGGCCGAAATGCCCATCAGCAGCCTGGCCACCATCAAGGTGCCGGCAGGAGCCAACGTGTTTGTAGGCACGAAGACCGCCCACTACGTCAAGTTCCAGGAGGTAGCCCCCGTCAGCCAGACCACCGAGGGCGAGCAGACCACCGTCACCTATCGCTTGGCCGACAAGCAGCAGTACAACTACCGCGTCAGCCTGACGGGCAAACTGACACAGGCCGGCATCTTCACCTGGAGCACCGACGAGACGAAGCAGCCCGAGCTGATCTTCACCACGGCCGACATGGAGGCCAAGGAGCCTACCTACATTGACCACGACGTGGCGTCGAACAACGGCTACAACGTGGGCGACATCTTCCTCAACATCAACGAGCGCGGCCACCTGCAACTGAGCAACGTAGGCGACACTTACGACCTGCTGCCCCTGCGCAACTGGGAGCTCATTGACGGCATTACCAGCAACTACTTCATTGAGCCCGACTACCACTTCACCGTCGTCAATCTGGACGGACAGGCCGACAATAGCGTGGTGAAGGTGGAGGACGAGCTGCTCACCGCCGTGGGCGAAGGTACGGCCCTGGTGCTCGTTACCTACGACGCCATACACGTCAACACCTGGAGCGGAACCGAGAAGAAAGACTTTGTGGGCGGCGCCGACTGGGGAGCCATCTGGCCTGAGAACACGGGCGTATTCGTAGTCACCGTGGGCCAGCAGGCCACCGGCATTACGCCCAACATCACCATCAACGAAGACTATCTGACCACCGTCACCCCGTGGGGCGGCGGCGACCCCATCGACACCAAACTGTCCATGCAGAACGTCGATGCGGAGTTTGACGTGCTCTACTATCTTGACACCGAGGACGGCTTCGACTACACCTTCACGCCTGAGGGCGCTGAGAGCGTCACGCTGGCACGTCCCGTACTGGGCACTAACGCTGCATCGTACGAAGGCTTCAAGGCCGACGGCGTCACCAAGAACGACGACGGCAGCTACACCCTGCACCTGACTGAGGGCCGCAACATTGTCTGTCTTACCAATGCTGCAGGACAGAGCGTCTATCAGGTCATCACCGTCAAGCCCTGCCACCGCGACATCCTGGTCGATGACGTGGCCGTTGAGAAGGTGAAGCCCGGCGACAAGGTCACCGTACAGTACAGCGGACTCTTCCACCCGGCAGGCAAGCTGGCCGGCATCCACAACTTCTCGGCAAGCCTGAGCTACAAGAAGGCTCCCGAGGGCATCACCGTCACCAACGGCAAGAACAACCAATACACCATGGCCTCAACGGCTACGGCCCAGTGCATCAGCTTCACCGTGCCCGAAGACTGGACGGAGAGCGAAGTGGTCATCGAGGACGGTGTCTTAGGCATCAGCGGCTTTGGCGACCCCGTGGGCAACCACCGTGCCACGTCGAAGGTGACCGGCCGTGCTCCTAACTTCACCGCTATCTCGCAGAGTGCCGTCTTTGGCCGCGTGCCGGCTATCAGCCTGAAGGTGGCCCAGTTCGACGTGGCCGACTTCGAGGACATCGAGATAGGCACTGAGGGCCACATGAGCATCAGCACCGAAGAAGACGACGAGCGCACAGAGTTCTCGAGCGGCAGCTTCGAGTTCAAGACGGGCTGCTCGAGCGAGTACAGCTACTGGTATGGCTTCGGCTACGCCAACAGCACCGAAACGAAGTACGAAACGCTCGACGACCAGTGGAACAACATCGTGGGCGGCGGCTATGACGGCTCGGCCAACTACGGCGTGGCCTACGTTGCAGCCTTCAATGGACCCAGCTACATCAACGTGCTCAAGGACGAGCCCGTCGTCGTGCCCGGCTTCTACATTACCAACAGCGCATACGCTTACACCTCCATGAACGGCGGAGACCCCTACGCCAAGAAGTTTGAGGAGGGTGACTGGTTCAAGCTCACCATCACCGGCTACGATGCCGCTAACGAGGTGACCGGCACCAAGGAGTTCTACCTGGCCGACCTGCGCGAGGCCGACAAGGCTTACATCATCAACGACTGGCGCTACGTTGACCTCTCCGTTCTCGGCGCAGTGAAGAAGATTGGCTTCGAACTCAGCAGCACTGACAACGGCGACTACGGCATGAACACCCCGGCCTACTTCTGCTTCGACAACTTCGGAGCCGAGGGCGTGGAGGAAGTGCCTGAGGCCAACGTGCCCATTATGAAGGTAGCCGACTTCGAGGACATCGAGATAGGCAGCGAGGGCCACATGAGCGTCAGCACCGAGGAAGACGACGAGCGCACCGAGTTCACCAGCGGCAGCTTCGAGTTCAAGACGGGCTGCATGAGCGACTACAGCTACTGGTACTGGTTCGGCTATGCCAACCGCACCGAGACGAAGTTCGAGACGCTCGACGACCAGTGGAACAACATCGTGGGCGGCGGCTATGACGGCTCAGCCAACTACGGCGTGGCCTACGCAGCAGCCTTCAACGGTCCCTGCTACGTCAACGTGCTGACCTGTGCGCCCATCGTGGTGCCCGGATTCTACATCACCAACAGCTCATACGCTTACACCTCCATGACCAACGGTGACGCGACGGCCAAGAAGTTTGCCAAGGGCGACTGGTTCAAGCTCACCATCACCGGCTACGACGCCGCCAACGAGGTGACAGGTACGAAGGAATACTATCTGGCTGACCTGCGCGAAGAGGAGAAGGCATACATCATCAAGGATTGGCGCTACGTTGACCTCTCCGGTCTCGGAGCAGTCAGCAAGTTAGGCTTCGAGCTCACCAGCACCGACAACGGTGCCTACGGCATGAACACCCCGGCATACTTCTGCTTCGACGACTTTGGAGCCGAGGGTACTGAGGTGCTGCCAGAGAAGAACGTGGATATTACTACAGGCATTTCCACCATCCAGCGTGATAACGACAATGATGTTGAGGGCTATTACAGCCTTGACGGACGCAAGCTCAACACATTGCAGCCTGGCGTGAACATCGTGAAGATGAAGAACGGAGCAATCCGGAAGATCATCATGAAATAACACAAATAACACTGATAGAAGAAATGAGTCGGCATCGCGAGGTGCCGACTCATTTTCGCCCACTTTCAAGATAGAAGTGCAATCTTTGGAGGTGGAAGAGGAAGGAGTTTCCGCTAGGGGGAGATGATCCCCGGAGCGTAGCGGAGGGGGCATCTCCCCCTAGCGGAGCGTTGAAAGTTGACC
>Ga0256404_1002250_pt1 | contig 43330 bp, 34 predicted proteins | sample RumenRJG_01DNA_FD_185990 | JGI IMG/M metagenome (GOLD analysis project Ga0256404, IMG submission 185990) | Bovine rumen microbial communities from Lethbridge, Alberta, Canada - RJG_01 | ecosystem: Host-associated > Mammals > Digestive system > Stomach > Rumen | place: Canada: Alberta | collected... | reverse complement strand
ACTAAGATCTAGGTTGGATCTTAGTTTAAAGAGAAGCGAACCTTTTTTCTGGTTCCTTTCTTTTCTCATCTCCTCTTTACAATACTAATTATACTATAGATTTTTTAAATTGCAAGACTTTTTCTTAAAATTAATCAATTAAATTTTGATTTTAATTTGCGTTATGATGCCAACTTTTTAATAATATCAAACTCCGCATATTTTGTCATCTTAAATATGACTATAGCTCATCCAGATATGCATTCAGGAACTCAGCAGCAAGACTTCCCGGTTTAATATTTTTTCTTGCATCATCAAAGGAGAACCAGTTAAATGAATCGATTTCTTTATTGGTGGACAGTTCGCTGTCCGAATCAACATATACTGTAAAATTGCACATTAAGGTGTTTGATGGTTCGAAGAATTTAGTTCTGTTGAATCGGATATGTGATGCAGTCATACCGGTTTCCTCTTTAAGTTCTCTTACTACAGCATGCTCTAACTGTTCACCTCTGTTGACATATCCGGCAACAAGGATATAGACATCCCTGCCATATTGCTTGATGAGGAGTATCTTATCGGTCTTTTTATTGATAACGATCATGCTTACAGCCACATTGTACATGGGGAACCTGAACTCATTGCAGGCAGGGCAAAAAGGCACCATACCTTCTCCTTCCAATTCCTTATCAATTAATTCTGAACCGCATACCTGACAATATTTTTCGCTCATACTTAACTCCTATCGTTATTCCTATATTCATCGTTCTTAAAATATTAACTATATCGTAACACAGTTTACTGATAATAGGATTTATAAAAGAAAAATAAGCGGTTAAAAATCCGAATGTACCGGATTTTAACCGCTTAAGTTCTATAATAAAGATGACAGAGTACATATTATCTGATCATTGATTCTCTGAGGGTTGCCGGCCTTCACTTGCCAAGAATTACATCACGAAGAGGTGCTGCGATTTTCTCAAGTTCAGCCTGATCCTGTATCTTTTTCAGGTTCGGATCCATGGCGAAGGTTCCGCCCCACTCGAACTGATCCTTGTACTTTGGAACCAGATGCATGTGGAGATGACAGCCTGTATCACCGTACATTCCATAGTTTACCTTTTCCGGCTTGAAAACCTTGTGGATAGCATCAGCAACGGTTGCCACGTCTGCGATAAATGCGTTACGCTCCTCGAGAGAAATGTCCAGCATTTCAGATACATGATGCTTTGATGCAACTATACATCTACCCGGATGGCTCTGTTCCTTAAAAAGATAAACTGTTGAAGAAGGGAGCTCGCAGATTTCATAACCAAACTTTTCTACCAGCTCGCCCTTTGCGCAATATGCGCAGTCCGGATGCTCTTTCGCCATATCATGTGCCATAAAAAATACCTCCAAAATTGTCATAAAAAATAATTGTGTAATCGCTTACATTTTTGCTTAGTATAACACTTCAAATCCCCTTATAAAAGGATAATTTAAAGAAACCGAAAAATCCGCATCCGTATATCTACATATATTAAGCCTCAAAGCAAGGTTGATCGATGAGAAGGTAATGTTATTATATTTGTCAAATAATAAAAGCCTTCCAAAGATAAATGACTTTACATTCATCTTTGGAAGGCTTTTAATCAACTGCTGCGCTGCATTATACCCTTACGAAGTGCAGCTGTACCGCCGGATAATCTCCCATGGAGAGGTTCATTGCATAGCCTCCGTGCATCAGTGCGGCACCGGACATTTTCTGCTCTGTTCCTTCGAGTCTGTAAACTGCTTCCTCGTCAAGGCCTCTGAGCCTTATGTTCTTGATCTTTGCATTAGCCTGAGATTTCTTGACTACAACATTGACAAGAGCTTCAGACTTATCAGCTGCCGCAAACTCCCAGGCCTTATAAATCTCCCGCTGGCTCGACCGTGTGATCCTGTAGTAATCACCCTTCTGTATAAGGGAGTAAAATCTATTGAATGTCTTTATCTGCTCCTTTACTTTCTCACGCTCCTCCTCTGTAAGCTTTGTGATATCAAGCTCATAGCCGAAGGTTCCTGACATGGCAACTATGCCTCGAGTCTCAAAAGGTGTAGTCCTTCCGGTCTGATGATTCGGAACTGCCGAAACATGGCTTCCTACAGTGCTTACGGGATATCCGAAAGATGTTCCTTCCTGGATCTCAAGCCTCTCAATGGCATCAGTATCATCAGAACACCAGATCTGAGGACAATAGTACATCATTCCGGCATCAAATCGTCCGCCGCCGCCTGAGCAGCCTTCTATCATAAGCTCAGGATAAGCCTTTAAAAGTCTGTCCAGCAGAGAATAGGTTCCCAGCATAAATCTGTGGGCAGCTTCCCCCTGACGGTCTGCCGGGAGCTTGTCGGAGTAAACATTACATACAGATCTGTTAAAGTCCCATTTAATATAGGAAATATGAGCGCTTGCAAGGATTTTGCTGATGCTGTCGAAAAGGTAATCCTCTACTTCCTTATTGCTCATATCCAGCACCATCTGGTTTCGTGACATGTTCGGGAGTCTCCCCGGATCCCTCAAAGCCCACTCCGGATGCTTTCTGAAAAGCTCAGAATCTTCATTGATCATCTCCGGCTCAAACCAGAGACCGAACTTCATGCCAAGCTTATCGGTTTCGTCTGATATTCTCTTAAGTCCGCCAACAAGCTTCTTTTCATTAACAAACCAGTCGCCGAGACCGGAGTTATCATCATCCCGCTTTCCGAACCATCCGTCATCCAGAACCATCATCTCAACCCCAAGCTCCGAAGCAGATCTTGCAATGTCGATGATCTTCTCAGCATTAAAATCAAAGTAAGTAGCTTCCCAGTTATTGATGAGAACAGGGCGCTTAAGGTCTCTGTACTTCCGGTCGCAGACATTATCACGGATAAGGTTGTGGTAGTTGTGGCTGAGCTTTTCGAGACCATGATCCGTGAAAGTCATTATAGCTTCCGGCGTGTCAAATGTGCCGCCCTTTTCAAGCAGCCAGGAGAACCCTTCGTCATTGATGCCTGAAACCATACGTACGGTCCCGGCCTGATCCTGCTCGATCTCGGACTTGTGATTTCCCGAGTACATAAGCATCATGCCAATGCAGTCGCCCGTTGTTTCTGTGGCATCATGATCACAAAGTATCACGAAAGGATTCTGATGGTGACTGCTCATGCCTCTCTTCGAGCTGATGACTCTGATGTCCCGATCAAGCTCATGACGGGTCATCTCTCGCTCCATGGCATGCTTTCCCACAAAATGTATCTCGTCCCAGCTTCCGTAAAGAATGTCAAGGGTAGCTGAGGAAGCCTTTTCAAGACGGATGGGTTTGTCTGAGACATTGATAAATCTAGTATGTCTTACGATGATGTCTTTTTCGGAAAATACCGAATAGTATAACTCAACATCCAGTCCTATTATCATGTCTTCAAGTGTTATGACAAGTGTGCTTACTTTATCATCATACTGCCTTACCGAAGGAAGCCCAGGTATCTCAGGCTTATTCTCAAGAATCTTATATGTTTTATATCTCAGATCACAGCTTCTGCTGCCATTTTCAGCTATGAGATTTAAAGAGCTGACTCTGAAATCCCCAACTCCGCATCCCGAAAACTCCTGAGGGAGAACATCTATGGAACGTCCTCTGTCAAGACGGTACTCATAAAGATTTCCTGAAAATCCTCTGTCCACAGGTATAATCTGGTAACTCATATCAGTCCCATAGGTCGGTCTTCCATAATATGTATGTAAGAGGAGTCCGATGTCATCTATCTTCATCTGGTACTCTGTATTCTCTGTAAGCAGTCTGAAAAACTTTTTTGTTTCATCAAAAACTATTGCCATAATGACACTCCTTTTGCCTTGCAAATTATATTTCATAATATTTGGACATGGCTATACTACGCTATTTTTGCATCTTTTAGTATGTTATAATGCGTTTAGAATTTGTCTTTTTGTGACTTATCAAAGGAGTGTTTATGAGAGTTCAGACAACTGCGTCCGTCGGAAGATTTGATGATCATGCCTTTCTTGATTATGACTGGTCCGATGATCTTTCACTTTATGAAATAGGTAACTTCAACTGCCCTCCGCTATATTCCTATGGTCCTGTTGCACGTCCCAGAGATATATTCCATTTTGTTCTTTCAGGCAAGGGTAAGCTTTATATAAAAAACCGCGAGTATACTGTAGAAGCCGGTCAGGGCTTTCTCATCCCTCATGAAGTCAAGGCTCTATATACAGCTGACAGGAATGATCCCTGGTCCTATTTCTGGCTGCATATAGGCGGTGCAAGACTGGCTGAAATATGGACAAAGGCGGGTCTGTCAGAGGATAATCCTGTATTTGTCTCAGACGTCGACTCCTCTCCTATGCCTGAACTTTACAGGGATATTTCTGAAAAACGAGACAGAGAACTGTATTGCATTTCAAAGCTATTTGAAATCATGGATCATGTCACTTCTACCTCCGTAAACCGGCAGCTTTCCAGGCCAAACACACAACTGGATTTTGTGCAGCGTATCATACACATCATCCAGATAAAATATTCAGAACCTCTGCAAGTCACTCAGATTGCAGAGCTTTGCGGGCTCAACAGAAGCTATATGTCCAGAATCTTTAAAGATGCCACCGGTTCAAGCATCCAGGAATATCTTATGGATTACCGCATGAAAAAAGCCAACCGGCTTCTGAAAGAAACGGGCGAGTCCGTTCAGACTATTTCAAACCTGGTTGGCTATAAGGACATATTCACTTTTTCGAAAGCATATAAAAAAGTATTCGGCAATTCTCCGTCCATTTACCGTGCAGAACAAAAAAATCGTAAGGGGGTCTGACCCCCTTACAAAGATCTTAAGCCAATGATGGCTCTTTCTTCATTTCATTTTCTTCCGAAGTTTTGGTACCAAGGAGTTTCTTTACGCATGTAAGCGTAACCAATACACCAAGTACCATAAGAAATGCCGCAACTATAAGCTGGAGGCCGTTAACCAGGAAGGTTGCTGTGCCGGCTCTGAAAGCATTGACATTACCGATGAAGTTGAGAACTATAGCAGAAAATGTCACAACCAGCATGATAACCATAGGAACATAAAGCATTACACTCTTACGGCCGGTAGCTCTCAGGAAAACTGCGATTCCGATGAGTACAAGAGCCGCAAGCATCTGGTTTGCGGAACCGAACAGGGCCCAGACATTGGCATAACCACCAAGGCAGAGAAGATATCCGAAGAAAAGAGTTATGGCTGTTGCGAAATATTGGTTCAGGCAAAGCTTCTGCCATACAGGTATCTTTGACTTGTCTGTTTCGTCTGTGGCGAAAAGCTCCTGGAAAGACATTCTTCCGATTCTTGCTACAGAGTCGAGGGATGTAAGTGCTAATGCTGACACACACATAGTCATGAAGACATTGGCAACACTGTTTGGAACGCCGAAGGTCTCAAGGAATCCGGCAACGCCCTGTGAGAAGATCTGGAAAGGTGTCAGGTCTGCAGGTACCGCTCCGTTTACAGCTACTGCGCCACAGACAAGGAGTGAGCAAACACCGAGAAGTGTTTCAAGTGCCATTGCACCGTAACCGACTGCCAGCATATCCTTCTCATTTCTTACAGTCTTTGATGAGGTTCCTGAGGATACCAGGCTGTGGAAACCTGATACCGCACCGCAGGCGATGGTTACAAACAGTGTCGGGAAAATGTAGCTGTGAGAACCGTTTGCTGCTGTGAGAACAAAACCGTTGAAAGCATTGAGCTTCATCTCAGGATGTGCTACCACAAGACCGAATACCGCACCGACTATCATGCCGAGAAGCATGAAGGTTGTAAGATAATCTCTGGGCTGCATAAGGAGCCACATAGGTGTGACTGACGCTGCAAAAAGGTATACCATGATCACGTAATTCCACTGAGGTGCAGTGAGATAGATTGGTGCTGCCATACCGAATGCAAACATTGCCACAAGGAGTACGATGGCGATCACAACTCTGGTGCTTTCCTTCATATTCTTACGATGCTTTTCCAAAAGACCGAAGGCCATTGCAACAAAGATGAAAAGCATTGAGATGGTTGCTGCTGCAGCGCCGTTAAAGTTAAGTGCTGCGGATCCGTCTGCTGCTTTAGTGAATCCGTTGAAGGTGCTTGATACCATGGATGTAAATGCTGCAATAACGAGCAGAGTGAATAGCCAGCAAAACAGCGAGAAGAAACGTCTTCCGGCTTTTCCGATATACTTTTCGATGATCATTCCGATGGACTTTCCGTCATTCTTTACTGAAGCATAAAGTGCTCCGAAGTCCTGCACAGCTCCGAAAAAGATTCCACCGAACAGAAGCCACAAAAGACATGGCACCCATCCGAAAGCAGCTGCCAGGATAGGCCCCTGAACAGGTCCCGCTCCTGCGATTGATGAAAACTGATGTGAAAATACTGTAAGCTTTGATGATGGCACATAGTCTTCTCCATCCTCATACTTTGTTGCAGGTGTAACTGCATTTTCATCGATACCCCAGGTTTTTGCAAGGTATCTTCCATATAACAGATATCCGGCAAGAAGTGCGATACCTGCTACGAGTAAAATAACTAAGCTATTCATTATTTTGCCCCCTTATAAATATGAATTAAATGAATAATAAAAGCTCTTTCCATTCACTTTAGTACTTTAAATCGGCGGATTCAATTATTATTAATTAATTCGTGAAAACACATAAATTTAAGACTTCCGGAGGGCCAAAAAGTCTCAAATATGCCATATAGTTATGTTATTAGTGGTATTTTGCTTATTCATAATAATCTGAGGTTATATAGCAATTAACCCTAAGTCATGCATTTACTCAAGTTACCGTAATTCCGCTCAATTAGTACGAACATTTGCTCAACTTTTAAATCGAAAGCATTTTGATCTGACAGTTTCAAATATTTCCAAAATATTTTTTCTTTTTCAGTTTTATTACAGTTTCGTTTTTTATAGTGATACCATCCTGAAAGGGAAACAGAAAACTGAATACAAAAAATGAATTGTGGCTCCGGTTTCCGAAATACAAATTTAATAACCGGATGCCCACGGAATGGAGATCAAAATGAAAAAGAATATTTTAAAGAACAAAATCGCAGTTATCGGTCTTTGCACACTTCTCGGCGTTGCTTCTGTAGGCGCCATGGCTTCATTAGCCGATGAGACAACAACCACAACCGAAGCAGGCCGTCCTCCTATGAACAACGGTAAGTACATGGGCAAGATCACTGCCCTGGAGAGTGGTTCTGTCACCATTGAAACCATGGGACGTGGCGGAAGAGGCATGGGAAGACCTGAAGGCGGAATGAACGCGGATGGAACTGCCCCTACCAACGCTTCAGGTGAACTTGAGACCCCTCCGGCACTTCCCACAAACGCTTCAGGCGAGCTTGAGACTCCTCCTGCTCTTCCTACTAACGCTTCAGGCGAGCTTGAGACTCCTCCTGCTGATGCCGGTCAGGGCAACGCCGATGGAAAGGGCAATATGGGCGGCATGACCACCATGACCTTTACTATCGACAGCTCACTTACAGGCAACTATTCTGTAGGTGATATGGTTGAGATCACTTCTGAGGATGGCGCAACGGCTACTGCGATCGCTGCCGCACAGAAGCCTGCCGATAAAGCTGATACTTCTACAGCCGAATAATAAACTTTGTAAATCAGCTATAATACGACAATAAAAACAATAAAATAATTATAAAATCTCTTAAAAACTAATGCTGAAAACAATATGTTGAGATATTGCAATCTTGTAAATACAAGATATAGTAAACAGAAACTTGTTAACGCACTGTGACCAATCCAATGGCGGTGCCGTGAAAAGATCCGCAATCCATTTTCTCCCCCTCCCCATTCGAGAAAATGCTGCGGATTTTTTGTCTAAGTCCAGTATCAGGCGGCAATATGGCTTGCGGTCTTTATCGCACCGGTGAAATCCGGTTCTTCATTAGCAGCCATTTTATATCCGAAACCATCTTTTAAGAGATCACAATATTTTCTGTTAACAATTATTTATCTTGCAACCTCAAAGATATTGATAAATCCGGTTGTTTCCAGTATCTCCCATACAGTGTCATTGACACCGGTGAGACGAACCTTGGCACCGCCTTTTTGAAGTATCATCAGTACACGCAGCCCCGCAGAAGAAATGTATTGAAGCCGGGCACAATTGATTTCTGCCTTTGTTACGGTATTTTTTGACTTTTCAGTCTCCCAGACCTTCAAAAGCTCAGGCGCAGTGATGGTGTCCATGCGACCGCGAAGATTCACTCGGAAGACCCCGTCCGACACCAGATGATCCATGGAGAAGGTGCTGTCTGTTTGCCGGACATCGGAGGCTTTCCAATGCTCCTCAGGTGTGATAACCCAGTAATGACAGCTGCGCATTGCTTCCTTGAATGCATCTGTCTGTTTTCCCGTCAGCTTTTGATAGACCGTCAGCTCCGGCATGTGCTCGGCCAGATTCACACGCCTTGCCTTCAGTCCATGTTCTGCCAAAAGAGCTGTTACTCTGTCCAATGATGCCGGAACGTCCATTGGGTTGATGATAAAAGCATTGGTCAGGCTGCCGGCGTCGGACTGCCCCGATGCGGCATCTCTGGATGCCATCAGTTTCTGAAGGGCGTCCTCTCCAAGAACAGACTTGAAGGTTAACATGAATTGCAGGATATAATCCGGGTCCGGAGTGATCCAGCAGCCACCGTGTGCTTCAAGGAGACTGCGTACATTGGTGATGACTGCATTGACCTCGCTGTCGGTGAAGTACATCATCATCCCCTCAGTGGTCAGGCAGATGGGTTCATGAACATCCTTAAGTGCTGCTATAAGTGAATCCGGATTGGTGGCATCCACCCCCTCAAAAAGCATTCTCTCGGGATGATCGGTGAGATCAGAGAGAATCGGATCCACCTCATCCGCAACGATCGGCAGATCCAGACCTATGAATTTAAGACCCTTTGCCGTTAAATGCAAAGCCTTAGGAGTATATCCACAGGGTAGATCCACGTTGATTTTATAGCCGGATTCTTCGATCAGACGGCACATGGTGCGGTACTTAGACTCCACCACAAGCTCATTTCCGAGAATAGTTCCGGAATCCTTCATACCTGAAACCTCCTCGGCGCTGCCAAGCCCCAGCCTATGGACGATTTCGGCGGCATCCAGGATACCGGCCTGCGCCATCAGGCATACCGCCGTCTTAGCTGTCATAAAAACGGGATTCGTCCGTGCCTGTGCACTGTAGTCAATGGATTCTTTCTCCATGCTGTTCCTCCTCAAAAAAAACATTGATATCTTATATATCGGCTGCCCGATAAAAATAATAAAAAAGATGATGGGACCATGGATAAACTCATAAAAGCGCAGATAAATGCGCTTCTGTATGGTGGTGAAATAAAGCCTGTAACTATATTGATCTGAATTACCTTTCAAACTAGAAAATGCCCTTTGAAAACAAGGGCATTTTCTTGTCATTTTCCTCCCAACCTGTGGTATCATGTCAGAAGCACATCAGAAACCCATACTTTGGTGTCACTACTCAGAAAATGCTTATGTGTTTTTCAGTTGAGTAAATTTACGTACAGAATGAGGAATGAAATGACAGGAAAAAATATCATCGATTATTACATCAAAAGCCGTTTTGTTGAACACTGCGGCATCGATTTTGAAGAAAACTCACAGGATGGCTCCATAACCACAATTACAGAAGTCATGCCTATGCACATGAATGGTGCCGGCCATGTACACGGAGGCATGCTGTTTACCATTGCAGATACCACAGGCGGTGCCAATGCCCGCCGCTACACCGATCACCTCGTAACACTTGACAGTGATTTCCATTTCCTTACAAGCAATACAACAAGGTATCTGTATGGAACTGCAGAGCTTATAAGAAACGGCAGAGCTGTCATCGTAATGAAAGTTTATATCAAAGATGATAACGGAGAGACCTTCGCCGAGGGAACCTTTACCTATTATAAACTTTAATTCAAATGAACATAAAGGTTGAGTGATTATACGGTTGCACAGGACGTTACAAGGAATAGTTGAGTGAATTTACGGTTCGTCATCCAAATATTGTATCTTAATCAGCTTCATACACTATATAGAAGACGAAATAAGTTAAACAAGCCGGTACAAACGTAAAATCACTTACTTTTTAAATATTCCGTAAAATCACTCAACTTTTGTGTAACAGTGCGGTCGGTGGGCCAGGGGGACGGGGTTGGTCAAATTTCGTTGCACAGCCCGGTTCTCCACAGAACGCCTTGCGTAAATCCCATATCCCTTTACATTACAAATAAGAATATTATTTTTTACTACTCTTTTTTGATTCCGGGTGTTAAAATACTCAAGATTATCGAAAAAGGAATAATAACTTTTAATAATTATTAAATTTCTTCATTTTTTATATATTTTTAAGAGGCTATTATGAGTTACTATACAGCTGTAATTTTTTTGTCGTGTGCAACACTATCCATGTTTGCAAAATTAGCACACGACAATCAACAAATAGATAGAATAACAAAAACGAACTTTTTCCGGACTTCTTTAGTGATCATTATCGCTATGCTGGCTGAGTGGGGCGGAGTTGCACTTAATGGGGCACCGTCATGGACAGTTCCACTTCATATAGTGGTTAAAGCAGCAGACTATGTTTTTACACCTCTTTTGGGTCTGGAACTGGTTAATATAGTTATGCCTGACGGCAGACTTCAGAACTATCTCAAGTATCTGATGATAGGTAATGTCCTTGTGGAAATCGTATCGATTTTTAACGGCTGCGTATTTTATGTAGATGCACAAAACGTATATCATCATGGGCCATTATTCCCGGTATATATGCTGACCTTTGTATTAGCGCTTTTCAGTGTGCTTTGGGCTTACCTTAAAGCTTTTAGAGATTCATCAAACTCTTACGATATTTCTACGGTATATATAATGCTGATGACTGCTGTAGGCATCGGCCTGCAGATGTATTTCGGCGGCGATATGCGAACTATTTGTCTCGCTATCACTAACGGAACCATACTTTTATTCACACATTACCAGGCGTTTTGTCTTCGCAAAAAAGAGATGGATCTCTCCGAAAAACAAAAGCTCCTTGAGACTGATGTCATGACAGGACTGAAAAGCCGTTTTGCATACAGCAATGTTCTTGATAAGTACGAAAACCTTGATACGCTTCCGGATAATTTCACTGCCATGGTTTTCGATGTAAACGGTCTTAAACGTGTCAATGACAGTCTGGGGCATAAAGCAGGTGATGAACTGGTTCAGGGTGCAGGAGAATGTCTGAAAAAAGCCTTCAGCGACTACGGTGAATGCTATCATATAAGCGGAGATGAGTTCGTAGCTCTTTTACAGGTAGAGCCGGAATCTTTGAATGAAGCATTGCTTGGATTCAATGACATTCTTGCTTCCTGGAAGGGTGAACACATAGACAGCATAAGTGTTTCTGCAGGTTATGCTGTTGCCAGGGACCATCCGGGTTCTATTAATAATCTCATCTCTGTAGCAGACGAGATGATGTACAAAAATAAGCGTAGTTTTTATAGCAGAAAAGAAAATTGCAGACGTAAAAAAACAGGTTAAAATCAAGAATGTCCCGACTCTTCGTCCCCAATGGATTCAGAGTCGGGACGTTTTCGTATAACCAATCAATAAAATCCATAAAAAAATTATAAATTCTCTTAAAAACAGATGTAATTGTCCAAATATTGTGTTATTATAATTTCAGAAACACAAGATATAGTAACCCGAAACCAATTAATGCACTGTGACCAATCCAATGGCAGTGCCCGTGCAAAAAAGAATCCGCCAAACATTTTCTCCCCTCCCCTACTGAGAAAATGTTGCGGATTCTTTGTTATATACAATACCACCGTGGACGGTTCTCGCCGGCGAGAACCGTCCACGGTGGTATTCGACCAACTGATCTGCTATGAGACCCTTAATTTTTAAATCAGGCGGAGGCATCAAACATCTTTCCCAGACCGGTATCCTCAGCCATAGCCTCTGCCGCTTTTTTATCCACAGGATACTTTATCTTTGTGGTTGTTTCACCACCGGCAACATAAGTTGTCCCGCACTCCGGACAAATGGCAGTTTTTATGGAAACCGAAGCCTGCAATACCTTTCCGCCTGACTCCTCAGCCTTTTGATAAGCATTGGCTACATGCTCCTGTTCATGAGCCCGGACCATTGCAGGCGCATCTTTGACAGAAATATGTGAAGCCGACTTGAAGGAAACGTCCATCTCATTGGAGCCGTCCTGGTACTTACGTTTTTTGCAGGTCTGGCACTCGGAAGGTGCGCTTGTCCTTCCGGCCTTCTTTACATTATCTTCACTTTTATTTACGGAGTTATGACCGTTACCGGGCATCATTTGCCTGTAATTAAGATAATCCCGGGAATTCCCATAGTATGAGCTGTAATATCTTCTGTACGGATCACTATTCGTCTGTCCTGTGCCGATCGCACCGATAGAATTCACTGCCATACCATACTCCTTTCCTCTGAGATTACACTTGTTAAGACTTATTTCTTTATACCATATTATACCATGCCACCACTACGTTCTGTAAATAGCACCGTGTCATAAATCCCGGCATTTTTAAGAGGTTTTGTAACAGTTCAGCCGAAAAGCTCATATTAAATCTTATAATAACCTCCTCTCCTGCCGATAAAGTAATATCGTATCTTGTACTATGTCATATTTCCAAGGAGATACATGTGAACGACAGGGCCAATGAAAGACAATTGAATATCATTTTCCTCCTGATCATCGGTACCTTCTCGCTGATTCTTCTTTCTTTTGCTTATCTCAGCAACGGGCTTTCCCTAAGATATCTGGAAACCGATACAAAGATGATTTCACATGAACTGGCACGTCTTCTGAACGAAAAAGTCGAAAGTGTTTCATCTGAAGATAGGGATAAGGAGCTTGCCGAATTCTTTGCAGATCAGTCTTCATCCTATAATGCGGAAGGTTTTTCCCTGTGGATAGTGGATCTTTCCGGAAATATCGTGGCAGAAGCTCCCGGTAATGCCCTTGAGTTCAATTCATTCTTTTTAGACTCTGTAAAAAATCCCGATAAGATTTTTTATGATGTACGCAAAGGGGGAAACTCTCCGTTTTTTGCAGACAAGACCATATATATCGCACGACATTTTGGAAATGACAGCTATAGTCTGATTCTGGAAAATGACGGCTCCAAAGAACGACAGATGCAAAGGATGCAGTATGTTGTGATTTTCTCCATCGGTGTACTTTTGATCATTACACTTTTGGTTCTTATTTCCAATATGTTCTCCCGGTACAAAACCAGGCTTTTACAGCTTGCCACAACGGATGAACTGACAGGTCTTGCCAACAGAAAATACTTTACTGCTGAATTTAATCGGAGAGTAACCTTACACTCTGATGAATCCGGTGAGTATTCAATGTTTCTTTTAGATATAGATTTATTCAAACAGATAAATGATAAGTACGGACACGCAGCCGGTGATGCCGCTTTGTCGATGCTGGCGGATTATATAAAAGCAACGGTATCAAAGGCAAATGGCTTTGCCGGAAGATGGGGCGGTGACGAGTTCATCGGTGTCATCAACATTTCCTTAACCGAAGCCCAACCCTTACTTTTCGAGCTGTGCAAAAATATACAACAGGATTCGCCAAAGGAAGGAACTCCTTTCACAATAAGTGTTGGCATAACCCCTGTAAAAAGCGGTATGACACTATCACAGGTCTGTGAAAATGCAGATCTTGCTTTATATGAGTCAAAAAAGAACGGAAGAAATACTGTTTCTGTCTTTTCTGAATCCATGATAAAAACAGAAAAAGAACCCTCCTCTTTTAACGCAGAAATCAAAGCAGATCACGAACAAAAGCGGTCAGAACCCATTTCTATCGAGAAACAGAACGTTTTTAATGTAAACCCTCAGGAAACAAATCTCAGCCTTAAACAGGTTTTAAAAGAGCGATTTCTTCAGGGAATCGTATTTGCTGTTAAATGGATGACTCCATTTGTGGCTGCAGGAGGTATCCTTATAGCACTGGCATTCCTGTTTGATGCCGCAAGCATTGACCTTTCCACACTAACGGCCGAGGAAAGATCCTCCCTGGGCTCCATGACTTCCATATCCACCTATCTGAAATATCTGGGGGATACCACTTTCAATTTCATGCTGCCTGTTTTTTCGGCCTTTATGGCCTACAGCCTCGCCGGGGAAAATGCATTTATGTCGGGACTTGTAGGCGGGTATATGGTGATAAATACCAATTCGGGATTTATCGGGGCTGCCATAGCAGGTCTGGCTGCCGGTATAATCAGCAGGGAGATAAACCTTTTTACAGACCGCCTTCCGAAATTCATCCGGGGAGCGGCACCCATAGTCATATATCCGATATTCAGTCTCACCATAGTACAGGCCATTTCATTTTTTATGATTCAACCCGCCACGGTAGCCATGGGGTCTGTATTTAACACAATACTGGATAATGCTAAAATCTTCAGCAAGCCTCTTGCCTGCACTATAGCTGCAGGAATGATGTCTGTTGATATGGGCGGAATCATTAACAAGATAGCCTATAACTATGGACTTGCATCCATCACTGCAAAGGATACCTTGATCATGGCAGCGGTAATGGCCGGTGGCATGGTTCCTCCTATAGGCATCGCTTTCTCCACTTTGCTTTTCAAGGACAGGTTCTCCACTGATGAAAAGAACGGCGGAATACTTGCACTCTTCATGGGATTTTCCTTCATCACGGAGGGAGCTCTTCCTTATGTGATCACGGATTTCGCAAGAGTGATTCCTTCCTGTATCGCAGGCTCTGCAGTTTCAGGGTTAATGTCTTCGCTGTTTGGCTGCAGGCTTCCGGCTCCGCACGGAGGAATATTTGTACTTCCTGTGGTTGAGAATCCGGTGCTTTACCTGTTATCAATTTTGACCGGTTCTCTGGTCACTGCCCTTATCCTGGGATTTTTGAAGAAAAAACATACTGCATAATGATATTAACAAAGCCGGAGGGCAACCATTTATAAGCTAAACTCTTATAAATGGTTGCCCTCCGGCTTTGTTAATAGTTTATGTCCTGTTAATCTATTTCAATCCCTTACGCTTTCTCTTATTTTCGTAAAGCATGGTATCTGCCGATTCCATATAAGAAGACAGATTCTTCATGGTATTAGAATCTATTGGAAATTCCATGTGTCCAATGGATATTCTCAGCTTGAATGGCTTTCCGCTTTTTTCATTAAACTCCTCCATAAGCTTATCCACCTTTGTGATCATATCCCCGGGTTCCACAACAACAGACCCATCCAACAGGCAAAAGCCTAAAAACTCATCACCGCCCTGTCGTCCCACAAGACCGTTGCCAAAGGCTTTCGACAGAATATCTGCCGAATTCCTGATTGCAAAATCTCCTTCATCATGACCATATGTATCATTGATCTGCTTTAAACCGTCCATATCCATATAGAAAATGGCCGCTTTAGAGTTAGATTTATCATACATAATTGCATGATTGATACGCTGATCCAGATTATTCATGAAACCTCTCCGGTTGAAAACCCCCGTCAGCATATCATGCTCTGACTCCCGTGAAAGTCTCAGATTGTTACGGTTCAATACTTCGATAAGTTCCTGCTCATGATGTATAAGCTCAAGATGCTGCATACCCACCGCCATCTGATGATATACCCTGACGAGTTCAGTGGAATCAATTATGCTTGGCCCCACGATCAATACACCTATCATCTCCCGTCCGGTAAGGAGAGCACCGACAGTAAAACTCGGATCCAGCTGAAGCAGCGCATGTTTTGACATATCCTGTGACATAAAGTTTTCCACAAGACGGAAAATCTTATACGATTCCGGGTTTTCAGGCACCCTGATTTCTCCATCTGATAACGCCACCTCAAGATACAATGTATCTCCCATATGAAGTGAGTTATGGTGGAAGTACTCTATAGGTTCAGAAAAACTCAAAAGAGCAGCATCCTTGACTCCAAGGTTGATAAGATTCTCAAACATCGCTTTAAAAGCTTTCTTCCTATCCATGGAATTCATCAACGCATCCATAGTGATGCGGGTTATAATATACTGACGCTTCTGGCTGTCCCAGATACTCTGATCATACTGTTCAGCGATGTTCTTTCTCATTATACGCTGAAAACGCGCCTGCTCATTCAGTATCCAAATCTTTTGGTCTCCTTCCAAACGGGATGCTACGTAATCATAACAATCCGTAACTGCATCACCAAATTTTTTGAGAGAAAAGAACTTACTGTAATCATAACGGAATATATCAACGATATCGTCCTGGCCCACAATATGACCTGATCCCCTGTTCTCCCTGTCCATGAGAACGTTATAAATTTTATCGATAAAATTCTTAAAGCGTGGATAACATTCCTGTTTTACCTGTTTTGAAGCAGCTTCCGCCACATCCTCCAACAGCTGTCTTGCCATAGCCTCACGATCAACCGGTACCTGTGACATAAACTGTACAAGCTTAGAGTCATTATTTTTAACCGTTTCTCCACAGGAAAGTCTGTGAACAAAAAGGCTTTCCATGCAATGCGTTTCCTGAGGTTTCCCCTCGCAGAGGCGAACTACTTCGTATCCTGCTTTATAGGCCATCTCGTACGCCGAAAGGCGCACTGTAGTGAGCGGTGGGGTCATTTCGGCAGCAACCAAAATATCATCAAAACCGGTTACGGCTATATCCTTTCCCGGAGTCAGACCATGCTTTTTCATCACACGATAAACAGTTTCTGCCATATGATCGGAAGCACAGGCGATGGCTTCAGCATCAGGATTTTTACTCAGAAGCTCCTCAACAACTTCATCACAGGCACCTGAAAAAAGCCCACGGGCAAACATACGGTCCTCCACAGGAATCCCATGCCGCTCCATCTCTTCAAAATAAACAGTCTCCCTTTCCTTTGCACCAACGCTTGTTGCAGGTCCGCTTAAAAAACAAATCTTCCTGTAACCATGATACTCTATGAGATGCCTTATCAGTTGACGTATTCCGGGTTTATTATCCTTTGCGATGCACCTGTAACCTTCATGGAATTCTTCGAGAAGAAAAGTTTTTTTCGGATCCAGAAGTTCCACATATTTCATAGCGGAACCACCTTTAGAACGGGAAATAAAGGCACTGACAACACCTATGGGAACAATATAAGCATCAAAATCCATCTGGGCGGCCAGCTCAAATGCTGCATGAATGTAATTGTGTGACCATTCCAGAAAAGTATTGGACGGTAAAAGATCCATGATGTTTATGAGATTATGCCCCTGTTCCTCTATGGCGTTTCTTATACCATTCTGAATTCCCAGGGGATACCCTATTGTTTTATGAGAAATAAGATATGCTATATTAAACCGTTTACCCATTTTGTTTCACTCTGATCAACTATTCTACTGAAGTTCGACACTTCACTCTATCAATATAGTTGTCGACAAAAATCAGGTAAATATTTCTATATTTTAAAAATTTTTCATAACTATAATGCTTTCGTTGCCATAGGCGGAAACCCACTTGCTTTAGCAGGTGGGAGGAGCCCTGTGTATTGTTTTCGGCAAACATATGTGCTATACTATATTTGTTGATATTTACGGGGGCTTTATGGAACAAATCACAGTTACAGCTAAAATTCAGATATCAGCCGATGCAGACAGCAGGGCTTTACTTAATAAAACCATGTCTGTTTATTCTGATGCCTGTAATTACGTATCTGCCTATGTGCTCCGTACTCACGACTTAAAACAGTTTTCTCTTAACAAAACTCTGTACTCTGTGCTCAGAGATAAATTCGGTCTCAAATCCCAGATGGCACAGTCTGTATTCAAGACTGTTATTGCAAGGTATAAGACCATTCTTGAGAATCAAAAGAAGTGGATACGTCCGTCTTTCAGGAAACCCCAGTACGACCTTGTCTGGAACAGGGATTACTCCCTGACTCAGAATCGTTTTTCAGTAAACACCCTGAATGGACGTGTAAAACTCCCATATTTCACTGAGGGTATGTCTAAATACTTCGACCACACTGTGTATAAGTTTGGTACTGCCAAGCTTGTAAATAATCACGGCAAGTATTTTTTGCATATCCCTGTTACTTATGATGTCGAGGAAAGCAGTATTTCCGACATCTGTAATGTTGTAGGCATTGACAGGGGCATCAACTTTGTTGTTGCCACATATGACAGTAAGCACAAGTCCGGTTTTGTTAATGGTAAAACCATAAAACAGAAGCGTGCTCATTATTCAAAGCTGCGCAAGGAGCTCCAGATGCGTCAGACTGCGTCTGCAAGACGAAGACTAAAGGCTATCGGTCAGCGAGAAAACCGTTGGATGCAGGATGTAAACCATTGTGTATCAAAGGCACTCGTAGAAAACAACCCGAAGCATACTCTCTTTGTCCTTGAAAATCTGTCTGGGGTTCGTAAAGCTACAGAACGTGTCAAAGCCAGAGACCGTTATGTATCTGTGTCATGGTCTTTCTTTGACCTTGAACAGAAGCTTATCTACAAGGCAAAACAGAGACAATCCACCGTGATTAAGGTTGATCCAAAATATACAAGCCAGTGCTGTCCTGTGTGCGGACACATCGAAAAGACCAACCGTGACAAGAAGATACATCTGTTTTCCTGCAAGAACTGTAGCTATAGATCCAATGATGACCGCATTGGAGCAATGAATCTGTACCGTATGGGAATCAACTATCTCGAAGATAGCCAAGTACCTGATACAGTTACGGCAGAGTAAACTTTGTCGTAAAGGGTGTTGTCAGCCACCCTGTGATGTAACGCCACTTTAGGTAGCAAAGCCTATCGGGGTTAAAGGTCGGAGGCGTAAGCCGTTACCACGACTGGGTAGTTACAAGCCCATTACCTTTAGGTGATGGGTAGTTGACATAGGGAATGTTCCTTATATGTGCTCATCCAAAAAGACCGGAGCAACAGCATTTCCACTTTTTGAATTATATATCCTTAATATATGCTTTTTTGAAATTTTCATCCTTTTCGTGGTATAATAGACAAAGTAACGAAACTAAAACCGGTATGGGGAAAAGATTCCTGAATCTATCAGATTTAAATCTTAAGGAGGATATTTATGAAGAAACATTCACTGGTTTTGATCATCGGGGCAGTGACGATCATAGGTCTCGCTTCCTGCAACAGCGGCAATGGCGACAAGAATAATGGTCCGGCTCCAACCACCAAAGCAGCTGAGACAGAGGCTCCATTCGTCGAAGAAGAGCCGGCGAAGAACGAGCTGGATTCCGCGTCACCTATCCCCGGGATCAATAAGGACTACGATCTCACGGAACAGAAATTTGAAGATGAAAATCTCATCCTCAGGCTGCCTGAAGGCGTCACCGCTGTTAATGAAGGCAAAGGTGAGAACAAGGGTCACATTACAGTTACCGATGAAGAAGATGGTTGGAAGCTTATGTTCCGCCCTGATAATTTCTCACTTAACAACATAATAAACAATGTGAGTAATACTGTTATCTACGATGGAAACGAGGTAAAAACAGACTGGTCGCGTGACGTATCAGGGACTCTGGCAGGGTTCCCTATACGGGTGTGGGCCAATAATACACGAAAGGGATGGCTCCACCCTTCCAACGAAAGTGATACACCGGCTGTTGATATCGTCATGGATTACGGCGAAACTCTGGTAGGAGAATGGCTGGGCATGCATATCCGTCTGGAAGCGCTTAATCCAACCGATGATACAAACATTTATCACTACCTGTATAACAGTAAGCTTCGTGCCGTACTGAACAGTTTTGAATGTATAAAGACCGCGGATGGCAATGAATATTCCGTAAACGGCATCACCGCCACCTTCCCTGCCCGCTGGCCCGTAAAAACAGGTGAGAATTCCATGGTGGCAAATCTGCATTCCAATGCTCTCACCGGCGGTATCACCATGACAACACAGTACAACCCGGATCCTCAGCATCATGCAGATATGTACGAAGGGGATCAGTTCAGCCGTACCTATGGAAGCAATGACTGGCTCGGTGTCATCGCAAAACATACCTTTGAAAAAGAAGGCGCTGATGAACCGACCATCCTTTACTCCATGTACCTGTTCTCAAAGTTCAGTGACAGGATGTGTGCCTGTGTTCATGTTTCCAACAACAGCTTCGGTCCTGAGGAATTCAAAGCATTCCTCGACAACGAACAGTTTGTGGATCTGATGAATTCTGTGAAACTTGATCCTGAGGCATGGCACCAGCCGGGTACAGCAGAAGTAAACGGTCTTCTTTCCGACGGCGGCAGTATCATGTCATACTCCGGTACTGATGAAGAAGTAACTATCCCTTCTGTTATCGGTGATTACAACACAGTCAGCGTGGGATTTAATGCATTTAAGGATAATACTTCCATCAAGAAGATAGTTATCCCTGAAGGCGTCACCGAGATCCAGGGCAATGCTTTCTTCGGATGTACCAATCTTGAAACAGTCGTTCTTCCTGAAACCCTGAACTTCATATATCCTTACGCTTTCCGTGACTGCCCTAAGCTTAAGGATGTAGTACTGCCTGATGGTGTTTCTTATGTAGGATCCGGTGCTTATGAAGGTTCCGGCACAGGAACATTTAAAGGCAGCGCCGCAGAATATGATTATCACGCATTTGATGAAAGCGGATTTGATAAGATAAGTTTTGCAGACGGTGCGATCCTTTCGGCTGATTATATTTTTGACGGAGCATCGCTTTCTGAGATAGAGCTGCCGTCAGACCTTAAGGAACTTGGCAAGGGAGCATTTGTAAACTGTCACAACATCCAGAAGATCGAACTTCCTGAGACAGTGACAACCATAGGTGAAGGTGCATTTTCATCCATGTTCGGACTTCCGTATATAAATCTTCCGGAAGGTCTCACCGAGATTCCTGAGGGCTGCTTCAACTCCACAACTTTGGACACTCTTGTCATTCCTTCTACAGTAACAAAAATCGGTGACCATGCAACATTTGGCGCTGCCTGCATCATCATCCTCTGTCCTGAGGCAGAGATAGGCGAGCGCGCAATACAGGCTGACTACGTATATCTGGAAGATGCCTATAAGCATGTATTCTCAGATCATGAGGAACTTGAAGGAAGCTGTCTGTATCTCGATGATGTTTATGACCCTGCTTCACAGATTCAGGGAAATTTCTATGATGCAACAAGCTTCGATTATCAGATCTACCTTCCGTCTGACGCAACCATTGAAGAGTCTGATAATCTTGATAAGTACCTGCTTTCTATCGGATATCCGGAGATTGCATGGATGGGTTCTTCAAGAGATTTCATCCCTGACAGCACCTTTGACTTTGACTGTATCAATCCGGGAATTATAACAGGATATCACGGCAACAGTGATAAGCTTGGTATCCCTAACTATCATATGTATACAGAAGATGGCTGGTGGCTGACAGGCAATGTATATGGAATCGCGGATGAAGCCTTCAAGGATTCTACATTTACTTCTGCCTACTTCCGAGGACAATGCGGAAACGGAATCGGTTCAAGGATCCTTGCAGGAAATACTGCTCTTAAGGACATATGGTTTACTACTGCCATCATGGATGAGATAGATGACAGTAATGCCATTGACGGAGTTCCTCACTATCAGCCTGATACCTTTGAAGGTATCCCTGATGATGTAACCGTTCATCTGCCGGAATCTATCCCGAGTGATGCACGTGCCGGCGTCGAAGATGGTCTTCGTGCCCATGGCATACCTTCAGGAGCAACATTTACATATTACAGTCTCAGATGATTTAAACTCCAAAATAGTAAATCCGCCGGTGGCTTAAGTTGATTTAAGCCACCGGCGGATTTAATCATCTCAGGCGCGAGGCGGTGTATGATATGACACCGACTCAAGATATCCAAGCTTTTCGATCTTCTCGATGTTCATGCGAACCGGAATACCCGGAATATCTGAACGAAGAGTAAATCTGCTGTTCTTAAACTCCGGGACATTTAACATCAGCTCATGTACCGGCTCTGATATAGGCGCGTGGAATTCGATCCTTTCATTGTCACCATATAAAGCACCGAAATATGCATTGTATGCACCACGGCCTCCGGACTGAAATTCAAGTCCATGTTCCCGGCAAAGATCACGGATCTTGAGAAGATCATCGATATGACTCATGCGGCCTAAAGATGGCTGCAGTATATCGATCCCTTTTTCCACATATGTCTCATAAGCATAGTACACTCTCATGGACTCTCCGGCAGAAAGACGCTGCTTTACACCCATTTCTTTCAGCTTCTTTATCCCGTTGTAATCTGCGCTGTGGATGGGTTCCTCGATCCACTCAAGATCAAAAGGTTCCGCAAGATGACAGAACCGGGCTGCCTGTTCTACAGTAAACTTTTGATTGCAGTCAACAGCGATCCGCGCTCTTCCTCCAAGGGCTTTCTGTACTTTTTCAATTCTTCTGAGATCACGATCCATGTCAATGATCTCACCAAGTTCTCCATGAGAAGATCCTACTTTGAACTTTACGGTATCTGTACCTTCTTCCGCATAACGACACATCTCTTCCACAAGCTCTTCATCATCGCGAATGATTCCGCCGCCGCCTTTGTAAGCTGCGCACCAGTCTTTTTCCGCACCGAGAAAACGATGTATGGTCTTTCCTGCACGCTGTGCCAGTATATCCAGCATCATAAGATCCAGTGTGCCTACATTGACTGCATCTCCACTCTGAAAACCGGCATTTCTGATCTTCCAGTACTGTTCATGTCTCCATGCATTGTAGCTTTTCTTTTCTCCGTTCAGTATACGCGGAAGCATGGTCTGAACAAAGGACCTGGAAACTGTATAGTGAGCGCATGCACCGGTGTCATCATAAAGTTCCATATAACCCTGTTCCGGAACATTGGTTCCCATACCGCCGGTAGCATCTCTAAAGGGCTTCGGCAGAGGAATGGGACGGAAGTTATAAAAAACCGCCTTAGTAAAACGGATCTCGTCTTCAAAATCAAATTGATTCATTTTTGATCTCCTCTCAGACAAACATATGCCTGTTTATTTTAATAATTGATAACTTATCATCCTTTGACAGCACGGCGTTTCTTAAGGTAATCGGAAAGGTAGGGCCAGATCACGCAGAATACAGCAAGGAGCAGAAGTATAAGCGACAGCGGACGGGTAAAGAATTTTTCATAGCTTCCCTTATCCATACTTATAGCCCTGCGGAAGTATCCCTCAAGCTTTGATGACAGAATGAAAGCCAGAACAAGCGGACTTGTGGGAAGCCCTCCGATGGACATGAACAGAGACAGAAGGCAAAGTGCCAGCATCACGTAGATGTTAAACATCGTGTTTGATATACCGTAACCTCCTATATAGGCTATGATCAGGATCACGGAATAAAGGAAATGGTATGGAATCCTGAGAATATATGCAAACCAGTTCTTAGTCATGATCTGCACAATGAAAGTTACTATAGCGGATACCAGAACACATGCAAAGATAAGCATTGCCAGATCCGGCTGGCTGGTCATAAAAAGAGGACCCGCCTGAAGGCCATGTATAGTCAGTGCCGAGATCAGCATAGCTGTAATGCCGTCGCCCGGGATTCCAAGTGCCATCATCGGGATCAGTGCACCGCCGAGGGAAGCATTGTTAGCCGTCTCTGATGCCCAGATACCGGAAGGATTTCCTTCACCAAATGGGATTTTTGATTTGTTTGTGCTTTTTGCGTAACCATAGGCAACCATGTTTGAGATTCCCGAACCCATTCCCGGGAGGAAACCTATCCAAAGTCCAACTAAAAATGAGAAAAGACAGATTCTCAGGTTTTCAAAATAATCCATTATAGTGATTCCAAAACCTTTTTTCCTGCTTGCTTCCGCATCAGGCATTTTGGCTTCACCACGTGCCGAATCCCTGATGATCTGACACATTGCAAACATTCCCAGCATCTGTGCCACAGTGGAAATACCGGCTGAAAGATTGGTGTTGCCAAAAGTAAATCGCTGTGTACCGTTTATAGGATCCATACCGATACATCCAAGCATGAGGCCAAGTCCGGCAGCCATCAGACCTTTCCAGATATTTCCTTTGGAAAGTGATGCCACTAAAGTGATGGCGCAGAAGCAAAGAGAAAAATATTCCCAGGGGCCCAAAGTCAGGGCAAAATCTGCGATGATGGGGGACAGGATCGTTGCAAGGATCACTGAAAAAAAGGTGCCCAGGAAAGAAGCTGTGATACCTACTGCCAGAGCTTTATGGGATTCTCCTTTAAGTGTCATGGGATATCCGTCAAAACAGGTGGCTATGGATGAAGAAGACCCGGGTATGCCGATCAAAACCGCAGAGATAAATGAACCGGACACACCGCCGATCCAGATTGCCAGCAATAAGATAAATGATGTTTCAGTTGATAGTCCGAATGTTACCGGCAGAAGCAATGCTATACCAAGTGTTGCGGAAAGACCGGGTATTGCCCCGAACACGATACCGAGGCATACCATTCCAAATATCAGCAGGAGATTGACAGGCCTAAGACATATCATCAGCTGTGAAAGATACAATGCCATGATAGATTTCCTCCTTTTATTTAAACAGGATGCCCGTCGGGAGCTTTACCTGGAAGCCGATCACGAACATGGCATAAAGCCCGATGGTTACGATAACGGATATTAATGCAGCATGGAGCGGTTTCACAGAGCTGTTGCCTTTAAGGTCATGGATAAATGCAAAAATCGCAAAAGGAGCTACCGGTACAAATCCGAAAACTGCCATCAGGATCCCGGTTAAAACCAGCATCAGGTAGCTTTTTGTAACTTTCAGCTTTCCGCCTTCAGGAAAATATGGTTTATCCAATGTCGGATCCTTTTTCCAGTCACTTACTCCCTTCAGAAAAAGCATTAATGAACTGATAAATACTACTGTAAAGGCAACGTACGGCAGAAGCCTGGGCCCGGGTTCCAGTAGATTTTTAGGTTGTTTTGTCTGTATCTGTATCAGCAGGAGCCATATGAGTGACCATATGAGTCCCACGATCCCTGTGACAGAGTCACGTTTCATTTTCATTACAATGTCTCCTATTCCTGAGATTCACAGAGACTTAACTAAAACCACGAGTTATAGTGTGTCTCTGGCATAAAAATCCCTCCGAAGTTTTTCTTCGGAGGGACCTACTACCGAAAGTATTAGCATTTAGCCTTGTACATAAAGACCGATAGCTTTACCAACCTCAACCAGATTGTCATATTCTGCCTGTCTTATCTTTTTGGATTCTTCAAGATCATGCCATCCGGGGATGTTTCCGATTTTTGATATATCATCCTTTGTTGTCTCGTAGATTTTCTGCATGGAAGCATTCATGTTTTTTACCATAGTCTCATCCATACCTGCAGGTCCGAGAAGATAGTGGTAAACATTGAAATAGCAGTCTTCGAATCCCTGTTCCTGAAGTGTCTTATAGTTATCAGGAAGAGCCTCAGGATAGCTTGCGATTGTTGTTCCGTCCGAAGCCATAGTTCCGATGATCTTGAGCTTTCCTGCCTGCTCATACTCTATGCCATGACCGACACCAACTACTCCGATATCTATGAAACCACCTGCAAGATTTGTCAGTCTATCTGACTCAGATGCCATTTCTACCGGATTAAGCTCGATACCTAAAGCACTGGTGATCTTTCCGAAAAGGAATGTGTTTGCACCTGCTGCCGGCATGCCTACATTGATCTCACCCGGATGTGCTTTTGCATACTCAACAAAGCCTGCAAAGTCATCATAAGGAGCATCGGCAGGAACACCCAGGGCACTGAAGCCGTTGTCCTGCATTGTGGCTATCAGTGTGAAATCATTCATAGGATCTATATCACTGTTTCCTGTGATATACTGGATATTCAGGGCTCCTGTTGCCAGTGTCAATGTTGTTCCGTCCGGCTTTGCGTCCTTTACCATCTGGTGACCGATAGTATTGGAATCGTAGTTTGTGACTGTTGTCTTCAGTCCATATACATCTGTAAGTGCCTGTGCATAGTAACGGATCGCAAGATCTGATCCGCCGCCTGCTTTTCCGGGTACAACAAGAGTAAGTGTTTCATCCTTTAAGAAGCCTATGTCATCACTGTTCTCTGCCTGTTCAGCTGCGGCATCAGTTGCTTCAGCCTTTGATTCTTCCTTCTTTTCTTCTGTTTTTGCTTCTGTCGCTGCGGCAGTAGGTGTGGAAGCTGCACCGCTGCATGCTGTAAGTGCAAGCATCATAGACGAAGCCATCACCAATGAAATCCATCCTTTTTTCATATCGTATTCCTCCTGTTTTTCTGTGGAGGGTCTTGACCTCCTACAGTTATTTTACTGAAAACCTCTAAGATTTTCCGTGATATTTAATTGTATGGGTTGATTTTAATGCATCGTTCAGTGAATCACCATTATGAATAATTTATTCTTTTCATAACACTTTAGTTATAGTATTCTAATGTTTAGTGTTCAGATGGATCAGGAGGAAATGATAAGTGAATACCAAACAGCTGCGTTATCTCATCACGATAAAACAATGCGGGAATCTTTCAACGGCCGCAAAGATTCTCGGCATCTCACAACCTGCACTCTCAAAACAGCTATCCGAATGGGAAAGGATCTATGGTATCTGTCTGTTCAGAAAAGAGAAAAGACAGCTCCTTCCTACTGAACAGGGTTCTGTATTTTTTGAGAAAGCGCAACGGATCCTTGATGAACAGAACCGCACGATCCTCTCCATGAAAACCGTTGCAGGAGCTGCCCGTCAGAGGATACGTCTCTGTACAGCACCCAACAGAGGGGCCATCATTTACAGTGAGGTATATCAACGTTTTTCCCGAAGATACCCGGATATTGCCTTAGAGCTTATTGAGCGTTTTGCAAGTGAACAGCCGGAACTTATAAAACGCGGAGTTGCGGATATTGCTTTAGGAGCAGGTTCTATCTCTGATCTGGTGGAGGACATCCCTTTTGCAAAACAGGAACTGTTGATCGCACTTCCTTCATCACATCCTCTTTCTTCACGAAAAGAAGTAAAGCTTTCAGAACTCAGAGACACGCCATTCGTTCTCCAGGGAGAAAGACACAGCGTCCGGGGGATCGCAGACAAGCTATTTCGTAAAGCCGGATTTGATCCTCTTGTAGTATTTGAATCAGATGACGTTATACTGATTGACGCACTTATCAGACAGTCAATGGGTGCCGGGCTCGTATCGAGAATTCATGTTAAGTCCTGCGAAGAGGTTCGATATATCTCGCTTGATCCTCCTGAGTATCAGCTCACTCATCTACGCTACCCGAAGGGTCATGTCCTTACAGAACCTGAACGTTATCTTGCAGGTCTTCTCATACAGCACAGGCTTTCAGATCCCGGTAATGAACCGATCTCATCTCTTGAGCTTAAGGGTTTTCTTGAGACAGTTAAAGAAATTGAAAAGTCAGCACCTGTTGGTCCAAGCAGGTTAGGGAACTATGATAACGCTGAAGAAGCAATTCCCGATGACGGAAAACGCACCATATTAAACAATAAAAAAAATACAGCCAAGGACGAAAAAGGCCGTAAGAGAAAAAGATCCGAAGATATCCATCTGGATACCCGTATCCTTGAATATATCGTTGCCATAGCAGATGAAAAAGGGCTTACTCAGGCTGCAGAACGCTTTTTACTGGCACAGCCCGCTCTTTCAAGACATGTCAGAAACCTTGAGGATATGCTGGGAATTCCGCTTTTTACACGTGAACACAACCGGCTGCTTCCGACCAATGCCGGAAAAGTTTTTATCAACGGTGCCAGGAATATACTGAAACTGGAAACAGAAATGATCACACCATCAAAAAACGAGTAGAGAAGATGTGATCGCACCCTACTCGCCCGCGCGTCGGAGGTCAGCATAAGAGTCCGGCTCAATCCACAGCTTATCCGGCTCAACCTTACATCTCAGAAACAATATCTTCACGCCGGCATTTAAGGCATCATCTATGGCCTCTCCGAATTCAGGATGCATCTCCCTGTGAGGTCTCACTTCGGATACCCCCTCCATCTGTATAACATATGCAAGGATAGTTCTGTACCCCCTGGCTTTGGCCTTTATGAGCTCCCGTATGTGCTTAACTCCACGCTCTGTGGGCGCATCAGGAAAATATCCCATACCGTCTATCTCCAGAGTGCAGCCCTTGACTTCCATCAGAAACCTTTCGTCACCCTTTTCCATATAAAAGTCGATCCTGGAGTCACCAAAGGTGAACTCCGGGATCACCCTGTCAAAGCCTTGTTCCGAAAGCCATTCCTTCACCACCTTATTTGGCGCCTGACTGTCGATATTGAACAACACCCCTGTGCTTTTCCTCACAACCACAAGATCATATTTTGTTTTTCTTCCCGGAGTCCCCGGCGCTGTAAGCCATACCTCACATCCCGGTACCAGAAGTTCTCTGCACCGTCCCGTATTTTTCACATGAACCGTTTCCTTTCGGCCATCTATCTCAACCTCCGCGATAAAACGGTTCGGTCTTTTCAGGAAAACTCCGGGGACTATATTTTCATAATTCATAAATAACCTTATTTTGTACTACCCATGCCGGAGATATACTTTAAAAGGTCTCCTAACTCTATTCCTGCATCATGAGTCTGTGCTTTCTCTTCGGTTCCAAGCATCCTTATGGTAGCATGATTTTCCTTTGTCCAGACAAACTCTCCGGCATATTCATTTCTGTAAATGTCATCTCTGCCACCGGTACGGCAGTCAAGCATAGGATATATAAGAACCTGACCTTTCAGAGGAACGCATCCCTTATCACGATTATACAGAGCCAGACGTGCTGTCAGACCTCCACCGGCACAGTTAAGCCATTCATGATCTCATAGCCTTCTGCCAGAAGCTGTGCAGATTTCGGAGTCATACTTTTTCCGCCGAAATAAACTTCACAAGGCATGTTGAAACTGAATCCCTCATGCTCAGCAGTGAGCAGATCTTTATCAAACACAAGGAAGTCCGCATCCTTTCCGATTTCTATGGAACCTTTGGATGCCTCGATACCGAGCTGTTTAGCACCATTGATGGTATACCCCTGTATCATTTCCTCAATATTCATTCTCTCACTTAATGGAGGAAATGCCGCAACCGTTCTGTTTGTTTCATCAAATCTGGTTTTCTCATTGATCCAGCGGGTCATACCTATCTCCATGGCGAGATAAGGACTCCAGTTTTTGAAATCTCCATAGAACACTTCATCGCTTGACCATGTCACAAGAGCACCGGTATCCCATATCGTTTTACAGCGGAACATGTTGTGACCGCGTTTCTCTCCGATAAATTGAGGCCAGTACTCAGTAGGGTTGCCGCCTACGTTGCCGCTGTGCCACCATGGAGTGAAATTGGCGGTTACACCAAGACTAGCAAAGCGATTTAGATCTACGTCGTCCTGAACCCATAGATGCGCACAGGTCACCTTCACCCGGTACTTGTCTCCCAGTGCCTTTCTTGCCAGCTCTACGCCATCAAGAACCACCCTTGATGAAGCTTCCCCTACAGTATGCACATGGAGATCCAGTCCTTCAGCATTAAGTTCCTTAATGATCTCTGCAAGCTCTTCTGCATTAAAGGCCGGTGCTCCCAGCGCACCGGTATCAACGTATGGAGTGACCATAGCTGCGGTCTCGATCTTCAGAGTTCCGTCCATAAATATTTTCAACGTATGCACCTTCATGTGCTCAGTGTTGAACTCTTCCCTGAAACGCTTTACTCCATCAAGTGCTTCTTTTGTTTTCCCAGGCTGAGTGAGCACATAACATCCGTCAACATAAACAGGCAGTAATCCCTGTTTGTCCAGATCACGAAGTATTGAGTATATCCGCTCATTCATATGGTTGTGTTCAGGGAATCCGGCATCAAATACAGCGCTGACTCCATATTTTAAAGATGAGTCCAGCCAGCGAAGTACTGCTATGGTGATCTGCTCATCAGTAAGTTTGTCTACACCATCGAAAAGGAAAGGCCAGCTTGCGGTTTCATAAGAATTTCCGGTCAGATGTCCATCTTTACGTACATAATAGGCAAGCCCCGGTACCGGATCCGGTGTGTCATCGGTGATTCCGTGAGCAGCAAGTATTCTGGAGTTGACCCAGTTACTGTGCACCTCACCCTCCAAAACCAGTATCTCCGCATCCGGACAGATTGCATCGAGATCTGCCTTTGTAAGTTCTTCTCCGGCAAGGCAGGTACGCTCCATCATAAATCTGTAGCGCTCAAGTCCCGGATTTTTTTTGATATAATCAGCCATAAACTCAAGACATTCTTTTTTAGTGGATTCCATGACCGGTACGCCAAGGTCAGTGTACTCAAATGCAACACCGGTGGTCACATGGACATGGCTGTCAATGATTCCGGGCAAGACAAACCTTCCTCCGAGGTCAGTGACCTCTCCCTCGTACTGAGAAAGACCGGCTTCATCTCCCACATAGACAAACTTCCCGTCCTTTACAGCAAGCGAAGTCACGATCGACTTGTTTTTGTCAGATGTATAGATCTTTGCATTTTTGATTATCTTATCTGCTTTCATGTTCGTTATCCTTTCTATAAAACAGATAGCTGCCTACTGTTAATGCCTTAATCATCGTACTGTGGACTTCCGATATGGCATAACACCCACATACTGAAAATCGGAATCATTCTCATATAATATAAGTAATTCTGCAAACTCACAAAGCACTCCCTAATAGTATGGTATAAACTTTGCTCTAATATGCGAATCCGGGTACTTTGGATTATATTTGGAACGTCATGTTCGTGATGAAATGTGGTATAATCTCAGTATATAAAAGGAAATAATAGGAATCGCTTAGATTTTAAGTGTTATAATCCGAGGAGAAATGATCATCATAAACCTTTTAAACCCCGACTCTTTAGAGCCGGGGTAATTACATTAATCTTTCAGGTTTTCCCAATCAATCTTCTCATCTCTATAGAAATATTCCATATCATGATCAGAGACACGTCTTCATTCGTTCATATTCTGTCATAATCTCTCCTGTCCCATCTATTATCTTCCCGCCAACAAATCCTTGTGACCTGTCACAAAGATCACTACCCTCATTCTCTACTATTCTTGAGAGGATATTTAGGGTGTAAGCATCCTCCATCGATCGCTGTTGACATCATCATTACGCCTTGTAAACCTCATTGCCGTCAACTATTGTAGCAACTAAGTTCGCCTGAGCTACCTTCTCAATGTCATCATGCAGGAAATCACAATCAAAAACAGTCATGTCGGCTAACTTTCCGAACTCAATGGATCCCATACGATGCAATATGATAGCTGACGACATATGAATTAAATCAACTTTTTAACATCATCCACAATCTGTTCTGCAGACATACCAACATCCTTCAATAGCTCCTCAGAATCATAACGATCGTAAAACTCCTTTTTGAGACCATAGTTCAGCACCTTCATACAAGCTGTACCATAGTATGACGCTATTTTCTGACCGAAGCCACCCTCAAGTATTCCGTCTTCGAGAGTGATTACTATATCGTGGTCAGCTTTAAGCTTCGTAAGAAGTTCGGCATCAATTCCTGATGCAAATCTTGGATTGATGAGTGTCGGTGTGATATTAAGCTTATTTCCGATAAGTATCATTCTGATTATACCATCAGCAGGAATGTATCGGGCTTAAAAGGAATTATTTTTTCTGGATTTAAAAAAAGGTAATGATTCTCACCATTACCTTTTTCAGAACTTTATCCTATCGTATTTAATTTGATATCTATCGTTCCATCGGAACTAAAAGTCATGCCTTCAGCGTCCTGCGGAGTCTCGTAAAGGGTGCCGCTCAGGACATACTCGCCGTCATTTATGAAGATCTCAAAGGAGTATCGATCCAGAAGAAGTCGGATCTTCAGGTCATCATATGCACCGATCCTGACTTTACGGTAATCACAGATCGCCGCAGAGCGTCCGCTGCAGCTCCGGTCAAGGATCAGATATCCTGATTTTTTATCGTAGGAAAGACTTACGCAGATCTCATCCTTCTCAGCGAATTTCATCTCAAAGTATGACGCATCCTTTGTCTCTGCAGTCATATCAACGCATCTTCCGAAGATTCCATCAATCTCTGCATTATCCGGCGCAGAAACCGAGGTTTCAACCGTACCTGTATATAAGGCTTTGATCTCCCGGATGGGCTGCTGATATATATGACCGTTTCTTACTGTCATCTCGCGAGGGAAGCTCATCTGTCCGAACCATTTCTGCTCTTCCGGAATACAGTTTCCGGAATCAGGAGCCTGCATCCAGCCGATGACTATCCTTCTGCCATCAGGGGTTTCCATACTCTGAGGTGCGTAATAATCAAATCCGGTATCAAGGGGCTGTGCCTTCTCTGAGTCACCTACGAAAGCCATGACACAATTACCGTTTCTGTAACAGTCTTCAATTTTTTTCATATTCATCACAGAAACAGAAAGGACTTTTTCTCCCTCAAGAGTGAAGTAATCCGGACACTCCCACATCCTGCCCCAGCTTCCGTCATTAGCCTTAAGGGTATCCTTATACTTCCAGTGAAAGGCGTCTTCAGATTCATATCTGAGTACTGCACCCAGTCCGTTTTTCAGTCTTGCAGCTATCACACAATAGTATTTTCCGTCTTCGAACCAGATTTTCGGATCTCTGAAATCTCCTTTGTAAGATCCCTCGGGCATATCTTTAACGGTAAGTATGGGATTTCCCTCATACTTTTCGTAGTTCTCACCGTCTCCGAAAGCCAGGCACTGAGTTTCTTCACGGAAAAGCTCCTCTCCTTTACCATGCTCATTGTGAGCTGTATAGATCAGAAGATGCCGTCCCTCTTTGTCTGTGATGGCACTTCCTGAAAAGCATCCTGTTTCATAATCTTTATCCGGTGCCATCGCAGCCTTTTCGTAGTTCCAATGTATAAGGTCTTCAGAAGTCCAATGTCCCCAGTGCATGCTGTCCCAGCTTGTGCTGTAGGGGTTGTACTGATAGAAAAGGTGGTATTTTCCATTGTAAAATGAAAAACCGTTAGGGTCATTCAGCCAGCCTGTCTTTGCAGTCAGATGATAAACGGGACGCTCTTCAGCGCTTATCCTACGACTGTATCTTTCTTCATGATCACGTGCTTTATCTAATGTATCCAAAGTTTTCGATTCCTTTCATGATGTAGTCATTCCCTTTATAAGCTTTACCTCATGTGTTATGCGGTATTTATCAGGTTTCTTTCCGTTGATTATATCCAAAAGAAGTGAGACTCCCGATCTTGCAAGTTCCCTTATGGGCTGTGCAACCACTGTAACTGTAGGGTAGTTTGTAAAAACCACGGAGGTGCCGTCATAAGCCACGAATCTGATATCCTCAGGGACTTTTGATCCGTTAAGCTGCGCCATTTTCATGTAAGTAAGAACAGCAGAATCGGTTGAAAAAAAGCCATCAATATCAGGATACTTTTTGATGCATTCCTGAACCACACTCTCGCAATGCTTTAAATTAAAGTCATTCCAGTTGACATAAACATTTATACATTCAGCCCCGGCTTCCTTTACGGTCTTCTCGAATTCCTCGTGACGATCAAAGAAGGTAAAATGCTCCGGCATTTCCCTGTTCCGAAACTGAAGTATCTTACGGCATCCAGCATTCAGGAGTTCCTGAGCTGCCAGCTTACCTCCTCTTTTGTGATCCACGGTTATGACCGGAATCTCTCCCTCCACTTCTATGGTATCGAAGGATACTATAGGTTTATGGGTTTTTATATAATTCTCAATATTCAGTGAATGAGTTGCTGTCAGAATCCCGTCAACCATGTTTCGACTCAGCATATCGAGATATACCTGCTCGTTGGATTTCTCTTCACTGGTATTACAGATCATTGCTTTATAGCCCTGTTCCCGGAGACATTTTTCAACCTCTGAGGTTAATTCCGCAAAATAGGGATATGCCACGTCAGGAACTATTATGGCTATGATATTTGTTCTGTTCTGTATAAGGTTGCGGGCGATTTCATTAGGTGTGTAATCCAGCTCTTCAATCGCTTTTTCGACTTTCTTTCGGGTTTCCTCCGAAACATAGCCGTTTTTATTTAATACCCGGGAAACGGTTCCGATACCGACTCCCGCTTTTTTTGCAACATCCTGTATTCCTGCCATTAAAGTGACTCCATAAAACATTTATAAAACAAAGTGGTTGTCATGAACTGCATCAATTACATCCGGGATATAATAAACATATCATCAGACACTCTGTTTTCTTTAACAATCCACACTTCCGGGACGATAAATCGTCCTTTCGTGCTTCATGACAATTATATCAGATTATAACGTATGACCTTCCTTTAATCATCCCTTTATTCCGGTTCCGGCGATACCTTCAACATAATACTTCTGCATGAAAATGTATATTAAAAGCATGGGTAATGATGCAAGTGTCAATGCTGCCATGATGGCTCCGTAATGAATAGGCTGTGTTCCGAAGAAAGCCTGTACGGCAAGCTGCACGGTTCTTTTTGCTTCACCGGTCGTGATGAGGAAGGGCCACATGAAATCATTCCATCTTGCTACAAAATCAAGTATGAATACTGTGGCAAATACTGTTTTCGCCAGAGGCATTACTATCTGGAAGTAGGTGCGTATATGTCCGCATCCGTCGATCGCCGCAGCTTCTATAAGAGCATCCGGAATGTCCAGAAAATAGGAATAAAACATATAGATCGAGAAGCAGTTTATCATAAAAGGAAGTGCCAGACCTGCCATGGTATTGACCCATCCAAAATGTGCCATTTCGATATAGAGAGGGAGGAGTATGGCTTCCACCGGCATAGACATTAACGCAATTACCAGGGTGAGTAAAAGTCCCCTGCCCCTGAATTTTAATTTCGCAAGTGCATATCCGCACATTGATCCAAAGAAAAGATCTCCCAGAAGTACGATGAATATATATCCGAAGGTGTTTCCGAGTATCTGCGGAATATTCAGTCTATTGAAAACTTCAATATAATTTCCTATGGTAAAATGGAGCGGAATAAATGTGGTTATGGAGTTGATATTGGCAAAAATTTCAATTTCCGGTTTAAAGGATGCTGCTATCATCCACAGGAGCGGCGATACAAATACAAGACCTATCAGAGCATTTCCGGCATAAAACATGAAGTGAGCCAGCATTCTGTTGTTCTTTTGACTTTTCATCTCTAACTCCTTACTTGGTTCTTGTCAGCTTTTTAACTACCAGTGACAAAAATACAACTATGAAAAAGAATATGGCTGCTATACAGCAGGCATAGCCGAAATTACCTTTCTGAAAACCCTGTTCATAAATGTAGTAAACCATTGTCTTGGTCTTGTTCTGAGGACCGCCCTTAGTCATGATATATGGCTGGGTGAACAACTTCATGGCCTGGATGATGGTGATCATGAGAACGTATTTGATAGTGTTCTTAAGTCCCGGAAGTGTCACATAAAGGAACTGATCCACAGGATTTGCTCCATCAACAGAAGCTGCCTCGTACTGTTCTGAGGGAATTGCATTGAGGCCTGCAAGAAAGATCATCATCTGATAACCGGCTCCCTGCCATGCGGACATGAAGACGATTGAGTTCATCGCGATCTTGGGATTGTTCAGGAAATCAAAGGGTCCCAGTCCAAAGCGTGAAAGTGCTGCGTTTATAAGACCGGTGTTTGCATTGGAATTGTAAAGGATAACCCAAAGGATGGAAATGACTACCATTGAAGTAACCTGAGGGCTGAAGTACATGGTTCTGAATATAGCTACGCCCTTCATCTTGGAGCGCACCAGAAGTGCAAGAGCAAGTGCCAGGGAGCACTGTATAGGAACTACCAGGATGGAAAAGTATACGGTATTCCTGAGAGCTATATAGAAATTCTCATCTGTAAGCAGCTTTAAGTAATTTTTTAAACCATTGAAGGTTTTGGCGTCAGGCCTCATTACCTGATATTTAAAAAATGAAAAGTAGATGGTTCCCATGATGGGAATGATCAAAAAGGTTGTAAGCATTATGATCACCGGCGCTGACATTGTGATACCGGCAATGGATGATTTATTCGTTTTCATAACAACCTCTCTTTTTAAATTCTTAGATCCCGTTTTATGCAGAAGGCTTTCCGGTGAAAGCCTTCCGCTTGGAGAAAAATGTTTATAATCAGTTTCCGTAATAGGTTTCATAGTCTTCCTCGAAATCTGCTGCAACCGTATCAAGCTCTGACTTAGCCTCTGTTCCTGAGAAAACATTCAGGATAGCTGTTGCGAATCCCTGTGAAAGTACTGAGTAGGAAGGTGTGCTTGGACGGGCAACACCTGTATTCTGAAGCTGCCAGAGGAATAATGCTCTTACACCGTTGTCCCAGCCTTCCATCTTTTCATAAGCAGAAGTTCTGGATGCAGGCTTTGCGATGGCTGATGCATATGCTGCAACATTGTCAGTGTTAAATAACCACTTCAGAACCTCCATGGCTGCTTCAGGGTTCTTGCAGTCCTTGGTCACTGCTGCTGTCCAGTCACCGGTCGGTGATACTGCCTTGTGATCATCAGATACAGGATAGTAGGAAACTCCCCAGTTAAGATCTGATTTCTCAAGATCAGCTATATTCCAGGAGCCGCCGAGCATGGTTGCAGCCTTGCCGTTCAGGAACTCGTCCTTTACAGGGTCGATATTGGCTATGCCTTCCTGGATGAATTTGTTGAGATAGTTCATGGTCTCAACCATTGCATCGCTGTTTACATAACCTTCTGCTTTTGAACCATCCTCACTTACAAATGAAGCGCCGTTCTCAAGGAAGAAAGGCTCAAGGGCATATATAAGTCCCTCACCCTTATCCATGATGATGTTTGTTCCCACATAATCAGCTGTGGTAAGTTTCTTTGCGTTCTCGTAAAACTCTGTCCAGGTCCAGGCATCCTCGATATTGCTGTCTGATGGATACGGGATTCCGGCGGCATCAAGATAGTCTTTGTTATAGTAGAGAGCAACTGATGACTCTGTAGGTCCTATAGCATACATGTGGTTATCATAAGTGTTCTGCTGAACCGAACTCGGCATGAAGTCTTTTTTGTCCTCATCAGACCAAACCTCATCGATAGGTATTATGGTCTGGTTTGCGGCATAATAGGAAACAGTAGGTCCGTCTACAAAAAGGATATCCGGAAGATCATTGGAAGTCGTTGCCGTTGTGATCTTATTCTCATAAGCATAGGAATCAGCTCTGTCGATGGCCTCTCTTGTTACCTGGATTTCAGGATGGTCACTGTTCCACTGAGCTATCTTCTCTGTCCACCAGTTCTCTATACCCACTTCATCAGTAGGACTCCAGATCTTGATCTCAACAGCATCGGAAGAATCGCCTGCTGCCGTTGTTGCAGCCTCTCCGGCAGATTTTTGAGACTCCCCGGCAGTAGTTCCTTCGGGTGTTCCTGATGATGCGCAGGCAGCTAATGATGCCGTCATTGATACAGCCAAAATTGCAGACATAAGTCTTCTCTTCATGTTTTTTATCCTCCGTTTTTTTGAAAATGAAATGATTTTCGGGGTTTGTGGAAAGGTTTCCACTCTCTTCCAAAAAATAATGTGGAAACCTTTCCACTTCTCTTGAATGCATATTACCGCCATAGTTTTCTCTCGTCAATAGGAAATTATAATTCTATTGAATTGTAACAATTTTAAGCCGGGATTTTTGCCATAATGACTATATGGATTTTGCCTGATGACTCATTTGTCAGAAGACTATATGAGTTGTAGCTGATGATTCATTTGTCAGCATTGTCATTCCAAAATATGATCGATCTATTATCCAACAGGATATTATATCGGCTTAAATGGACTATCAACATGAACCTGAAATATATCTCAATCACAAGTTGACTTCATGACATCAATAGTTTTATGAGCTCAGTTGTTTTTTTCAGCTCTTCCACCGTAGTGTACTCGTTTACGGTATGTATATCGTGCATGGCATTGAATATGCAAAGACCATCTATACCCTTTCTGATAAGCATATTGTTGTCGCTGCCTCCGAAGGATTTTTTTGGTACGGGCTTTAGAGAAAAAGCAGCAAGAGCTTTTTCATAAAGCTTCAGACTTTGGGATTCAGGATCTATCCTGTAGGTGTAGATCTTTGGAGTGCTGTCCATACTGATGCTCCCGCCTATATGTGCAGCCTCCGTTTCAAAGACATTTTTTATATGCTCTACTGTGGAGAGCGCCTCCTCATGAACAGAACTTCTGACCTCTCCCGTCAGGGTTACTGATGAGGGAACCGCATTACTAACTGTGCCGCCTTTGATGGTCCCGAAATTCAAAGTAGTGTGGTCGTTTGTCCAGCCCTGCTTTATTTTACTAACAGCCTGTGCCGCTATGGCCAATGCATTAATGCCATTCTCCGGCTCGAATCCCGCATGTGCAGAGCGTCCGGAAATCTCTATTTCAAAATTAACAAGTGTCGGCTCCTGGGATGAGTAGACTCCAAAATCACCGCTGGCATCGGGTACAAAGGCTTTTTCTGATTTAATGATGGAATAGTCAAAGGCATCTGATCCCAATCCGTAGAACTCTTCAGCCACGGTGAATAAAAGCTCGATCGGAGGGTGATCGAGCCCTTCTTCAAGAATCTTTTTGTAGGCCTCATAGATACATGTAAGTGCTGCTCTGTCATCGGCTCCCAGAACAGTGGTTCCGTCGCTTGTTATACGACCGTCATCATGAAGTATCACTTTTTTATCGAGGCCCGGAGATACCGTATCCATATGTGCACAGAAAAGGATCGGCTCCGCATCTTTTTTTGTTCCGGTTCCCGGAATAAAGCCGTAAAGATTTCCGGTATCACCACCGAATTTTACTCCGACTGAGTCTTCGATTAATCTTACGCCAAAATCACCCCATATTTTTATGAGGTGATCTGCAACTTGTCGTTCCTTGCAGCTGATACCATCGATTCGGCTAAGCTCAACGAAAGTGTTTACTATACTGTCTATTTTATTACTCATTTTTCAAAAGTCCCTTCAGAGGATTTATGTCTGCATCTGCTCTCAGGAAGTGCTTTATCAAAGCAGATACGGCATAGTTTTTGCTGTTAGTAATTATGACTTAGTAAGCACTGTTTGCATAATACGGGTATATTATATGTGGGTATAAGTATTGCCTATAGAAACTTATTGAAATGGCACACGGTACTTGATTCATATATATGCACATCCCGGCTGCAGGATAAAGGCAGTAAGAAAAGCAGGACCCATATGTTGCAAAAAAGGCTCAAGCTAGAAACTTCTTAAAAATAAACAAGTTCCATTTTCAACAAATGCAGCTTTGGAACCATATGAAGAAATCAAACTGACTTTACGGCATTTCCCCTGATACATAAAGCTAATATTCACTTCATCGCAAAGCTTATCGTCTATTATCTTTTTTGCCACGAATTCATCATTGGCATCGTATCCTTTATCCATCATTATTGTGAGATTATCTTTTGAAATAATAAGAGACACCGCTCCGTCTATTTCAGGAACGTATTCTCTTTCGCAAGAATTGTTTATACTTACATTGACAAGTTTAAATTCATCGTAGTAGTAATACCAGATAGTCCCTGTCTCACTTATATTCATAGCATAGCAATCATAGATATTTTTGTCTGCTTGCCATATATCCTGACCGCCTCTTCCCCAGACCCTGACACCACATGCACCTAGCGGATTATTCCATCCGTAATTTCCAAAGACACCTTCATCAAAGTACCCGATAACAATTCCTAAATCAGGATGAACAAAGCAATGAGATATCCCATCTCCAAGACAGAATTCATCGATTATATTTCCATTAAAATCAACTATTGCAGCATTATTTTCCGGATTTCCTTTATTAAATCTGCATCTCGAAGATACCAAAAGAAGGCCCTCAGAAATTGGCTGGACAAAGCTGTAATTCATCTTCTGAACTCCAAGATCATAATACTTTTCATTTATTATTTTTTCTTCATTCCAGTCAATCTGTAATAGCAAAACAGAATAATTACTGTTTGACTCTGTTGGAACAAACATTCCATCTATTCGTTCCGGAATGTTTTTATTGAATAAAATATAAACGTTTCCATCAAAGCCGATCTGCATTGTTACATACTCATCGAAGCTTTGATTATATTTTTTTATCAGATCCCCCAAATCGATATGATTTTTAAACTCTATTAATAATTTCTGATTCATAAACTTGTTCCTCCGTCCCCAAAATAATCATCATACTCACCTTCGATGGTAATCCCCGTCAGGTGCTCTGTCGGTAATTCCCAGATTCTTGTACTCATCACCAGGTTCTTCATACAAATAGTCTTTATCTATAGTATGTAAGATCGTTATTATTACACGTAAATCATTATCGATAAATCATTCTTATATTATATATCAAATCAGCATTTTTATGAATTTCACACCACTATAAAAACATAAAGACCTGTGAAGTTTACTGTCAAAATTTCCGATAATTAAACATTAACCTTTTTAAGCTTGATTTCAGTTTCAGGTGTTAAACTTCCGGAAAATCAACATAAGATTTTCTTTTAGCGGATGGTGGTTCGCGTTACAAAAGACCCCATATATTTCACGTCAACCACAGGAGGATTTGATAATGTATAACAGAAAGGCTCTCACCGCGATTATGCTTGGTACATCCATAGCAATGACAGCATGTAATGGTGCTTCTGTTCCTGAGGCAACCAAAAGCCACGTAAATGATGCTTCAGTCAATGAAACGACAGCAGCAATTGAAGATAATGTAAATTCACAGGAAAGTTCAGATTCGTCTGATGCCGTAACCAATCTTAATAAAATTGACAACACAAAATGGCTGTACAATGAAAAGGATAACGTCTACTATCAGTTAGGTATCCAATACTGTGAGAATCCTGCAGACACAAACTACGAGGAGCTTGCCATCATTGTTCCAGCCGCTTACATGGATGCCACTGACAATGGTGACGGCACTTATACCTGCACTCTCAATACTTCAGCAGAAGTCTATGGCTCGGATGTAGACTATAGCTTCGTATGGGGTCAGGAACATACCAAGGCTGAAAGAAGCGGCGATTCCACAACTAACTTCATCGAGTGGGTCAATGCATCTGTAAAACCATTTCGGTCTATGATATAATTTCAGGATCAATGATAAAGGAAAAAGGACATATGGATTTCAGAGGAAAAAAATTAGAGGATCTTGTTGTTACACTTTCATTCCAGGATGGATCAACGGCAGATTTCGGTGTACATAAGTATTTCCGGTTTAAAGGAAAAGAATACTTTGCAATGCTGCCTGTGAACGAGAAGAAAGAGCTTGATCATTCAAAAAAATGTGTATTATACGAAGTACAGGAAGACGCTGACCATAACCCTGTCGTCATTTATATTGAAAATGACAAAGAATATGAGGAAGCTGCGGATTACTATTTACTACATACGCAACAACATTAAAGCCAGCGAGGAAAACATCATGATTGACTACAAACTTATATCAGCACAGTTAAAATCTCTTGCAGAAGATGATCATAATTACATCCCTTTACTCAGCAATGCATCAGCACTTATATATGATTCACTGCCTGATCTCAACTGGGCAGGATTCTATCTGGTAAAAAACGATCAGCTTGTTCTCGGACCATTTCAGGGTAAGGTTGCCTGCATTCATATAGCGAAGGGCCGTGGAGTATGTGGTACAGCATGGGCTTCAGACGAAACACAGATGATAGCTGACGTTCATCAGTTTCCGGGACATATTGCTTGCGACAGTGCTTCAAACTCAGAGATCGTTATTCCGATTCATGACAAAATTTCGGGAGATATAGTAGGTGTTTTAGATATTGACAGCCCATCTCTCTCAAGATTTACAGCTGCTGATAAAGAAGGGCTTGAGACATTTGTCAGAACTCTGGAAGATGTAACAGAGTGGAGCTAAGCCTGTTAAGTTATTTCATGTAAGCCATCTCAAGATCACACTACCTCTATTCAATGATTATATTTGTGGGAAATTGAATTTACAAATACAAAAAGCACGAGTGGATGTAGGTCCATCTCGTGCTTTTTTTGGCATACCGGCTTTTAGCCATATATGGCATGTCTATTAAATTACACACCTGCTAAAATATCAATTTCATCAGTTTTATCAGATCTCTTTCGCGGCATTTTCTCCGGCAACCTTACCATAGTACATCGCCATGGAGTGGCTCACGCCTTTAAGTCCGATGGGATATTCCATTCCGAATCTTCCGCCCTGCATATTTCCTGCGACGTAAAGTCCCTTTATGATGTCACCGCAAACCTTTCGGCCCTGTTCATCAGTAATCTCAGCAAATGTATGGCAGTCCTCGTCTGACTCAAGTCCGCCGATACATACAAGCATGATGGCTGTTGTGAACTGATCTGCGTAGAAAGGTGCCGTGTCTACAGGCATAAGTCGGCTTGGAACCTTGTGGAAGTCTTCGTCATAGCCTGCATTGGCAAGTTCATTGTATCTCTTTATAGATTCCAACGCCTGCTTCTGAGCCTTTTCGTCATCAGGATATACCAAAGTTACAAGTTCTTCCAATGTATCTGCCTTTAGGCATCGTCCCTGTTGTACTGCTTCCTCAAGCTGGTACGGGCTCTTCCAGTTACGATAGGTCTGATTGTTCTTTGGTGCTTCATCTATGGAAGCATAATCCTCGAAGTAACAAGCTCCGCCGTGAGCAGCCGGCATGTGTGTCACCTGCTCAGGCCAGTTGGCATCAAAGAACTGCCAGCTCTGCATGAGCCTTGTCTGCTCAATCTGGTTTTCAAGCTGCTGTCCCGGAAGATCCTCGCACATAAAACGCTTACCATCAACATCCAGGTTCAGGAAACCGGCATTTCCCATGACACCGACTCCGGCGAGATCTGCGCCTCCGCCCATATGGTGGATCATAGGAGCATTGTAACCCATGACCTTGGCACCTGCCCATGCGCCCATTCTGAGTCCGTCACCCTGATTTGTCGGAACACCATTGACATCAAAGGATGTAAAGAGTCTGTTGTTTTGATGAGTCTTCATTACGTCCGGAGCGAAATGATTCATGGCAGCATCATTGGAACCATAATCGCCTGTGGAAAGTATTACACCCTTTTTGGCTGTGAGCTTCAGATATTTGCCCTTATCAGCTGATGCAGGGTCATCGTTTAATGCATAAACGCCCACGCACTTGCCATCTTCCATGATGAGCTTCTTTCCGAAGTGTCCGAAATAAGCTTCAACAAGTCCTGTATCGAGAGCCTTGTTCCAGTTTGCTGTAAATGTCGCCGACTGGTTAGGCAGGAACTCT